>Ga0182004_10004587_pt1 | contig 11154 bp, 9 predicted proteins | sample Sormic07211540_1_FD_120479 | JGI IMG/M metagenome (GOLD analysis project Ga0182004, IMG submission 120479) | Endophyte microbial communities from Sorghum bicolor roots, Mead, Nebraska, USA - 072115-40_1 MetaG | ecosystem: Host-associated > Plants > Roots > Unclassified | place: USA: Nebraska...
ACAAGCCAACAAATTAGTACCAATATCAGGATGGGCTCGACTCTCTCAACCTGATTTGAGGACCATTCTCATTCTCACCCGCAAAAGGATTCTAGTTTCACAATTCAATTTGGATGAAAGTTGAAAAAAAAAAAAGAAATCATTCCTCCACAACGAATGCGTCTTATCTACAGCAAGAGCCCGATCTGAATCTAGGTGCAGCAAAAGAAAAGGATTCATGAGAGGGGAATGGAACGTGCGTACGAATTCGCGGACGATGCCCTTGTAGACAAGGATGGGGACGGCGAGGCCGAAGAAGCCGACGACAGCGAGGCTGCGGCGCGTCCAACGGAAGTTTAACTCGAGGTGCTCCCGGCCGGCGTTCCGCTCCTCGATCCACTTGTTCAAGGTGCTGGTGCGGTGGAGGAGGGCCGGCCGTGGCGACGGTGCTGGTGCTGGTGCGGGGGCGCGTGCGGAGGAGGGAGGCCGCGAGGCCGCCGGCGGGGCGGCGCGTGCGGACGGGAGAGAGAGAGAGAGGGGATAGGGAGCCGCTGGATCTGGGGAGGGCATTCAAAATAGGGACCCAAATAGAAGGTGGGCTAGAGTTAATTTTTTTAAACCAAGTCCCTAGATCTAGAATAGGGGTATAAATAGGAGGTGGGCTGGAGTTGCTATTAGCGCGGAAGCAATGGCTGTACAGCCACCATTCTCAGTCCTGGGCCAAATTCAACTGTATTGCTATTGCCGCCGCACAACGCACGCGTCGGAGCCTAAAGCGCCATTGGGCCTTATTTCTTCCATCCATGGACACGTATTTTTGGCACACCGAACATTTTCTTTTGGACGAAGTCTATTTTAGGTATCTCAACTTTCGCTAAAGTCTGTTTTTTATCCTTGAACTTCAAAACCGGGTAACATACATCCCTCAACTTTCGAAACCGTGCATATTACGTCCTTGACATGGTTACGAGCGGTTTTGAAGGGCTGTTTTGTCTTTTTCATTTTTATTTATTTCGGCTGAATATTTGTAAAATTATAGTAAATCACATAAAATTCATAAAATAGTAAATCTGATTTTGTTGAACTCCAGATAAGTAGATCTACACAATGATTATATAATATAGTATGCTTTAGTAGAAAGTTTTTGTTGTAGCTTTAGATTTGTGTTTTCCTATAATTAATTAGAATAGTTCATAGCTATAGTTTATATGGTCCAATTATGATGAATTTTTTATGTTGGGATAATTACTATATATTTAAATTGTGGTAAAAATTTAATACTCATTAGATCATGTATAACTTAGTTATAGATTTATTAAGATTTAACAAGCATAGACCTAAATAAATCTAACTAAGTAATACATGATCCAATGAGTATAAAAGTTTTAGTACAGCTCAATCATAGAATAATTAGCCCACCATATAAATTTCATCACAATTGGACCATAGAAACTGTAGCTATAAATAGTCTAATTAATTACAGAAAAGCATAGATATAAAGCTGCATAAAGAAAATATATACTAAAATATACTATATTATATATTTAATATGTAGATCTACTCATCTGAAGTTCAAAAAAATTGAGCTTTCTATTTTATGATTTTTATGTGATTTTTCAAAAAATTCAGCCAAAATAAATAAAAAGAAAAAGACAAAACTGCTTTCAAAACTAGGTCAAGGATGTAATGTGCACGTTTTTAAAAGTTAAGGGATGTATTTTGTCTGGTTTTAGAGTTCAGGGATGAAAATTAGACTTTCGTGAAAGTTAAGGGACCTAAAGTGGACTTTTTTCTTTTCTTTTCTTTTCTTTTATTTTTTCCCCATTCTAACGTAGTCTCCTTTTTTTCTTTTCTTTTATTTTCATTTTCTTTGGCATTTTAATTATCCTTTTGTTTATTCAAATAGATTTCATCCTTCCATTTCATTTTCTTTCTTTTATTTTTCTCTCTACTCATGAACTAGAATATTGTTATCTTAAGATAGGAATATATTATTCTCCTAAGCTGGAGACATTATTCTCTTTGGTTTCTATTTCCTTTGCACTCCTAGAATCAAATACTTTTCTTCTAAACATAGAATATTAGTTGCCTAAGCATGGAAAATATTTTTTTTCTAAACTAAAAATTATTCTCCTTGACTAAAGTATTATTCTATTCATTTTCATTGATTTAATTTTCTAGTTGTGGATAAGAATAATCTCTTGACCTAGAATATATATCATTCACGTGAACCTAAAATATTATTCTCTAAAAAATAATATTGTTTTGTTGGACTTGAGTGTTTTTCTTTATGAATACAATGTTCTTATGAATGTGGAATATTATTCTCCTAAACTTGGAATAATGTTATTTTCCTAATTTGGAATGTATATTATTTAGTTTTGCTCTTTAACTGTATTATTTTTCCATTTAAATTTCTTCCTATTATTGGACTAGAATCTTATTTACTCCTGATTTATAATACAAATTACCTTAACCTCAAATTTATTATCCTAATTAAATCTAGAATATTATTCTCCTTAATCTTGACCTTTTTCTCGTAAATGCGGTGAAGGAACCGTTGCCTTTAAGAGTGGGGGTTGAATTACTTAAAACTAAGACCAAAAACCACTTATGAAAACATACTCAAGTTCTATCTTGATATGCAATATATTTTTGTAAGTATTGCTTTGTCGGATGCCAAAGAATTTTGTGCCCTAAGTTCTAATTCTATGAACTAACCTAGCAAGCTAGGCTATGAAGGTAAAAAAGCATACAACCAAGGAATAATGCAAGAATGTAAATGTAGAATATAAACAGTTAGAGAATGTGAACTTCATGTATGACTTGTTTTTACTGAGGTATTGGAAAGCTCATACTTTCCACTGATCCTCATTGGAGCCCCCTCACAAGGATGCTCTCACAAGGGCCAAGCTTCAAATCGGGCAACTCTATGGATAGTTCAAGAGCCTTTCCCCCATGCAAGTGGTTTTCTACCAAGTATCTCCTAGATTCCCTCCACCATCTCCACTTTGTAGAGCTTCAGCTAAAACACCGAGGGCCTCTCTTCTCTCGTACGCCATCGGCGTGCACTCAACAAACACCTAAAGCAAAGAGCTAATGTGGCTTGAACTAGCCTAAGCACCAATTCTAATGCTTTTGTTAATTCCTAATCTTCTCTTAAGCACATGTGGTGTCTTAGATATGAGCCTCAACTCAACTGCGCTTTGAACCCGCTCCAACACACTTCAAATGGTTGGGTATGCGAGTATAAGTATCCCCCAACTAGACATAGTAATTAGGATCTATCTCAGCGGTAAGCACTGAATATCTTTGGTGACCACATCGAAGAAATCTGGTGCCCTACATCTCACCAACTACTAGTTGCAGACATATCTGGCGCACAACCAAAAAAATCGGTGGTTAGTCCAAAGCTCTCTAGAATGCACCTCATAATATATTACTTCGATGCCTCCACTAGAGAGCTCTGGTACTCTCTTTTGTTTTCTGCCACATGTGCATTGGCTCTATTACATAACTCCAATACACTCTAGAAATATATCGTGCACCTTTTTGTTCTTGTATCTCAAACTCCATTCACCGGAAAACTCCGGTGATGACCCAAAAGTAACTCAGGACTTATAGTACAACCATGTATGAGGACAACATGTCTCTAGTCTTGTCTTAGTAATCTAAACTACTCTAGCTTGTTAATGATTATAGAAAGGTGCAAGAGGGCGTGCCTTTGTCGGGTGTGATTCAACTTTCTATCATTTATATGTTATTGTGATGGTGTGTGTCATTTTGGTAGGAGGCTGTACATATTTGTTGGGTAAATCTGAAACCTCATGGCTAGTAACTTGTTAGGAAGACTTTGGAATAGCTATAATAAAATCTTGCCGACTCACCTTCAAAATGGTTCATAGGTTAGCTTTATCCCCGACGAATGTAGATCATGACTCGTGGTTAAAGTTGTGTATAGTCCGCAAAGTACTTAAAATGATAAGTTAATCATGATCTCGATCATGAGCGGTAAGAATCCTTTTTTAGTAGCTGATTTACCATGGATTGTTTGGCATATGGCTTAATGCTATTGTAATCCCTAATTACTTACACTTTGGGGCTTAAGCATAATTTAGTTACTCACCAAGTTTGAAAGAATAAATATTATGACCAACTAAAAGTGCTTACTATAGTTCAGTCATGTTTGGCCTTTTGAGCCTTGTATAAACTCATGTTATACTTGCTTAAATTCAAAAAAATCCAGAATGAAGGTACTAGATGGTGGATGTAGTGAGTTTTCTAAGAAGTAACGAGGAGTGTTAGGCGTATGCTCCTAGTCATCCATCCCTATGAAGATTGGAAGCCATAAGACAAGATTCAAAATCGTTTTTTGTTGTGTTATGTTAACATGTAAGTATTATTTTAAATATGTTTATGCTATTTAATAACATTATCTTTTTTTGGTAATTTCCATATTTTTGTGCTATATGTTTTTTGTGGATATCCTAGGCATACATACAGTTAGGGCACACATATTTTGCACTTATATGCTTGGTTTCCTTCGAAAAGTGGGTTCAACAAAACTAGAGTACTCTTAAGAGTAAGCAACATCCATAAATCATTTCAATCATCACAATACCAGTTAGTACTTTTTTCTTGGTTTTGAGGCTCAACACCATTGTTGTCTTCCTGGTTGGACACATCAATCAGTATATTAAGAGGATTTCTTTATCTATGAAGTTTTTAGGAGAGTTGATTGTTTGGTCTTGAATTGGTTGTTCCGCTTGCTGCAATGGGACTATTGGAAGCTCATGCAAATGATATAGTGACATGGTTGATGTTATTACGACATATCAACTAAAATTTGCTGTGGACATTGTTAACACAAGTCATTATTAACTTATCAAATTATAGTGATAGGTCCGTTACTGACTTGAAGGACAGATAGAGATAAGTGACGCGGGTCTTCTTTGTGAGGACGAGCCACCACTTTTTCTACGTCACTAGGTGGGTTTTCACATAGTGTATATATATTGTCTAGCATATCAGTACTCCTTTTCCTATCAACTGTACTTGAACATGGTGATCTTAATTACTCTGCTATTGAAATGATTAAGCACTAGTAAAATCTTTGATTAGTCGTTGTATATTGAGAAGGGTAGCCCGTTTATTTACGCGATTTCTAACAGTCTCTCCACTGGAACACATCAGCACAAATGACATGCACATACCACAAAATGAAGCTAATGGATATAGATCAAAGTACAAAAAAAAAAGAACTACGTGAAGCGCTAGCACCAAAATATATCTCTAGCTAGTGTCGTCGTCGGTCCATCATTTGCTTCCAGCCTTGCACCTCTCGCTCATCTCGATAACATTATACAAGAGATTAGCCGATCGATCAAGTATTAGCTACTAATTTCGATCACAAGCACTTGAGGAGGGTCAGCTCTTTTGGCGCTGTGGACTCCCCGCTGCGCTGCTGCTGCTGCTGCTGCTGATGGTGATCCTGCAGGTTGTGTTGCCATCCCTGCCTCCCCAGGCTTATCTCCAGGTTCGGTACCGCGATCGTTGATGACACCTGCTGCTGTTGCTGCTGATGCTGCTGATGATGATGCTTGTTCGTCATCGTCGTCCAGCTGCATGCTGGTTGTTCCGTGCTGCTGATGCTACTCCTGCCGCTCGACGGCGAAGGCACCGCCGCCGCCGCCGTCGTCGTCGACGACCAGCGGCTTGCAACACCTGCGCTCCAGGGTGATGGTCTCTGCCTGATGGCCGTGTCAGTAAAGCCTGGATGCAGACGCCGGGCTGCATTGTCCTGACCTAGGACCTGCGAGGCAGCAGCGTCTTGCTGCGCGCCTCTGGCCCTCCATCCCTGTAAAAAAACATGCATGCATGCATGCATCGCTTATATATATGTTTTTGCCATGCAGAAACTATTATGGGTAACGTACTGATATATTGTCCGATCGAGCTGACATGCATGTCGTCGTTTTTTATATATGTAGATGAAAGCCAGTGGATGGATTGATTAGATGGATATTCTTTAAACTGTCTCATAGCACTTTTCAGCTCGTTGCTCTCTTGGTTGAGGTAGTGGGGATCCCAAGTAGTGTTGGCTGGATCCAGCAAGCAATACAACACGAGATCTAAAGGGAAATATAGTATCTAGTCTAGCTATATGTGGTTCCAGTAGCATCTTGTTGTGGCCGTAGAAAGTGTCATTATGAATGGCGAGAACGACAACAGCTAGCATAGCTTTTTTGCCATGTGTTGTGTTGCGTACTGCTACTGTATTTGCCAAACCTAATACAGTAACAAAAAATAGTATAACCAATGTATGTAGAGGAGGATCTGATTACGTACTAGAAAAATATTTTTCTTGTGAATCAAAGTATATATAATGAATAATATCTGGCAAACAAGGATAACATTTTCTTGCATGCATTGCGTGTGGGCCTTGTTTAGATGCGAAAACATTTTGGATTTTGCTACTGTAGCACTTTCGTTTGTTTGTGACAAATATTATCCAATCATAGACTAACTAGGATCAAAATATTTGTCTCACAATTTACAGCAAAACTGTGTAATTAATTTTTGTTTTTGTTAATATTTAATGTTTCATGCATGTGCCGTAAGATTCGATGTGATGGGAAATCTTGAAAACTTTTTGGTTTTTGGTGTGAACGAAACCGCTAAGCACTGGCTGCCCGTGGACCAAACTCAAGTTAAGACATTCTGCCAACTGCAGCTGCATGCATGCGTCGTATATATGATGACGTTTCTATATAGCCACTTTTTGCCTGGAGTGAATAGCTCTGAGGAAGTAAGAGAGCGAGGGTACGGTTCTGCTGCAACAAACATTATTGATGAAGATGTGCTGTTTATCCCCAACAATCAGAATATTGTATTATTACCACATTACTAGCCATTATTACTACATTACTCGCCAAATTAATTAAACCCTTTGGTGTACCAGAGAGCGAGCTAGCAGTAGTGCATGAAGAAAACCATTCAATGTCCGTACTACTGCAATTAGCTAGTTTATTTCAATCTATGTGTAATAAATCATGTGGGGAGGGAGACATCCAGGAAGCATTACGGGCTACCAAATTATGGCGAGATCTTCCTTCATCATCAACCTTTGATCCTACTATATAATGGACCACATATGATGCTAGACTGCACTGAACTGAACCTTGATTGAGTAACAATATATATTACTAACTACTAGGCCAGGATGTAAAAATTTTAATTACTTTTAAGTCACTGAATCGACGAAAACTTATTCGAATGAACTAGAATAATGATGTTAATTGTATGTAATTTTATTTGAGGGGAGAAATGAACTAGAATGATATATTTATTTGATCGTAATTAGTTAGCTTACCCAAAACACACCAACATGGTAGTAAGCAACAACGGCATCCTTTGCTTTGGATATATTTGCCAAGAATGGATGGACAAAACAATAATAGAATTTGCTTTTTTTATTTTCCCTACATTTCGGTGTTCTCTTATTCGTTCAATTGTAATCAGCAGATAAGCTGGAAACTTTGTGAGAACTTGGCTGTGTGCATTCGCAGATGCCAGAATATTTCCTTTATAAAAAAAGAGCTGCATCCTTAATAACGAAGGACATTACGGTACAGTACTTTCTCTCTCTAGCTCTCTCTGTATGTCTGTACTGAATACGAGCTGAGCTGAGAGATTAGATTTATTTTACAAGCGATAGAGAGGTGCTATTACTCTGTAACTGGCTACAAAATAACTTATTTTGTAGCCACTTTGAGTTACAATAATTACTATATTAATTTATAATATTATAGTAACTTTTTACTAAGTGGGTTACTATATATATATATATATATATATATGGTAAGTTTTTTCTACTCCCTAGAAGTTGTTACTTCCATATGTGATTTACGGTATATATGGTGTATATGTAAATGTAGTATATGATCATACTAAATTATTTAGGGTAGTATGTATATCAAATATGTAAGTATATATGAAGTATATGGTTATACTATATTTTATATAGTACTGCTCTTATAGATAGAGGGTAAAATAATCACCGTACCTGATTTTGTGAGAGCAAGTAGCGGTTGTGGTGTGCAGACATGAGGTAGGGACAGGGCAGCGGCAGCGGCACCGCCCCACTTTGGTGTGCGAAGGATGGTGGCCGCAAGAACCAGGCCACCTCCTGCTTCCCTGCCGGCGACCCTGCAGCTGCCTGCTGCATTCTGCATCATGCATGCAGACGTATATGTACATATACGTACATACGTCAAGCAATGATCATCTATCAGTACTTTAATTTGTTCATACACATACAAATATATGTGTACTATTACATCATCTATCTTGCATATGTTTTTCATATATATAGCTATCATCCTATCCTATGTAGCCATGCATGTAGGGTAGTGCAAATCTTCCGTTATCACAGTATAGATCGATACTCCTAGGCTTGTTTAGTTCCAAAAAGTTTTTAAATTTTGATATTGTAGCATTTTTGTTTTTATTTAACAATTATTGTCCAACTATAGACTAAGTAGGCTCAAAAAATTCGTTTCGTAAATTATATATAGACAAATTGTGCAATTAGTTTTTGTTTTCGTCTATATTTAGTGCTTCATTCATGTGCGTAAGATTCGATATGATGTGGAATCTTGAAAAAAAAATTGAATTTTGAGGTGAACTAAACAAGGTAAGGCCCTAGTTTTGATGTCACTCCGTACTATACTGTTACGTACCAGGTCGTACGCGGTACGCAGAGAGAGAGAAAGCGAGAGATCGATGAGAGAATCAGTGGATCTCGTGACTCACTGAGTAGTACTACGGTGTACCAGCTGAAGAGACACAATGAATACAACGACAGGCAGCAAAACAGTTAAAAACATCAGATTACACGAACAAAGATGCATACTCTCTATATGCAGAAGAGCAGCGCTAGCAGCAGGACGCATGCATCTATATATCGTAGTCGTAGGTACACAAGGAATTAACTCCAATCTGCCACACGGCCGGCCAGCAGGCTGCTCTCTGGTCTGGTGGTCGATCGAGCCGAGAGATCGATCGAGAGGATCTCTATCTCTACGACTACTAACTGCTGCGTGTGTGCTGTGTCTGGGACTGGGACTGATCTGGTGCCGGTACCTAGCTAGCTAACTCTCACCATCCCCACTACGTACGGATCGGAGCTAGCTAAATGGATGCCACGCACTCATCCATGACACGAAGCACGCACAATATATGCAAGTGCGTGAAGGAGAACTATAGCTAGCTAGCTAGGAACCAGAATTGACGGCAGCTAGCACACTGTGTGTGCCACTGTCTGGTACGGTGGACTGAATGCAGTGTCGAGCGAGTGTGTGTTAATGCAATGCGCTACTAGCTCTGATCTTGCTGGCTGCCGCTGCTGGCAACTTGGCTTGTCCATGCTCGCCACTACCGTGCCAACTCTATTTAAGCAGCTGCCTGATTGCCTGCATGCATATCATGGCTGTGAGCTCTATACTAGCTGGGAGCATCATATGCTGCAATGGTACCCTGCACGCAGGCTTTCGGTCAAGCAGGGCAATGGACGACGGACGGATGGATGGATCGGATAGCTAGAGATGCATGGATGGATCAGCTAGCTGAGCTGCATCTGCATCTGCATCACCCCCGGCCCTGCCGCACTACTGCCCTTGCTCCGTCCTCTCGTGTCTTCTTCTACTTGTTTCTTGCCAAGATTCCGGCCACCACTCTCGTCGTCGCACAATCTAATGTGGTAATGACCCTGATGATCTGACCATATGGGGGGCGCAGCGCAGGGGGGCGACAATTGATATGGATCTGAATGACAATGAATGAGTCGTGCATCCATCACAACGGACGACGACTACTACTCGATCACTACCGGTGGTCGCCGGCCGGCCAGCCGCCGGCCGGCCGGGCGGCTTCTTGCACATAAGTATCCCCCGGCCGATCCGGCGCATGCATGCATTATATTGTTGGGACCTCGCTCATCAACACAGCTAATAGCTTTGCTGCAGGCTGCATGCTAATTTGCATGTTAGTAGTAGGACTGTATAGTATATGTAGGAGGCAATAATCTGGCAATATAATGCATGCAAGGCGAGAAAGTCTTGCCATCCATCATGATGTTCCTTGGCCAGTAGTACGTACTACACTAGCTACCATGAATATGCATGACTGCTGCATGCCTCTGCTCCACAATTTTTTCGCAATAATATGCATGACTAGCTAGAGGCTTTACTTGCCCTTTAAAGACGTGTCCCCCCCGTTGCATGCACTCCAAAACCCTAGCTATAGCCGCTATATATGCTAATGCATGTGCGCGCGGTAGATACTACATGGATAGATGGCTCTATCCCTGTGCACGCAGCAGATAGAGGGATCCATCGATCCAGCAATTAGTTGGATCGGATCATTACATTTGCTGCCACTGCCAGCAGCATACTATGCATGACGCACAGGGCCGGCCTTCAGTTCAGGGGTTCCTCTTCCTCCAGCGCTTGCAAGCTTTTGCATGCGTGCGTGCGTGGGAGTTTGGGAATTGCCAGCCAGCAAAGGACGACGCGCATCTATCACCATCGTCAGACATATGCATGCATGCACAACACTGTCATCGTACCTAGCTTGCCCAACTACTGACCACCAGAAAAACAAATTATCAATTGTTGCACTTTTTTTAAAAAAAAAATCTCGACACGCATGCGTTCAACAACAACGACGGGAAGGCAGGCAGGGCGCCCACCTGAATGAACTAAAGAAAAATCACAATAATATACCCCACACCGTACCCCATGCATATGATATATATAGGATGGCCATGGAACATTAGAAATATCATTGTTAATCTTTTGAGGAGAGATTTTGTTCATATGAAAAACTCTCAATCTTAATTATTCTAGCTTTTATATCGAAACATATTAAGTGTGTGGAATTCTATTTAATTTCCTGGCAATAATTGAAGTAACGACACGGTTGAGACGTTCCAGCTCCAATGGTGTTAAAAGATTTAATTCATAGATTATTTAATCGAGTAAGGAGAGAACGATAAGGGCACTCACAATGCAGACTCTATCATAGAGTCTAAAGTTATTTATTATCTCGAACAATGTGGACTTGGAGTCTAAATAATACTTGGAGTCTTATTTTTTCTACCTCTTTCTTCAATAA
>Ga0182004_10004588_pt1 | contig 11154 bp, 6 predicted proteins | sample Sormic07211540_1_FD_120479 | JGI IMG/M metagenome (GOLD analysis project Ga0182004, IMG submission 120479) | Endophyte microbial communities from Sorghum bicolor roots, Mead, Nebraska, USA - 072115-40_1 MetaG | ecosystem: Host-associated > Plants > Roots > Unclassified | place: USA: Nebraska...
ACTTAGGGACTATTAGACGCTACTCCATAACAAGGTAGTTATAAAGGTGGTCTTCGGGTTTGTCGGGAAACATGCTATGAGACAGATGATCAAGATGGAACTTGCCCCTCTCTATGTGATAGAGATATCACTGGATCACTCAAGTGATTGGATCAACAAATGTATGGTCGTGCTTGGGTTAAGTGTTAACCTACGAGTTGGACCAAATATCGTGTGGCAAGGGAATAACATATATGTGTATGTAGTGGTTCGTCAGATATGATCTTTGCGTACGTATAGGAGTTGTCACGCCTTGTTAGAGGCCGCTGTCAACTATTGAGCGAGTAGGAGTACTTGGCCCATGTCAATATGTACGTGAACCCATAGGGTCGCACGCTTAAGGGGCTAGAAGCCTAATTCAGGTTGGACCCGAATTAGACAAGGCTTAGGGTTTTCTAATTGGACCTCCAACTCGGGGCTGATTGGAGGACGCCTATATAAGAAAGGGAGGGGGCACGGCCAGGGTTATCTCACACCATTAGGCAGCAGTCCGGAGGCGCGACGCTTCTTCCCCGCACGTGTGGGATACCTTAGAGGTGCTGCATCTGGAGCACAAGGACGAACCACACGAGGAGTATTGACGTGGTGGACGACCACACAACTGCACGACACTGCTACTACGTGCACGACTACATTGAGTCGCTTCCGCTGCACCTACGTGTCTAGTGGTAATCCCGTGATCTATAATTGGTAGTTGATCCTATTTATGAGGTCAATTTTTTTTGTTTCTTAGCTAGCGTAGCGTCCTCATAATCCTTCAGAGGTGTCCATGCTACAGGTGAGGAAGACGACCGGAGCATCGTCACCATTCGAGGAAACGCACCAGCTGCGGCCTCCATGGGTTCGCCTTGGATGAGCTCTGCCAATATCCCGCCGACCACCTAATCTAAGATTCTCTTCCTCCCTAGCAGCAATGGATGGGATCGGATCCTCACCTACGGTCTGAGACGGCGTGGCCAGGTTGGGGATGGGCGACGACGGTGTAGAGGCGGAGGCAACAATTGTGGATAACCTTCCGTTCGGTGGTGGCGTGGCCCTGTTGCGGCGGCACGGTAGCCGATAGCATAGGGATGTTGCCCACGATGGTTTTGGGGACTTGCAAAGGCAGAGCGTCGCCAAAATCATCTCGCAGGGGAGAGACTCGCGCGAGACCGGGCCCACCACACACGAGAGGGAGCGAGGCAGCGTCGAGCAGGCCATCGAGTGGGCGAGCGAAGCATCGTGTGGACGATTGTTCTATGAATATTTTAGTTTTATCTATATACCGAACTGTTATACTGAGCAGAATTTAGTATCATTCAGTATTCACATTTCATTATTGTTCAATATTTTGTTGTCCTAGGTGCAATACTAGATGATATTGAATACTGTTGAGTACGGCTCAGTATTTTTTCCGCTTAGTTTTGACTTGTAGTATAGAATATGATTCTACACACACGATATTCTATGGTGTATTTAGTACTATTAACTTAGTATATATGTGATATTCTATAGTCTATTTTAGGATATTTGAAAAGTATCCATGTGATCATTATAGTTTCTATAAACATTAATTATGGTTTCTATAGACATTAATTATGATGTCATCTAAGCATTTTGTTGATGTGTAGTTATTGAAAAGAGAGAGCAAAAATCATACAAACTGGATCTAAGTTAGAAATCATGTCTACACGAGATCCAAGATATTAAAATACATGATTAGTTAAAAATGAAAAGAGAATGAATGTGATTGGATAAAAAATTATTATATAAAAATTAATTATTAGAACTATAGCTTTTATATATAATGTCTATAGAAATTAATAAATATAAAAGTTACGAAATAATTATTTTTAGTTACTACAATCCTATCGTAAATATGAGGTTTTTTAAAGAAGGAAGTACTGTATAGTACTCCGATCCTCCTGAGATTAAATAATGTCTATAGTAAGGCCTTGTTCAGTTTGCAAAAATTTTTGGCTTGGTACTGTAGCACTTTCGTTTATTTGTGGCAAATATTGTCCAATCATAGACTAACTAGGGTCAAAAGATTCTTCTCGCGATTTACAGGTAAGTGTATAATTAGTTTTTATTTTTATCTATATTTAATACTTCATGCATGTGTTGTAAGATTCGATGTGACGGGGAATCTTGAAAATTTTTGGTAGTTTTTGGAAACTAAACAAGGCCTAAGTAGTACCCAATGCCATGCCATGTGCTACTTGATTAGGGAACGAATTACATAGTACGGGTACCACTAGTATTCGATGTGACGGAGAATCTTAAAAACTTTTTGGTTTTTAGAGTAAACTAAACAAGACCTAGTAAGAGTAAATAATTTAATTTAACACGAGCATAGCGGTGGAGACAGGTGGAGGTAGTGGGATATATGTCGCTGTCAGCTTGCTCCGATTACCATTACATCGGATGCTTTGATTGCGGTGGGTGGTGTGGAGTGGAGTGGATCAGAACCTGAATCCAAGCGCAGCAAGAAAGGATGGGATTGGGATGGCGGGTATGGAGGAGCTGCTGACGCTGCTGTTCAACGCGCTGCTGCTGGTGTTCGTGGTGAAGCTCTTGCTGGCCTTGTTCAACACCAAGATCATCGTCATCCTCCTCTACATCCTCGTCCTCCTCTTCGCCATGCTCCTCTCCGGCAGATTTCCCGGTTGATATTCCATATCCAGGTATCCACGCCAACATCTTTCTCCTCTTTTTTCAGTTGTTCTTGTTTGTATATTTGGCATAGAATGAATGAGTGGAGTGGAGCCACCACTTGATATAGGAGTACTCCTATTGATTGATTTATGGGTTGGATTGGATATAAAGGGTGTTAGTATTGATTTATCTATGGGTTGAGTTGGATTGGATTGGATTGGATTAAAAAAAGAGAGAGAGGTGGACGAGGAGGAGGAAGAAGAGAAAAGGAACGCCGCCGCCGATGGAATGGGATTGGGAACCCCTCCCAGTCCCATAAGGGAGGCGGAGACCTTTGTTCCCCTGTGCCTGCCTGTCTCTGTGCCCGCCTCTACTGCCCTTCCGTTGCACAGCACAGGCACAGCCACCGTGTGTGTGTGCGTGTGCGTGTGGTGGCGCCGGCGGCCGGCCTCACTGCCGGAACTCGGAAGGGGAGGGGATCCGCGGCTGCATCTATCTCCCCGACGATCTCCATCCGTCCACCCTCCACACCGGCGCCGGCCGTTGCCATTGCGAGCGTTTCTGAGGATGGCCTCTTCCTGCTTCCCCTTTGCTGCCCAACGCAGAAATCCGCCCAATGTGTATGATTCCTTCCTTCCTTCCTTCCATCGCTATGTATATTGCTCCAATATAAATCTAGCCAGTTCTTTATTCTCCTCCTCCTCCTCCTACTGGTACCTATCTATCCCAAGGAAAGGAAGACGGAATCACGGAATTCCTTTATTTTTCCTTTCCCTCCCAGAAAAACAAGCAAGCTCTTGTCTTGTCTTGTGTAGATGATGATCTAATCTGACTTCAGTTATATTATACATTAATTATATACTGTGTTTATTCTGAATTGAATTTTCATTTCTGCAGGTTGAGTAGGGAACCCAAGCTTCGTCCCAACATACGGAAACTCTCCATTTTTCTGTGGACTCTAGTCTAACTGTTGCGCCATTGATTCAGGTTAGTAACGTGTTTTTGGGTCAAACTGTCTATGAGTACCAATTTATATTACATTACTAGTCCATGTATGCCCGTGTGATATGTAGCCCTCACGCACACAGTTTCACTGATTCTTTGGTAAAAGTTTTCTTTTTAACTGAATGTTTACGTAAATGTAGGCATAGCATAAACAAGAGAAAATAAGGTCCCCAAGCACAAACATTGACCATGCGGTTGGTTCTTCCCACCCCCCACTAGCGTAAATGCTATTAGTTAAACTATTCAAGCGCGCACTAATCTTCCAACCACCAAACCAGGTATAACCAGCAGACTGTAAACTGCTTATGACACTTGGAGCAGTCCTGGAATAAAGCCACCAACCACTTTGGCAGCAACAGCTTACGAATATGTTTGATTAGTTAATTTGTTCGTAGGCACTTGGTCTATAAAAATAAAAGGGCAGCCTAAAAAATGAGTCCTAGATTAGGAAAGTAAGGGAGAAACAAAATATAATCCACTTAATTAGGTTACTCAGAGCCTCCTCCTTGACCAGGTTTACTGTCAAACATACCAATATGGCAGAGTCGCAAAGCCAGCTGTTTTATGCAAACCTGAAGATTATGCTTACCCTAGCCAATCGATCTACCACATCATCACTCTTGTCAACAGCACTAACAAATAGGGGCAGAGTCACAAAGCCAGCTGTTTTAGGCTCCTATGCCCATGCAGAATCATTGCTAGGTAGGGAAATGTATAACTAAACCACAGAATTCTGTATTCTTTCTGAATGTTTTATATCATTTCTCATGCTTGATACAATTCTGTTAGTTTGATTTTTTTTTCCTGCGGTAGAGGACCTGATTTATTGTCTACTGAGTTCTCTGTTGCACTCGAAATATGCTTACTGGATGGTAGAAAAGGAGCAACTGACGTGTGGAGCATGTTGATTGTACTTGCGAGCTAAGAAGAGTTGTTTTTTATCTAAAAAAAAGAAACAGTTGTTTAGCTGTTCGCTTGTGCTTATTTGCCGAATCTGTCAGCCATTCAGTAATGTTTTTCTCTCACAACAAATCAGCGAACAGTACTTTCAGCCATGGCTTATCAGCCAAGCGAACTTGAGTGCCGGCATGGTTTGAGACTCGGTGGGAAACAACTCCTTACTAGTTTATGCTGGATTGCCTACCTGCCAGCAGCTGTTTGACCGTTCTTAAATTCCCTGGTTTAAGCAAAGATCCCACTTAGAGAAGCAAAGGTGATTTAAGCTAAAAACTATGCTGGTGACCTGACCAATTGCAGATCTTTTTCTTGAGGTCGTCTTCTTGTTTTTATTCCAGAATTCTTTACTAAGCCAAGGATATGGACTCTCATTGTGTCATTTGTTGACTTGTTTTTTTTTCTTTTTCTAGACAATTTAGAATTAATGGTAGTTCTTTCCAGTAACACTGTTAACATTGCATTGACATGTTTATGGCTTTATCCAATCCAATGAATCAGATTCAGGGGCTCCAATTGATTTATCGTGTCTAGTTGTCATTGAATGAAGGAAATCAAAACTTTTGCCGACTCTAGATGATCTATAGGAACCCTGCTATTAGTTATACACTCCAGTTGTTATGCTTGGTGATTTTAGACTATTATTTTTTTTTAAAAAAAAACTAGGACTAGATGACTTGTACAGATGTAGTACATTCTAACGATCCAATTGCGGATTTAGAACTGCTGAAGCGTTGAACCTGAATTAAAATAAACATTCCCTTGTTCCGTGAAGCTTCGTATACATTGCTTTTGTTTCTGATGAGCTGCACTATTTGTTTATTGTGTTGTACTAGGTTGGCGAAGGGGAGGAGTAGCTTGTAGATGCAACCTCGGAGGAAGTATGGGAATCAATCTGAGGTGAGCGTGGCTGCAATGCCGCTTGGCTGTCAGTTAACAAGCATATGGTCAGCAGGTAGGAGTATATACTACATGGGTTAACCAAAAACAAATCAGCCGAATCTGCCAGTCATTCTTCAGCAGTGTTTTTCTCCATGGCTTATCAGCCAAAAGAACAAGAGGGTTTGATCACTTTGGCAGTGACTGTCGCCAAGCATTTCAGTTCTTTTCAGTCAGCGCTGCATGCAATTCCAGTTCATCTGCTATCTCCCAGATGGCTGGATTGAGAGACGGACGGCCCCCTTCTTGGATTTTTTTTTTTGGGGGGTTTGTTGGTGGAAAGAGCATTGGACTGGTGGCGAAATCAGGATCGGGATAGCTACTGTACGTATTAAACTGCTGATCACTTCGGTAGTGCTGATCACTTCTAGAATGTTGATTTGTTTTCATAAATGTTTGGCTGCACAAGTGTATGTCGTGGCAAACTCAATTTAATCGCAATAGATTTTTGAAAATAAGTTAGAGATTCCCAACGGAGGGAATGGAAGGAAGAGCAAGAGCTGCTCAAGTCGTCATCTTGGCTCCCCCAAAAAGAAAAAAAAAAAAGCTACGCCACTGATCGACGATTTGATTTGTTGGTATGGGACAGACCGTGACAGTCCCGTCATCTGGGGCCCGAGAGCTGCTGCGCCGACACGCACGACGGCGGCGACCAGCTGCTGCTGACGCGGCCGCCGGCGTCGTTGGGCTTCCCTTGGTCCATCCACCCGGCCGCGGCGGGCCGTAGGTCCACCAGCCCGCGGCCGTACACCCTGAGGTAGCGGAGGAGCTCCGGCCGGGGCTCGCCAGGCTCCATGCTGCCGTCGAGCATGGCGGACACCACCGTCATGCTGGGCCGCAGCGCCGCGTCCTCGTGGAGGCAGCAGAGCGCCACCCGGACCACACGCTCCACCTGCGCCACGTCCGCGCGCCCCTCCAGCGTCGGGTCCACCAGATCGTCGTACCGCCCCTGCTCGTGCAGCTCCAGCGCCAGCGCCGGGAAGTAGCCGCCGCCGCCGCTGGTGTCGTCCCGGTCCGACGACGACGACGCGCTGGACCCGTGATGCTCCTCCTCCCCCTGCTTCTTGGAGTTCTTCCTCCCGCGCACGATCTCCAGCAGCACCATGCCGAAGCTGTACACGTCGGCCTTGTCGGTGATGGGCGCGTTCATGAGCCACTCCGGCGCCAGGTACCCGCGCGTGCCGCGCATCGTCGTGAACAGCCCCGACTGCTCCGGGCTCATCAGCTTCGCCAGCCCAAAGTCGGCGATCTTCACGCCGCCGTGGTCGTCCAGGAGGATGTTCTCCGGCTTCACGTCGCAGTGCAGGATCTTGCGATCGCACCCGGCGTGGAGGTACGCCAGCCCGCGCGCCGCGCCCACGCACACGCGCAGCCGGGCCGCCCACTCCAACAGCTCCACCGTGCCGGCGCCGGCGCCGGTGCGGAAGAGGGTCTTGTCCAGGGAGCCCCGGTTCATGTACTCGTACACCAGCAGCTGCCGCCCCGCGCCCTCGGCGCAGAACCCGCGGAGCTTCACCAGGTTCACGTGGTGGACGTTGCCGATCACGGCGATCTCCGTCAGGAACTCGCGCCGGCCCTGCGTGCTCAGCCCGTTCATCCGCTTCACAGCCACGGTGCTCCGGTCGGGGAGCTCGCCACGGAACACGGATCCGAACCCGCCGGAGCCGATCTGCCACCTGAAGCCGTCCGTCGCGGCGTCCAGGTCGGCGTACGTGAACCGGGTCGGCAGGCCGGGGATGAGCACGTCCTCGTCCAGGCCCTCGCTGTCGGAAGGGGCGGAGGACGCCGCTCGCGACGACGAGAGGATCGCCGGCAGCTTGAACCAGCTGCTGCTGCTCTTCTTCTTGACTTGCTGCGGCCGGCGCCTCCTGAGCATGGCGTAGAGCAGCAAGGAGATGAGCACGACCACCACGGTGGGGAACACGATGCCGAACACGATGGTTATCATGCTCAAGGACGACGAGGAGCCTTTATTGCCGCGCTGCTGCTGCTGTGACGGGAGCGTCTTGATAAAGCCGACGGCGACGTCGGCGCCGGCGCGGAAGACGGAGCCGATCTGGTTGCGCAGGAGGAAGCAGGACCTGGAGGTGTTCTTGTAGAAGAAGCCGAGGCAGGAGCAGTTGGCGGAGCAGAGGTCGCGGCACGCCGGGAGCTCGTCTCCGGAGGTATCGGCTACCGCGAACTTGGTGGGCAGGTAGCCGATCCCGGCGCCGAGGCTGACGTAGCTGTAGCGCGTCGTCGTTGCCTCTTGTTTGGCGCAGGTGTCGGCGATGGCTGGCAGCGCGGAGCCGTCGGCCGGCTCGCAGCCGCCGTTGGAGTAGGTGCTGAAGGCGTCCGGGCAGGTGCAGGTGGACCCGTTGGCGTCCGGTGTGCAGAGGCTGAGGGACGGGCACGGCAGCGGAAGGTCGCAGTCGTTGGCCGGCGCGGCCCAGACGGTGGGGACGGTGGCGGCGGCAGTGAGGGCGACCGCGCGCAGGCGGCCGGAAGGATAGAGCTTGAGGATGCGCGACTCGGACTTTGACGCCGGCGGCGAAGGGAAGAGGAGCCTGTAGACGGTGTCCCTGCCGTTGGCGGCGAAGAGGTAGAGGCCGGAGGAGTTGACGGCCATGGAAGCGACGGCTTGGTTGGAGTCTTGCAAGGCGGCGGGGTCGGAGGACATGGACCAGTAGGTGAGGAAGGCGGCGGCGGAGGAGGAGGCGTTGGTGGCCCACTGGAGGAGCGCGTCGTTGGATGTGAGGACAAGGCGGTAGGCGCCGGGGGAGAGGTCGCGGTCGGACGCGGAGGACGTGAGCGGGCTCCCGCTCCCGAGGAGGAGCGGCTGTCCCGGCAGCAGCGTGTCGGTGGGGCGGTCGAAGGCGGACCAGAGCGTGGTGTTTCGGCTGTCGATGAGCGCGAGCTCCCCGGTGTCGAGGAGGCGCAGCGCGGCGACGGGTTCGCGGAGGCGCGGCGTGGACCAGACCGGGTCGTCGGGCTTGGCGGCGGAGGGGTCGTAGAGAGCGATCCCGGTAGGAGCGAGGGAGAGGACGATGGAGTTGAACATGGTTGACCCGGTGGTGGTGGCGGTCCAGACGGGCGTCCGTGAGGCGGTGTGCAGGACGGAGAAGAAGAAGCGGGACTGGGAGTCGTCGGAGGACGACAGGCCACCTCCGGCGCCGGCGGCGTTGTAGATGGCGGCGGAGAAGTTGGCGCTTGGGGAGTGCAGGAAGACGCCGTTAGTGTCGATGGAGTGGATGTAGGTGAGGTTGAAGGTCGGGTAGAGGTACTCGACGGGCACGGAGCGGGCATCGGCGGCGGCGATGGCCGCCGACAGCGAGACCGAGAGGAGGAGGATCAGACGGGAGAGGCGGCGCCATGGACATGGGAGGGGCGCGCGTTTGCGCATGGGACCGGAGTCCGGAGGCGATGGATGGAGCTGCTGCCTGAAAAACTGGAAGCTTTCTTGGCTGCTGGCCCCTGGCCGGGGTGGTTGCTGCGGTTGACGATGGGGAGGAAGGCGATGAGCGGAAGGAAAGGGAAAGCTGGCGCGAGCGGGCGGAGAGCGTTGACTTTGCTGGCCTGCCTCCCTATCCTGCCTCAGCAAGGGGGTTTTTTTCTGAGTGGCCACATTTATTGATTCTATAGTCAACTCCAAAGTCCAGACTGCGAACAAGGGGCTGTTTAGTTTCCAAAAATCTTACAATTTTTTTAAATTTTTTTGTCCCATTAAATATAAATATAAATAACTAATTATATAGTTTATCTGTAATTGAGCTTAATTAGTTCACAATTAGATAATAATTATCAAATACAAACAAAGTATTATGATAGTCATTTTATAAAGTTTTCTACAACTAAAAGGGCCCAAGAGAGGTCCTATTCTACCACACTACTTAAATCATATTTTTTAGCGAATAAACAATATTTTATTTTATAGTATTTTAGCATAAGCATCAGCTAAATTTTAGTGAAACAAACAGGAGCATTTTTATCCCTCTAACTATTATAACTGAATCTAGTTTTTTTCATTATACTACTACTCCCTCTATCCCTAAAATAATGTGCCGTTTGACTTCCTTTGCTTTCTAAAAACATATTTTGACCTAATTTCTCTTATATAATTTATAAGAATAAAAGTTTGATCATTAGAATAGTTGTTTCATTTTTGCATGCAGCATTTTTGCACTGGGTTTCATCCTTGAACTATTAAAATAGTTGTTTCATTTCACAAACTTTTTCTTTTGGACTTAGGTCCTGTTTAGTTCCCATCCAAAAACTTTTTTATCCATCTTATCGAATCTTTGGACACATGTACGGAACATTAAATGTAGATAACAAAACTAAATACATAGTTTTGTTGTAAATTATGAGATGAATCTTTTAAACCTAGATGTGTTGGAAGGATGTCGGGAGAGATTTTTGATACTAATAGAAAAACAAATTACATAGAAACTACGGAATGAATTTATTAAGCCTAATTAATCCGTTATTAGCACATGTAATTATGGTTAATCATTGACTAATTGGGCTTAAATGATTCATCTTGTGATTTACAACTAAATTGTACAATTAGTTTTTTCACTATATTTAATGCTCTATGTACGCTGTTCAAAGATTCAATGACATAGGTGAAATGTTTTTTAGGTGGGGACCTAAACATGGCCTTAGATAGGACATGTTTTGCTTATGCCAATGTTGTGGGGTTCTAGGTCTCGCTGCACTGCAAGCTCAGCGAACAAAACAAGTCCACGTTGCCCTTTGAGCAAACCAAGTACGCGGCCGGAAGCAAATAGAGCTAGACATTAGCTGTTGTCTTTATCAAAGTAGTTGTCTCGGTTCTTAAAGAAAATATCAAATTTAAGATGTTTTAACTCTTAAAAAAGTTAAAATAGTTAAAATGACTTATAATTTAGAACAATAAAAGTATTAGTAGTCTATTTTTATAGTGCATCTATATTTAATAATATTAAATTAGAAGCAACACATGGTACCCGTCTCCCCCTCTCACCTATTAGGACCTGTTTGACATAGTTCACCGTACCTTCATGAGCTATTGTGAGATTTTTTTTTACTAAATATTTTTTTCAAAATAGTTTCATAGGTAAAGATATTTTTCTTCTTCTCTCACAAAGATATGAGTTGGGACGAAGCTGAATAAAGTAGTTTATCCTAGCTCCCTCCCCTATTTCTTTCATCCATACATGAAACTGTTTTACCAAATAACTTTTTTTTAAAAAAAAACTCAGGTTTACCTAGAAAGTTGCTTACAAAGTTATTTTCTAAAAAAAACTTTACCAATAAAGCTAAATTGTGCCAAACAAGACCTTAGTTTGTCTCACTCCCATGTCTCAAGATGGCAACCGGTACCAGAAATCCGAGTACCCGACGGGTTTTACCCGATAAAAAGGTGAGTATAGGATGAATTTTTTACCTGTGAGTACGTTATTGGATAAAATCTTATACCCATCGGGTATGGTGGGTACAGATGTGGGTATATATTACCCATACTGCCTAGCCGCGGGTAAAAATATCCATCAAAATAACTAGCCACACTTATCATTTTAGCCTATATAGCCCATGAATTTAGTCTAAATCCAACTAAGC
>Ga0182004_10004589_pt1 | contig 11153 bp, 8 predicted proteins | sample Sormic07211540_1_FD_120479 | JGI IMG/M metagenome (GOLD analysis project Ga0182004, IMG submission 120479) | Endophyte microbial communities from Sorghum bicolor roots, Mead, Nebraska, USA - 072115-40_1 MetaG | ecosystem: Host-associated > Plants > Roots > Unclassified | place: USA: Nebraska...
AGGAGCTACGCCGGCAGCGCCGCCACTGGCATCGACGGGCTGCGGCGCTGCGCCAGTGCGGTCACGACTTTCAGGGAGAGGAATGGAGCATCCATGGCGCATCCAGAACCTTGGCTTGTGCACAAGAAATCCGATGGATCCAATGGAGATTTGGAAAGGAGACGGTGAAGACCAAAGACAGAGCAACGAGCATGCAGCGGCCAGGGAGATCTCGTGCTTGGTCAGTCGCCGCTGGGCAGAGGAGGAGGAGAAAGAAAAACAAAAAAACTAGGGTTTCTAGTGTGGGCTTTGCTTTTTATACTATGGGAGATGTTTTGTGGGCTGATTAGCATGTTTTGCTCGGTTGGAAATTCAAATTGGGCCGAATTTTTTTGACCGGTTCAGTATTATCTCGGGCCCAACCGAAATGGGCGAAATTCGGTGAGATTCGGGCCTTTCGGGCCGAATCCCAGAACCTTGCGGGCCATGAGTCATTTGTGCTGGGCCGGACAGCCCATTAGACCATCTATACCCTCGGCCTCCCCGGTTACAATGCAGTCCTTCTCCTGTGGACTGGACTGAAGACTTAGATCTCCACACCACAAAGTTTGAAAAGGTCTCTCTAAATAAAAAAAAAGTATGTTTGAAAGCCCTAAATAAAAAAAAATTTGAAAAGCTCGACGCATGTTTCTCACAATGTCACAACTCACAATCATCACACGTCGCGGACACGACACCAATAATAATGTGATGAATGATCGTACGTGCTTCTTATTTGTTTCCGGTTTATTTATAGCTCACAACAATCTTGCTGCCCGGCCCGCACCCCACGGCACAGCAGCATCGTTGTCCATTGCAGTGAGGCCTATTTCTTGAGGAACTCCGTGAACCAGTGCGCAGAACTCTTGGGGTACCGCTTCAGCCCGTCGTTGTAGTCCACGAAGTATATCCCGAACCGGACAGTGTAGCCACTCGCCCACTCGAAGTTGTCCAGCAGCGACCACGCGAAGTATCCCTTCACGTTGGCCCCGTCCCTGCAGTGCGATCAGTTGCATTGCGAGGCAGATGCAGTAGCTATTCAAACACTCGCATTTGTCGCCTGAATCGTAGTATTATTAGTAGTAGTTCCCACCTTATGGCACTTTGCAGGGCAAGAAAGTGAGCGTGGTGAAACTCTATCCTGGTGTCGTCCTTCAGAGCTTCCTCGAGTGACAGGCTCTTGTTGTTGGCTTCGTCGACGCCTAGAAGTTTCAGATGGCAGATTTTTAGATGCTCTATTTCATTTTTAGCTAGCTAGCTCATTCAGGAACACCGAAGCTACCATTTTCAGTGATATAGACGGTAGGATTGCCATAGTTTTCCTTCACATAAAGCAGCAATTCACGGAAGCCTCGAGGGTATATGAACAGCCAAGGTGATCGATGCAGCCTACACATGCATGTGTCATTCGTGGAAATGTATCGTGAGCTAATTAGCCACACATAAGTTGGGGAATGATCGAAGTTGCTTGTGTGACCTGTTGTTACCTGAGGACCAATTGGGACACCATTCCGAAAACCTAATAAATCACCACAGGAGGTTAATTAGTTAGTTAACACTGTAACTATAGTAGAAATGCATGTACATTAAAAAAAGATCCCCCCTGAGTCAGAGTTTTGCCTCATATACACATTTCAGAAGTAGAGGCAATACTCTTCATCAATGTTTTAAATAGCGAGCTATAGAAAATAGCGCGCTATTTCAGAAGTAGAGGCAATACTCTACCAACCTGATAAATGAACAGAAGTAGAATATTGATCCTTGACTTCAGGACGTACTTACCGGTAAGATTAACACGGGCATCAGTCCTAGAGCTAACGTTGAGGCCGTTTGATTGAGGAAGGTTATCGGCGTAGTTTGTGGTGTAATAGTTTAGTCCAATGAAGTCGAATGCGCCCTTGACCAACTCGGACTGTTCCTTTGTGAACTGTGGCAAGCGGTTTCCCACCAGTGCTCTCATGCTTAGCGGGTACTCTCCTCTAGTGAGGGGGTCCATGAACCTACAAGGCAATTATTCCTAGTGAGATCTTTATTTTCTTGTCGACTTGGACAACAATGAAATTCTGTGAGGAGCACAAAGAATGATATTTACCATCCAAGCATGAAGTCGATGGCACGCCTCGCTGCATCATCGTTTGATTTTGAATGGGAAAAGGGCACAAACCAGCTTGAGACTAGAGTTATTCCAATATTTCCTTTTTGCTCCACCTACATTCGGCATTCGTCCATTGATAAATTGAATGAAACTCAGAATTGCATATAGTCTCAATTGAGTCGTTCTACGCTCATTGATATTAACAGAGAGACCCCAGATACCCGCCCTTTTTCGGGGACTATCTTAGGATTTCTTCTTCTGCCTCTAACTGATACATGGTCTCTTTTATAGAGGCAATGTATACTTGACCCCTAAGTAATATCCTAACCGAATCAATCGATCTTATCCCTTTCCTAACTTAACTCAAAATTGCATAGTTTCAATTGAGTTGTTGTTCATTGATGAGCTGAAACTGGATGGGTGAGTTCATCACTGACCTTATATTTTTCCTTGTACAATCGGACTGTTTCTGCATGGGCGAGAATCTGATGATGGCAGACAGTGTAAGGCTCTGTTCCTGAATCCCCAGCGCTGCACTTGCCCTGCTCCCATGGTGAGCACCGGCCCGGCGCAAACGTGCCAGATGCATACCCACCTGAGCAGAAGCTCCAGGGCTCATTGAACGTGATCCAGTGTTTCACTCGGTCACCAAATTCTTTAAAGCAAACCTCAGCATAGTCCTTGTAGTCGTTGCTGACAGTGATATATAGATTTGTTTAGCATTACCTTAGTGCAGAAACGCGCGTCGTTCGTTCTTACATTCTGTATGGATAGAATATCATGACTTACATAATGTTAGGACTAAGAAATCCTCCATATTTATCTTCCAACGCCTGAGGTGAATCCCAGTGAAAAAGGGTCACAAATGGCTGTATCCCTGCACACATATACAAGCATGTATGCATAGTATTTAAATAAAAATTATACCAATCTAGGAGGAAATATAAATGTTTTTTTCACTAAAGAGAAAAATAAGAACCCAAATTGAGTTGAAAGTAAATTTCAAGATTTCACAAGGATATACAAAATCATATGGCACACCTTTCAACAGAAGCTCATCGATCAAGTTATTGTAGTATCTGATGCCCTCTCTGTTGACTCCACCGCTCAGACTTCCATCTGACATTACATTCAGATGGATATACGAAATCATATGGCATTGTGCAATTGATATCCTTGGACTTTGGAATAGGCCTGAATTGCAAAATATCTGGATATTGGGTCACACTTACATGGAAGAATTCTACTCCAGGAGATTGAAAACCTGTAGGCATCCATTCCCATACTCTTCATGATGCGCACATCTTCCTACATTTTTGGCAAGTCGTCCATCATGGGTCAGAAATGTACCACTCCATCCATTCCAAATTATAGGTCTCAAAATTCCTAATTTTGCTCATATTTTTAGAAAAAAAATTAATATTAACATTATGCAAGTTCAAATAATGCACTATAAAAATATTTCATGAAGAATTTTAATAAAACTATTTTTATGTTTTAGATGGTTGTGCATTTTTCTATAAACCTGATCCAAGTTATAAACGTTTGACTCAGATAAACTAAAATGATCTATAATTGGAAAACTGAGTGCCTATTTTGGTAGTTTTTAGTTTGCATATAAGGATTGTTTTATGCTTATGCTGATAGAAATAAAGGCCTTGGCACAACTTGAGTTTTACAAAAATTGAAATTCTTTCATACTCCATTAAAATACAGGATACTTATATATTCTGTAGAAAAGAATATATTATGAGTCATACCTTGTAGAGATGGTAGGAATCCACTGCCACATCCCCATTGCTTCTGTTAGCAATTTTATCTGCCAAACCAGAGAATGATTAAATCACAATTAATTGTCTACTGTCACTGAAATTCAATAAATAGGGGTTAGGTTACACCATAAGTTATCCCCGTTTGGTATGCTTATTTTCCTGGATGGCTATGCCAAATTAAGATTGTTGGCAGCCACAAGCAAGATCATCAATAATTCAACAACTTGCTCCGTCCATACATTCCGTGTGCAAAAAAAAAAAGCAATCTATGGAGAAAATGGAGCGCAAGATAAGGTAACGACATAACTACTGTCATACAAGCATGTTCGCTAGTCTGAAAAGTTATGGCTGAAAATACTGTTCGCTGATTTATCATAAAAAAACATTGTTGGCTGACAGAAAAAATACGACTTATAAGACAAGCGAATGTGAGTATCATGATCGGGAGTGCAGATCAAGGCTAGCGGATAGCGAACTCACATTTTATAGCATGCGCTAAGTTTCAATAGCAAAATGTTGAAAATGATCACTAACATGATATTTGCATAATATAATTAATTAGAAGTTTTGAATTAATTACTACATTTCACGGTTTAAAACCCATAAACAAACATATATAAATAAGCAAATATAAAGAAGAAACGGGTGAGACAAAGTTAAGGTCAAGCTCTTATAAAAATAATACAATTCATCATCCTATTATTCTTTATCGTCACCCAAATCACCATTCTCAACATTTGTGTTACCATGGATACAGTACCATCCACGTTGTTACTTGAACCATTAGCATAGTGAACGGCCTAATAATAACAATAGCGGCCCACAATAGTATACGCTAAGTGCAATGGGGGCTACTAAGTTTCAACAACCTTATCTTTGTTTACCTGCTGTAGCAGACCCTACGCAATGCTATTTATTTCTATGTCAGGCTTACGCTAAACACTAACCAACATCTAGTTTTTTGCAGAATAAATAATTTTTCGCGGAGCGACGCTTTAGTAAAGAGCAATGAGAGGTTATGATTAATGTTATATATATACACACACAAGTTGGAGTCACACGTCTTCCTTTAGAGGACCCTTTTAACACTATGAGATATAGTTACTATAAAAGATAATTTCCTTAATGGTATTAACTTTAATTTTAGCACATAAGTCATAATATTAATAGTCTCACACAACAACCTCACATGAAGTTGTAGAGTGTCTGCATGAGACTAACTCTTGATCAAATAATAACTTTTCTTTCTCCTCTTTAAAACAAAATAATTGATATGTTTAAAGCTAGTTCATAATAATTATGGTTGGAGGTGTCCTTAGACTGTACTAGAAGCATAGCCCGCGATGCCATGGGATTTCTTAAAAACAAATATATTATATAAATAGCACTACTATATGGTTTCTATATATTGTTTATATGAATTTGATTTGCATGTTGTCTTGTTGTAATGGATCTAGTAAAAATCGTAGGCTAATAGAAGAGAAACCAATAAAATATTTAATTACATTAATAAAATAGATAATGTATCTAAAAATTATAAGTATTACACAAGATAAAGATGATGTTGTCGTTTTTTAATAATTAATAAGGGCTGACATGGAATAATTTGCATGAAAGGATTACAAGTTAGTGTGACACTTAGTGAGGAATGATGTGAACACCTTGCACGAAGAGATAGAACATCCTGTCGGCCATTTAGTGGGGAATATGGACAAGGATGACATGGGATAGCTAGCTTGCATGAAAGAATTGCAAGTTAGTGGGACACTTAGTGGAAAGTGATGTGGACACCTTGCACGAAGAAATAGAACATTTAGTGTGTCATTTAGTGGGGAATGTGGACAAGAATGATATGTGATAGCTTGCACGAAAGGATTGCAAGTTAGTGGAACACTTAAAATGACGTAGACACACGAAGAGATAGAACATCAAGTGGATCATTTAGTGGGGAATGATGTGGACACCTTGCATCAAGAGACAAATCAACTAGGTTTAGCTCTATAATAGTACATAACTTTAGTTTTAGCACGTAATTCATAATATAATAGTCTCACGCAACAACCTCAGATGATATTGTAGAGTGTATGTGCATGAGACTAGCTTTTGATCAAATAATAGCTTCTCTTTCTCCTCTATTAAAATAAAGTAATTAATATTTATAGAGCTAGCTCATAATAAATTATCATTTTTTGTACGAGCATAATAAAGACTGTACTAGAAGCATATATACCCCGGGTCTTACCGTGGGATTTTCTTAAGAAAACTAGTATACATATAATCCTGCTATATAGTATTCTATATACTGTTTATATATATTAATTTGACTTGCATGTTATTTTATTGTAACAGTTCTAGTAAAACAAATATTTGATTAAACTATAGCAGAATAGATAATGAAACAAATAACGAATGTAAATGACTCGTACACTAGTAGACTAAAGATTAAAAGTATTATACATGATAGAGATATTGGCTATTTTTTTATAATTAATAGGGATGACATGGGATAGCTTGTATGAAAGGTTGTAAGTTAGTAGGACACTTAGTGTTTTTTTTCGATCTAGTAGGACACTTAGTGAAAAATGATATTAACACCTTGCACGAAAAGATAGAACATCAAATGGGTTATTTAGTAGAGAATAATATGTACACTTTGCATAAAGAGATAAATTAGCTAGTGCAATTTAGCTTTATAAGTGTATAGACAAATAGATATAAATTCCGGAGAGCGTGGGAGACTTTAGGATCCGTTCATCCTAGCTGTGACTTTTAATAACATTGGTTGTCTCTTGCATATATTGTGTAATTAGGCCAGTCTCAATAGAGTTTTATCAAAGTTTATGAGTATTAAATATGCTGATGTGGCATCATATCAAAGAAGAAGAGAGATGATAAGAGTTTCATAGGAGTAGAGAGAGTTTCATGGGGATAAAACTCTCTGCATTATTTCTAAATAACACCAAACTCCCACTGAGACTAGTCTTATTAACGGTGTGTATGTTCATCGATCCTTTCAAGTTTAAACAGAGGTTGCACAAATGTTATATAGCATTTGAAGCGGTTGTAAGTGGGCTTGCCTAGCTGCAAGCCTGCAAGCATGGTGAAGAAGCATGAAGCACTTCTTTTTCGGAATGAGCATGAAGCACATATAAGTTGCAAACAAAGTATATACGAAGCATATATAGAAGCACAAATCTCGACGATAGAATGGTGGTGTACATATACATGCCTGGATGCTGATGAGTGAAGGTGTCCCAGATGCTTGGCCCTCTGCTCCCCTCCATTGCACCACCCTCGTACTGCACATGCATGAATTTCATTATCAGGCCAACTTGTAAGCTAGGATCAGGCATGGCAAAACAGAACCAACGACTACTACTACTTGGAGCAGCAATTGGATCATCGACGATCTCGATAGGCCAGTACATTGATCGACTGTTTCTTGCCGCTTTTGCCATCTAGTGGTGCTGAAAGTGAGCTTATTAGTATTAAAAACGATCGATCATATGGCCCTGCTGCCTGATCGAACGACGACGCACGTGTGAATGACTAAGATCGAGAGAGAGAACTGTCAGTCACCACCTGATAGGCTGCCGACGCCGTCCCGAAGATGAACCCCTCGGGGAAGCTCCTCCTGCTGCTGATCGGCGGCTGCCCGCCAGCGCAATCACAAGCGTTGGAGGCAGCAGCAAGCAGCAGGAGGAGGAGGAGCAGGGGAAGAAGACGAGCAAGCATCGCAGCACTGCTAGTGGTTCCTCCTTTGGGAGCCATGTCGATCGATGTGGTGGTTAGCTTTGGTCCAGCGGCCAGTCTGCGACAGGCCGGCCTCACTCTGCATCCTAGCACCCCCTACTATATGTAGAGAAGATCACATCGAATGAAATGAATCGTGTGCGAGCGGCTGACAAGAGCATTTCTGACTAGTTAGTTGGTTCCTGATGGGTTCCTGATGAGCTGTCTTCGGAGCTGAGGAAACGTAAAGACAGCAAAGCGCCTTCACACGTTTGCATTGCTGGGGCCTAGGCTCTGAGGGTGCTTGCAAAAATTGGCCACATAAAAGCGATCGACCACGCGTGTTGCGACTGCGGTGGATAAGCAGAACAAGAATGCCTCGAACGCAGCCATTCAACTTGAGCCAAAATTGGTCATTGCGGAAAAAATAGGGAGCGAATTAAAAAGGCAACGAGATGGGGGTGAAAGCTTCAACTTTTTTGTTCTCTTGGAGCAGATTATGTTCTAAAGGTGAACCTACCATGCCTCTATTTTAATTCTCGCCAAGAACACGTAGTCACAACGTTAACCTTAGCAAACTAGATTAGAAAGATGCAAAAACCCAGCGAGCAGTGAGCATATAGAATGAAGAAAACACTAAAAACATAATAAAAAGGTCCAACCGGTATTCCAAAATCGGCTCGCCTGTTCTTCGAAAAAAAATTATGAATTTTGGAGAAAAAGGCAAAACATGATCATAAAAATGTGAAATTGCCATCATTCTCAGCTTCTTGCATGCACCAGAGCTTCTATAGCTGTATTTAGTGAACGCTCCCACCCACCGCGCGCCGGGGAGCCCCCCTCCAGCCACCACCCCGGCCGCCATCGCCGCCCCTCCGGCGAGCGGTGGTGGCGGCCTCCCTTTCCCGCAGCACACAACCACCCCCTCTCCCCCTCCTCTCCCGTGAATAAAAGTCAGGGCGCCCGAAGTTGACGATGGCCGGCGACGAGCAGTGGGCCTGGGAGCGTGGATTCATGCCCCCCGCCATCGGATCCGGTGATCTCTGGCCTTGATCCGGCGGTGGGCGCACGCCGCGGCGCGAGGAGCCTCAGCTCCTGCCGACCACCGGCCCTGGTGACGACTGGCTCCATCAAGGCCGGCCATCAGCGGTGGTGCCGCGCAAGCTGAGGGCCTGGGAGTGTGAATCCGAGCCCCCTGCCCCCGGATCTGGCCTCGGAACGGCGACGACGGTGGTATGGTGGGCTCGTCGCGGTTTCCACCTCGCGAGGCCTTCTTGTCGTGGCTGGGCACGACTCCAACTGACCGGCCCTCTCCTGCAATGGACGGGGAGGGATCCGGCGGGTGGCTGACCCCCGGGGGTGGGGGACCCCCGGATCTAGGCTCGAGGCAGCTGCCCCCCTCCACCGGTCGTTGACGCCCCCTAACGCGTTGGCCAGCAGGCCCTGCTGCAGCGGCGAATGGCGGCGTTTGGGGGTCGCGATTTGGACCCCTGGGCGCCGGCCACGCTGCCCCTAGGCGGCCCACAAGCCGGCTTCGACGTCCACATCAAAGGACGCTGTGCTTGGATCGCCTGCCGTCCACATCAAAGGTTGCCTCGCTGCAGCTGGTGAAGACTCTGCCGATCATCTTCGGCATCTCGTCGTCTGCAGGTTCGGCTTGGATGTGCTTTTGCAGGAACTTGGAATATGGGTGAAAACCCTGCCTGGCTGGCTCTGGGCCGGCGGTGATGACGAAATCAGCGTCATATTCCCCCTTGGAGGTGTCGCTGTAATTTCCTTCCTTGCGAAAGCCTTCCTGAGCCCCTGCACTACGGCATTCGGGACTCAGCTGCGGCGTGTAGAGCAAGCCAAGCCAAGGACGCCCTCTCGTTGATCAAATAGGGTAGAAGCATTAATCGTTTTGGTGTAATGTCCTTGTCGATATATAAGACTGACTTTTCTCTCTTTTGTTTTTTTCACTCTTTTTGTAACTTTTGGCTGTGTACATCCCTGGATGTAGAGACCGGATATTGATTATCCATTATCGAAAAAAAATAAAAATGTAAAATTTGAACCAACTTCGAAGCATCATGATGAATCAATCATCAAAAGATGTTCTCTAATCCGAAAGAGTAGCTCGAAAAAAAATAGCCCAATTGTTTTTTTCAAAGTTAACATAGAATATTTCTCCATAAATAAATAGGAGATAATGTCCAAAAATCCAAAACAACTCCATATCATTTGAAAAATTATGAAACTTGGTCCAAAATCTTGACTAACGTCATGGTGAAGGTAATCCCATGGTATCTTTTAAAAAAAATGTCTAGGTTCCATCACATCTTGATTAATTCTTCTCTCAAATCCAAGTTTTCTCAAGAAAGCATAAAAGAGGAAATTGAAAGTGCTCCTAGGAAATCTGTTGAAGGCCAAGCCTAGATATATTCCAAGGACACCAGGATTATAGAACCAAGTAGCAAATGAGAAGAACTCAAGGGCTGAGCTTCAAGGCATGACTTGATTCAAGTTCCAAGGAGTCCAGGAGGCTACAGATCGGATCTACATCGAGTTCTTCATCAAGAGAGAGCACTAGCTCTGAGATCGGTGAAGATAAGTTCATCTTTTGTTTTGAGAATTATGCGGTACAACGCAGATGCTCACAACACACGCACACTCACCCATATGAATACACATAGGCAAACCCTGCCCCTATGAGCACCTCTAAAGGACTGAGTCGGCAGATCACGAGATTCACGAAGTTACCACAGGCGTCTCGCTGTCGACGAGAACATCGTCTACCACTAAAAATATAGCACCGATAAATTCTGGAATAAATCCAGAAAAATGCGAACACACATGTTGACTTGAACCCAAATGAACAGGTTCCACCATAAGGAACCTAACCATATGATCTATGACCAGTTCACTAAGATAAATTCATCTACATCAACTCCTAAATAAGTACACGAGCACAGATGGCATCTACCGACCTGGTTAGTATCTGAGATTAATTTTCACATTAAGATGAGTTAGTGATCATGCTAAGGCTAAGATTAAGATCCTTTTTAATCTAAGTTTTATTTCAACACCATTCACACCCACACCGGTCGTCTGTCCGGTCCTACAGTTTCATTTTATCATCTTGTTCGATCGGAGAGGAATTATGAAGCCAGAACATTTGCTTCCACTATCTAAAAAAAAATGTTTTATCAAGGAGCGACCATGGGAAGTAGCCCTTCACGTTGCGATTTACATGCATCGCGGACACGACCAACACCAATGTGATCGTGCTTCTTATTTGTGTTTCGATTTACATGCATTCTACCAACACTCTTGCTGCCCCCAGCCAGCACAACATCATCGTCGTCCATGCACACTTATTTCTTGAGGAACTCCGTGAACCAATGGGCAGAGCTCTTGGGGTACCGCTTCAGCCCGTCGTTGTATTCCACGAAGTTTATCCCGAACCGGACTGTGTAGCCGTTCGCCCACTCGAAGTTGTCAAGGAGCGACCATGGGAAGTAGCCCTTCACGTTGGCGCCGTCCCTGCAGTGAGTTGC
>Ga0182004_10004590_pt1 | contig 11153 bp, 10 predicted proteins | sample Sormic07211540_1_FD_120479 | JGI IMG/M metagenome (GOLD analysis project Ga0182004, IMG submission 120479) | Endophyte microbial communities from Sorghum bicolor roots, Mead, Nebraska, USA - 072115-40_1 MetaG | ecosystem: Host-associated > Plants > Roots > Unclassified | place: USA: Nebraska...
CTTGCTTTGCTTAGCACGGATGTGCATTGCAGTCATCATTGTGTCTAGATGCTATTTTATTTTTGGGACATGTTTTATTTAACCAGGTTGTCTAACTGGATTCTCTATTGACAAATGACAAATGACCAGTCTCTACGAGATGGTGATGTGTATTTTGTTGTGGCATATAACAGTAGATGTTCTTCTTGGTGCAACACATTTTTGTCTGTTCATGTCAATTCAAGTTCATTTTTCTCTTTTTCTCAAAGTTTATTACTGATGACATCTGATCATTCTTTTTGCTTGCGGAATGGTTGTGAATGGTTTCAGCAAAGTAAATTTCTGTTGTGCTATTCATGTATATTTTGTAGACTACATTGCAGATCAATAAGTAACTTATTAAGATCTGCCATGAACAACTATAAAGGTAACTGAGGACAGAATTATTGGTGGACATTTTGAACACCCGTGCAAATAAATGTGGAGACAGTATCCCTAGAGAACACAAGACCCACTTGACACATTAAATAGATTGTAAATGTAAATTAGATGGTTGAAGTGAGACATAACTTTATAATGCCTTGTTATGCACAAGTGTTTCCTGATTATATACATGGTCATATATATTTACATGAAACTATTATGAAAAAAAATATCATCATTTGGTTGTTTTCAAGTGCATCCCAAAATGAAGCCGTAACGTTAGTATGGGCATTATACTAGTACTCTAAAAAGTCAAGATGTTTGGGTTTGGGGAAACTGCTCACTGTGCCATGCCCATTCCATTCTATACATCCAATTGATGTGCAAAGAAATCACATCTCTTTGGTCCTGAATAAAGATCAAACTACTAGCTGCCATGCAATTCAATTCTCTCTAGTAACTGAGGAGCGTAAAATATTAGTAACACAATAGTAGATTGGGCTGGATTAATTTTGTTGGGAGAGACGAAGCCAAAAGAAAGAAGGAAGCTGACGTTGTGCATCCATTGAAGATGGCGAGGTCGTTGACGGCGCTGAGCACGAGCCCGCCAGCAAGGCTGATGGCCCCGATCGACAGGACCCTCCGTGGTAGCGAGCTCTTGCGGCTTCCGATGGAGTCGCTTCCGAACGAGCTGAAGCCCAAAGTTTGGCATGACACGGAGAAGAAGACGAGAGATCTCGGGGTCAGTTCGGGCTAGGAACTTGGAATGCAAGATTTGTAGATGAATTCCTACCGGTAGAGAAGACCGCCGGTAAAGGCTCCTGGAGTGCGCAACTGGGGCATTCCGGCGAGCTTTCTCGCCGCCGCCGCCCATCTCCACGACATTTCACTTCTCCCCGCCGACGGAGAAGACAGAAGAGGATGGAGGCACGGGAAAAAAAAATGGAGGCCCAGCAAATTGCATCGTTAATGGGCCTCAGGCTGGTGCGGTCCGGCCCAAACGTGAATCGCATCGCATTATCCCCACTGCACCATCCGCGGCCTTCTTCTCCCACCTGTTGCTTGCTCGCTGCTGCTCCAATCTGCCAGTGGAGTCGAATCGATGGCGGCGTTGTCGTCGTCGCCGTCGTTTCGCCACCTCCTCCTTCTCCGCCCGCGCTTGCTCCTCAGCCCCACCTGCCTTGCTGGCTCCTTCTCGCGCCGCCACATCCATGGCCGCCGCCGTCTCTTCTCCTCTGCATCCTCCTCGACACTGACCCACGGCGAGGCCTCCTCGACACACGGTGATGCTGATGGCGTCGTCGAAGTCAACCCTCCGCGCGGAACTAGGGACTTTACGCCGGAGGACATGCGGCTCCGCACCTGGCTCTTCGACCAATTCAGGGAGGTCTCCCGCATCATGGCCTTCGAGGAGGTGGACTTCCCCGTCCTTGAGTCGGAGGCGCTCTTCATCCGGAAGGCAGGGGAAGAGATTACGCAGCAGGTCTTCCCCCCATATTCATCATTATTTAGCTGATAAGCCCATTCTTCTTTCCGAACTGAAGTCATTTATAACTTTGCATTTTGATTCTGCACCGCAGCTCTACAACTTTGAGGATAAAGGGGGTCGCCGTGTTGTTCTCAGGCCGGAAATCACCCCTTCTCTCGCGCGCCTAGTCATAAAGCAAGGGTATGTATGCCTTTGCTAATCTATTTCTCATGCATTGTAGTGTCTATTCATGCCTCTTCTTTCCGTCAGAATGTGATGTTCACCTACTCTTCTTCTGTCTAGAAAATCAGTCTCCCTTCCACTAAAATGGTTTACTATAGGACAGTGCTGGCGATATGAGCGCATGACCAGAGGAAGAAGACGGGAACATTACCAATGGAATATGGATATATTTGGTGTGCCTAAAGTTCGGGTATCACCCTTCTCCTTTACTGATTCCGGATGCTGCTGTGCTCGTATGCTTTTGAACTGATTCGGCATTGCCATCTCATCGTTGGAATCAGGCTGAGGCAGAGCTTCTTCATGCAATTGTTCTCTTATTTCAACGTCTTGGAATTACATCTTCTGATGTGGGGATCAGGGTGTCCAGTCGGAAGGTAACATTTCACACACACACACACACTCAAGTATCCATCTTTAGTTCACATTTTCCTTAATACTTCCCTTTCATGTATTTGGTGCCTTTTGTTTTGGCCGTACCAAAAGTAAATTGTTAAGCTTTGTTAATACACTATTAATCTCAGATTTTTAAACTATTATGACCAAATTGGTATGGTACATAACCATGTTGCTTCATGGTAGTGGATGCCCTTTTTATTCCTTATCTATTCCATAAGGAGATGCGAATTCTGGGAATCGGATTGCCTAAGAATGTTGTAGCTGCTGACATCTGGATATGTTATAACATCTTTATACATGTTAGTGCATGTGTTTTGCTCTGATTCTTGTTGGCTGTCATTTGCTTTTTGCAGGTTCTTCAGGCTGTGTTGAACATGTACTTCATCCCAGAACATTTATTCACTGAAGTTTGTGTTATTGTTGATAAAGTATGCCCAAATTCTGCTGGTGACTCACCACCTGTTTTCATTGCTGATTGCTGTACCAATTACCATATTATCTTATTGCCAGTTGTACTCTGTAGATTTGGGTTGCGATACCATGTTATCTGCTTGCCAGTTATACTCTATTTGTAGCTTCAGGAGCTGACAAGTTGTGGTAATTTATAATATTGAACTGCAAATAGAAATAGGATGATTTTTATATCTTCAGCTTGTTATATCTTTATTTATATACTAGAGGTCTAACTTTTTTTAGTAATGGAACAAATCTTAAAGCACCTCAACTCTTAATTGAATCCAGAGAGCACCTTTCCAAAACTGGTTGCCTTTTAAGAGTTTGACTCTTGCTACGAAGAGCACATGTTGCTCCATTAGATGGTGACATTGACCATTCTACCTCTATTATTAATTTGGAAGTAACCAGTAACCGATTACCCTAGAAGGCCAGTCTCTCGAACAGATTATCACTGTTTTGCTTTTCATATCTTATCTATTTTTAACAATTAGCTGAATACCCATTGATTGATGTAATTGTTTATTGCTATACTTTTGTTGGTGTAATGACTGCCTTACGTTCTAACATAAGCATTATGCAGTTGGGTAAAATAACTAGGGAAGAAATTGAGAGGGAACTTATTTCAACTGGGCTGTCATCCGAAGCTGTCCAGGGTATCATCAATGTGCTTTCGCTCAAGTCACTTTCCAAGCTTGAAGGTTTTCTCCTAATCTTTTGTTGTTGGCTTATTATTATGCTTATGCATGCTCCATATGATATACATCTATTTGAATATAATAACACTGAAGTAATGTTGCTAAGTTGGAAAATATATCGTGTAAAGGAATATTGATTAAAGGTGTTCTCTTACATCAGGCCTTTATGCTTTATCTGTTAAGCTGACAATCTTGGGTTTCTTTATCCATATATAAATGTTTGTTTTTTAGTCTTCAGGACCTTTGGGCAAGGTTCTTGTTTAATCTTGATATACTTATGCAGAGGTGCTAGGATCTGGTGTTGAAGCTGTTGCTGACTTGAAAAAACTCTTCTCATTTGCGGAGCAATATGGTTATGCTGATTGGATTTGTTTTGATGCATCAGTGGTCCGTGGCCTTGCATACTACACAGGAATTGTATTTGAGGTTGTTTTCTGCTTATCTCTTATGTCAACAGCAGGACCACTAACAACTAGAGAAGGAGCCATGTCATCAAACTGCACATGAAAGCTTATTTCAAAAAAGATATTATTTATTTTCAGATAATAATCTCTATTCTATTTACAAATAATATTTCAGCATTTGGATGGTTTGGGTGTGTGTGGCTTTGTAATTTGTAAGGGCTCCTACCCCTTTTTTCTCTTAATATAATGATAGAAAACTCTCTTGTGTTTTTGAGAGAAACAAATATTTTTGCAGTGGTTTCTAAAGTCAAATGTCGTGAATTCTGTTCTTAGGATCATTTTGAGCGCTTAAGCTACTGTAGTCCATGTAGAACGGCAGGTTATAATTTGATCAACAATTTAATATTTTTACCTGACTAGATAGGATGTTTCGTGAGTTTATTTGGATTTTTTTTTCAATGTTGTGTTGATCTTACATTCCTTTATTTTTTTTGTTTTTCAAATAAATGTATTCTACATTACTTTTTTTGATGCCACTAACTCCTGTTTTGAAACTCTTGTATCACTTTTTCAGGCATTTGATAGAGAGGGAAAACTGAGAGCAATTTGTGGTGGTGGAAGGTATGATAGATTGCTTTCAACATTTGGAAGTGAAGATATACCAGCTTGTGGCTTCGGATTTGGAGATGCTGTTATAGTGGAAGTATGGCATGTTCTGTCTTATTCTTATCTCTGGTTCTTTTCTTTTTAGATAGAAGAATTGAGCAATCTGGTTGGTCTAAGAATAAGTTCAGTTTTAGATTGATGTTTAATGCAGTAAGGGCAACATCTGTTAATATGAACCTAAAGCGTAACCAATTCGAGATGCTAACCATCACAAGTGTTATGTGCGTGCTAATTCATGCAATGTGGAGTGCAGAAATAGAAGTCTAGTACTTGATAACATGATTTTTTTTGAAAGTATTATTGCACTTTATAGATCATTTTGAGTTTGTGTACTACTTCAAGGGAGTGGCATTGATTTGGCTGTAATTTATGTGTCTAACAGCTGTTGAAAGAAAAGGGTCTCTTGCCTGATCTGTCACGTCAAATTGATGACATTGTCTTCCCTTTGGACGAAGAACTTGAAGGACCAGCATCCAGTATTGCTTCCTCTCTGAGAAAGAAAGGGCGTTCTGTTGACCTTGTAGAAGACAAGCGTCTCAAATGGTATACCTACCATATTTTTCTTTCTTTATTGTTGTGTCTGAAATATTCGTTTTGATACTACCAGGGTATTTAAGCACGCAGAGAGGATCAATGCTAGCAGGCTGATATTGGTCGGAAATTCGGAGTGGGAGCGAGGCATGGTTCGTGTAAAGATACTATCAACCAGAGAAGAATTCGAGGTAAAGGCGGGTGAACTAGAGTGATAGTTTTGCTGATTATAATCATGGTTTTTCTTTCCCTTCTTTTGTTTTGCCATTTGTCTTAGAAGTCGTGTAGATACATGGAAAAGATACAACTCTATGGTACGCGCCTTTGCTCTCTGTTGTATCTTCATTTGGAAAAGATACTGTTAACCTGCAGTAACAGTACGTTGGAAAAGATACTGTCAGTCTTCTGTAACAGTATGTTCTATGAGTAAATTGTTGCTGCTGTAATCTAATTACAATCAGTCATACTCATTCAGAACGCATGAGCCAGCTAGTATGTTCATTTGAATGGAAGTATAAATAGCACATTAACGTACAACCTACAGTGACTGAGGTCCAGCTTGGCTAGGAAGCCTTTTTTTTGTTTTGTTTTGGTTGAATCTGTATTTTCCTATAATGTAGTACTATAAAAAGACTGATTTATCATGACTATTCCCCACTTGATCCATACAATGCTACAAATAATTTAATCAATGTTAGGAGACACTGGATCACAGGCACTCGCGCTGTTGGTGGGTTGGTCAGGACTCGAGACTCATCAGGAGGGTGCCGAGGCTCCCACGTAGCCGAAGCCAACGATAAAGGCCGCCGCCGATTGCAGGAGCAGGTACATGTAGTAGTGGTCGCGGCCGAAGAAGACAATGTCGTAGACGGCGCAATAGAGCAGGCACGCCCCCATGGCGAGCTCCAGCACATGCATCTCCCGCCTCGTGCTGCAGCACCTGCTCCGGAGCACCTGCTGTTTCTTCTTCCTCGCGACCACCGGAGCAGCCTTGCCGCTGCCGAGCTTGTCGGTGACCACCCACTCGTTGGCGCGGCTGGCCTCCAGCAGTCCGATGACGGCGGCCTTGGATCGGTGCATGGACATGACGTTCTCGAAGAGGATCCAGAAGATGAGGAGGTGGCAGGACCTTGGCGTGCAGGCGGCGTTGAGCAGCGTGATGAGCGCCGGCACGTACATGGCCACGTACTTGGGCAGTCGCACGTCGCCCTGCACCAGCACGCATGCCGGGATGACGACGCAGTAGAAGAGGAAAGTGACGAGGTGCGCCACCACCTTCCTGACGAAGAAGAAGGCGTAGAGGAGGTGCAGCTTCTTCCCCAGCGACACCCGGTCGCTGCGGAGGATCTCCGGCAGCACCTTGCGGAACAGGTTGGCGGGGCCGCACGACCACCGGTGCTGCTGGTAGCGGTACGCCTTGAAGGTGCTGGGCAGCTCGTTGCGCACGACGAGGTCGCCGACGTAGACGAAGCGCCAGCCGCGGAGGCTGGCGCGCACGGCCAGGTCCATGTCCTCCACGGTGGTGCGCTCCTTCCACCCGCCGGCGTCCGCCAGCGCGGCGACGCGCCACACCCCGGCCGTGCCGTTGAAGCCGAAGAAGGCGTGGCAGGCGGAGCCCACCTCCTGCTCCACGGCGAAGTGGTAGTTGAGGGACATCTCCTGGATGCGGGTGAGGATGCAGTCGTCGGCGTTGACGTAGCGCCAGCGGGCCTGCACCAGGGCGACGCCGGGGTCGCGCTGCAGCAGCGGGACCGTGCGCCGGAGGAAGTCCGAGTCCGGCTGGAAGTCGGCGTCGAAGATGGCCACGAACTCGCACTCCCTGGCGTAGTGCTTCTTGAGGCCCTCGCGCATGGCGCCGGCCTTGTACCCGTTGCGGTTGCTGCGGTTCTCGTAGCGGATGCGCACGCCCTTGCCCGCCCACCGCAAGCACTCCACCTCCACCAGCTCCCTGATGGCCGGGTTCGTCGAGTCGTCCAGCACTTGGATCACCAGCCGGTCCGATGGCCATGACATCCCGCACGCCGCTCCGATGGACAGACGGTACACCTGCATCCATGATCCAGCGCGTTTTATTATTATTATTATTATTATCAGGCAAATGCTCATTGGCATTTTAATTTGGCTCCCTCGCATTTTCATTTTTCAATCAACGACGGCTGTGGCCATCAATTCTCTCTCGACCTTAATTATCGGTAAAGTAAATTTATCGTCTCTCCGGCTAAGCACGAATCTTAATTAGTGTGATCCTGTGATCTATATTATGACAAGGGACAAAAAAAAACTGCGTTCCTTAATTATATGCGTCATGGTCTCACGGAGAGGAAACTCACGCTCTACGCCTGAATCTCTCCTACACAGTTGTGGTTAATTCAAGTTTGGTAGACATGCACACCCTTAATTACATCTGTCAAGATATTTTGTCATTGTTCATAAATTAAATGAGAGATGGAAATTAGTGATTCCAGCTAGCCTTTTTTATTTTCCCATGATAGATTTTCATCTCAGGATCGCTAGCAACAAATCGTGAGAGTTGACCTCTCAATGCATGATGATATATTTTTTTGAGACAATGCATAATGATATATATGGTAACATATATCTAACTTTCACTTCTGCAGCTGCTATATATGCAAAATGAATGCTCCAAAGAAGTAAACTTCTAAAGGGGAGCCACACGGCTGCCTTCTTCCTCACACTCTTCCCCTACTTTTTTTATTGCACACGTGACATTTTTGTTATCTTCTCCCTCTCTAGTGTCCCTTGCCTGCCCGCTGCCCATCGCCCTTCACCTCCAGCAAAACACTAGCACGTCTACGGCGACCTCCTCCTCCCCCTCCACCCCTCTATGGTCATGGTGCTCCTGCCCTAACATGGCCCGACCATCTTCACCGCCGCTAGGACCTTAAAGCCATCCTCCCGCCGTCCCCACCACATGCTTGATCTGCCTCCCCCCGACCCGTTTTCTCTAAGCTCACCGGAGTTGGAAAAGAAGAGGGTGGATGGGTGTAGGCATGCGGCCATTGGAGTTGACGCCGATAGCTACTAGAGGAGGAGAGAGGGTGTGTGTTGTGGTGGGAAAGAAGAACAGTGCTAGGTTGGTGGGACCCACCACACGTGCGGTGCGGTGGGAAGGGAGTTGGGGGAGGCAGGCGTGCGGTGCGCCGAAAAAACCGCTGCCAGATATGATGTTATGAAGTTATTACCTTAATATTCATGATGAAAACAAACAGAAACATATCTAGCTATTTCTTCTTTATTTCTGTAGCTTGTGACTTGGTGGAAAAGGAAAAGAAATTAAAAGGAAAAAAAAGGAAGAAACGCATCCAGGTAAAGAAAAATAAAGTAGCTTTAGTTTCTAGCTTCTACATCAACGAGAAACATATTGAAGAGAATATCATGCTGCAAGAACTAACTGCACACACGAGAAACATGCACACTCATAGTACCATGTAGCGTGCTTGGGGTGATCGATCATGCTACGCATGTAAACATCGACGACGCTTCGACCCCTTTCAGTTGTTTGGCGTGCAGACTTCACGCACGCTTCCTTTATTTGCGCCAGTACAAACAAGCAAATACTACTTGTACTACTAGTATTGCAATGTCATACAACACCATACCAGTGTGCATTTATTGTGTGCCAATCAGCTAGTAGGAGTATACATACTACTACTAGCAGTAAATAAGGAAGATAGAAGCAAAATCTGAATTGGAAGCAATAATAATCAAGCAGCAGTTCTCGCTCACCTGTCCCTCGTTGAACATGGGGATCTGGACCAGGACCATGGGGCAGCAGTGGTCGTCGTCGCCGGCCTCCAGGTCGTCGTCGTCCAGCTCGTCGGCGAGGCGGCGTCGGGAGCGCTGCTTATTGCGGCGCCGGCGCAGCCAGAGCCCGGTGATCACGGCCGCCATGTAGAGGCGCTCGAGGAAGAGCATCAGCGACATGGCGGCGCAGACGTACACGGCGACCTGCAGCGTCGGCACCACCACGGACCACCGCACCGCCTGCCAGGCCGCGCGCATCACGGACGACGGCGGCATCGTCGTCGCCGGAGACCGAGACCCTGATGCTGCGGCTGCCGCAGTACCCAACAACCCGAGCCTCCTCATGGCCGTGCCTTATTAGCTACTACAGCTTGCTCGCCGATTAATAACCAAGAACAATCGGCGTGTGTAGGCAAAGGCATGGAACCGATTGCAGGGTGCACGTACTACGTATATACTGTGGACTGAAGAGGGCTGTCCGTGTAGTATATTTATATACAAACAAATCCTGGACTCTACTAGACCTGATAGACATATACCGTAGTATATAAAAAATAAATATACGATTAATTAATTTTGACATGCACTCCAGTAGTATGCTGTATGCATCTGCTTCCCGGCCAGCTAGCGCCTGCTAGCGCTAGTGCGCTGCCCGACGACGTTGCTTAGCTTTCCATCTGTGATGTATCTTTGTACTTTCGCCGCTCAGTGCTTTGCTTTGTATTTGTGCGCGCGTCATATGTATGTGTGTATGTACTCCAGCCGTAGAAAAACTGGATGTGCGGTGCGTATATGGCCGGTAGTGTACACGTGCACGCGCGTTCACGAGAGACATGCATGTCATCGATCGATCAGTTGTTTTGTCTGCGGCCGCAGCCCGCGGTGTACATTGACATTGGGCCATTGGAGCACAGCTAGCTTAGACAAAAGCACAACAAGGTATTAATGCAAATGCAGCACCTACCAGCCTTGATAAATATAATAAAATGAATATAAGTATATGAAGATATCCTTCTCTATCCTATGTATTATCTATATATACGAGATATATAGATATAGATAAGAACTATGGCATCTTCCATGCATGCCTCCTGCTGCCTGGCTGGCATATCACAGATTCACATACAGTACTATCAACACCAATAGATATAATTTCAGCTCTGGTCAAAGTCAAAATATCTTAAGTTTAACTAATTTTTTTAAAAATATATCTATATGCATGGCTATAAATAGCAGGTATACAGTAAAAATACATTTAATGACAAATCTAACGTGGTATTATTACTTTATCCATCCCAAAGAACTATACATTTTGTTTCTCAAAAGTCAAACACTTTCAAATTTGACAAATATTTTTTTAAAATACTCTTAGTTATTATGTGCAGTAAGTATGATTAGATAAAAGTAGTATATAATTTCATAATAAACTTATTTAAAAATACAAAAGTTAACATTACTTTTCATATAATTGGTCAAACCTAACACTATTTGACTCCTCGAGAAACAAGATGTACACTTATTTTTGGACAAAAGAGTATTTAGTATAATAAATTTTAGTATTTTTTTATAATATATTTGGTCAGACTTTAAATCGTTGAACTTAGCACTATTCTAGAATGACATCTTTTTAGGATGGAAGGAGTATATGTTGGGAATATGTCTTAGAGGTAATCATAGAGATGATGATATTATAATTGTATCCATGACATATATTATGAGTTCAATGAACATCCATTATAGATAAACTTGTATCGATTGACAATTATGTGAATTATTTGTGAAACTCTTTCACTTGTATGACTATTCTGAAGTCGTCCTTGATCAGAGTTTATGTGAGGACACACATGAATATTAGATTAGCACATGTATTAGTTGATGACTATATTTTATAAGTCATAGACATAGAGATGTCAAACTAATAATGTGGACACATGTATGACATGAGGCTAGACTGACCCAACGCGAGATGTTCTTATTATCTCTTTATGCATCATGTACGTTATTGTTGGTACTTTTAATGTCACCTTAGATACTATGTTGTCATCTCTAGCAACAACACTAAAAGCACATGGAGGTGATATTGGATAACTAAACTCTTGAAATAATGATATATTATAGAAGGTAATC
>Ga0182004_10004591_pt1 | contig 11152 bp, 6 predicted proteins | sample Sormic07211540_1_FD_120479 | JGI IMG/M metagenome (GOLD analysis project Ga0182004, IMG submission 120479) | Endophyte microbial communities from Sorghum bicolor roots, Mead, Nebraska, USA - 072115-40_1 MetaG | ecosystem: Host-associated > Plants > Roots > Unclassified | place: USA: Nebraska...
AGTTAGTTCCCCTAGCTCCTTGATTGCTTTCCGACTTGTTCGCTTGATATCCACTTTCTCTAGTATTTGTAGCTCTTTTAATCTTCCCACTCCTTTGGGCAACTTAATGCCGGATGAATTAGACCAACAACTAGACAAGGCCATGTGCAGGTCAGCAGTTGCACCACTCTCACTCGTTAAACATTCTATGGCATCCGTGAACCACTCCGTCGCAGGTTGCGCTGGATTGAAATAAACATAATTAGGTACCTTGCTACATCGAAGGCTGCGAAGGTTATGCAGCTTAGTGATTTCTATTGGTAGGGTCGAAACACTTGATCTTTGTAGGTCTAGAGTCTGTAAGCCAAGCAGATTGCCTATAGACTTTGGAAGTGCATAAACACTACTATTTATACGCTTTGGAAAGTGCAAGTACTTCAAGTGTAGCAACAACCCTATGTATTTTATATCTTGTTGGATTGCCGTAAATCCAGCATGTTTTAAATCCAGAATCCTCAACATCTTGAACTTGGATGACCAAACTAAGGATTTTAGCTCTAGAGGCTTACTGAACGCAGTTAAAGACCGGACACAGCTTAAATCCATAGCAGTGTTCAGTTTCCTGCTAGCAACACATGATAGATGTCGGATGCCTACTCTTGTTGATATGTTGGAGGTGTGTTCTCCATGTATGAATGCATAGTTCTCCTGCCTAGAGATTGACACCGCAATATCATGCACAATGTCATGAACTCTGCATGTTTTCACGTTTCCCAGTATATCTAACTTAGATGGTTGAATCAGGCTCCGGCTGATGAGCTCATAGAAGTAATTTTCAGCAACTTCTTCAAGTGTTATTGTTGTTGTGTCATCTGCTACCAACCCTTCGGCTACCCACCTATTCACTAGGTGTTTCTTTTCAATCTCAAAATCTTCAGGAAAGATACTGAGATGCAAAAAGCAAGGCTTGAGACGCGAAGGCAAGTGGTTGTAACTAAGGCTAACCACTCGCCTTAGCGCATCAAGGCTTGGATTGTTTGCAAGATCCCAGGGGAGTTGCATGTATATATTCTCCCACTCCTCAGTGTCCTTATTGGCAAGTACGGCTCCAATTGTCAAAATGGCAAGTGGTAGTCCACCACATTTATTCAATATTTTTTCAACAATTCCTTTGGTTTTGTCACCTTTCTCCAGTTCATCAAGACTTCTGTTTGTCTTTTTCAGAAACAAGGTTCTAGCCTCTTCTTTCCCTAGGAAGTCAGGTTGGTGGATGTGTGATGGGGGACTACAGTATTTAGCTAATGTTTGATTCCTTGTAGTCACTACCACACAACTATCATCCTTACCACTATCTTGAAAAGTAACCTTAATTCGATTCCATGCATCAATGGTCCAAACATCATCCAAAACAATAAGGTACTTGTTTCCTTTAGTCGTTTGGATAGGTAGTCAGCAAGATGTACTTCCAATACCTGTTGCCCTTGATGATCTTCTAAGAGCTTATGCAATAACTCAGCTCCAAAGAGGTGCTTCACCATCTCCTTAAAAATCTCCTTTTGCTCGAATGACTGTGACACTGTGATCCAAGCACGAGTGCCAAACTTGTCACTAAGATCGTTGCTATCAAACACCTTCTTCGTGAGAGTTGTCTTGCCAATGCCACCCATCCCAACAAGGGATACCACTCTTGGACCAGTATTGGAGGATTCATGTTCCTTGGGTTCATCCAATATGCCTATTAATTCCATCAGTTTCTTCTTTGGCTCATCCAAACCAACAAGCTGGGCTTCCTCAACATTTAGAGCTGTGAAATTCCGGGTGAACTCTGTGTCACCTATCACATTAGTGGAGGTGGATGGTGTGAGCTTGATTGCATTGTACCTTGTGTTCCTTTGGCTCACCTCCTGGACTCTTAGTTTGAGAGTGCGTATCTGGACAGCAATGCGATGACGCTCACGTAAGCTGAGAAGTTGTTTCACAAGGCTCTTGTTCTTGATAAACACCATGAACTCCTCTAGGCTATCTTCAATGTCATAGGCCAAATCACGGATCAGCTCCGAATACGCCTTCAACACCCCAATGTTCTCACGTGCTCCATCAGCTGCTCTGAGGAAGGCTTGCATCATCTTTAGCTCATCGCTGATGAACCTGACAATAAAAAGGATAAATAAATAATATAGTCCAGAGCCAATACGTTTCTAGGAGTCTGAATAGTATGCTGGCAATTCCAAAAAAGTATTTTATATTTGGGCATAAAAATTTAACAACTAGCGTATAAGTACTAACCACGAGTTCACTAATATGCTGTGATTGTATACTTGTAAGGCTAAAGCTAGACTTACACTCTGGAGCACTACATCAGCAGTACTTTTCAGCGAACAAACAGTGGTTTTCCCTCACAACAAATCAGCATAAGCATCGGCATAAGCCGGTGAAATCAACAGGTCAAAAACCAGTTCCAAAGAGTGTGCAATGCAGGTGTGTGAATCTAATTAAAGTCTCCTTTTGCAGCTTCCACGTTAATCCTCACGAAATTTCCTAGAGGAAAAAGATATTATTAACAATAGTAGCCATTGAACCTTTTTAAAAAAACATTATCTATCCCTACCTTTACAAAAGTAAACATTAAATCAGCCCTTTAAATCTCCATCAAAATGACACCTTTGCCATTATATATATAATTTTGTTATCTAAAGTACTTGTCTATGTACCTATATAAAAATACCAAATAACCTATAAAATTGCATCTAAACTACTCGCCTCCTCCACAGTAGTTAAATAATAACTTGAAAAGAACCCTCTAGATTTTTATTCTAGATTACTCATCTCTACCATTATGAAAAATAACACAAAGTATACACAATTTACATAAATAAAGATGGCAATATATATTTCAATCATGAAGGACCGCTTTACTACAAGGGGGAATCATGCAATAAAAACCTACAGATTACCTATAAAAATCATCATGTAAAATGAATCTAAAACGAGTAAAAACAACGTTGTAAGTATTCCATTCATTTCAAAAAAAAAATTGAATTACTTAAATTGATGCAGCGTAATATGAAATTAATGATTTTTCTTATGTCCCATGACAGTAAAACAATACTATCCCCATCCTAAAATATAAGTGACTTTGAATTGTACTAAATATAACTATTCTAAGTTTGATCAAATTTAGAGAATAGAACAATAATATTGATAATACCAAAATGCATTTTCATAATCTACCTCTTTGATGTGGTAGGTGCTAGCATCTTTCTCTACAAAATTTGTCAAATTCATGATAGTGTGCTTAGCACAAATTGAGATGCTATGCTAGTAACAAAAAATATTTTAAATAGTCTAGTAGAACCGCTGAAGTTTTATCCTAACTTTTACAGATTATTGATCATATTTTTTTGTCAAAAGTCGTGAAGTTTGAACACAACTACAAAAAATATTTTTAGAGACGGCTAGAAACCATTTGTAGAAATTCGCTTCCACCGTTGCGTCTCTAAAACAAACAATTTCTAGAGATGTGTATCCGGCCTCTAGAGGCAGGGCAAATACTAGCAACCTTTAGACATCGGTTTTTATAGGTGAGACAAATTCTAGCCATCCCTAGAAATCGTTTTTGCAGAATTTGTGGCTTAAATGGTTTCAAATGAAATATAGAATTTATTTTCATCCTATTAATTAATTTGAAACTATGCTACAATGCTACATGTGTATTTTTAGAGATGGGCTAAATTGCCATTTAGAGGCCTCTAAAGTAAATATGCGGGCCGGCCGGCCGGCCGGCTCAGAACCTTTTAAATTGAGCCATCTCTTCTGTAAGAAAAACTTGTGTTGACGAGGCGACGACAGTAGAGGAAGGAAGTACAGTACCAGATGTGGTCGTGCACCCCAAGCAGCAGGCTCATCCTCCTCCTTTGCTGCTGATGAGGCGACGCGGAGCGCGCTGCCCACCAGTGTGGTGGCCATGCCCAGCGCCGTCTCCGCCATGGCGCCCGGTGCTTCTCTCCCTGCAGCTGCTGCTTCAGTGTCTTCACCAGTACTCTCTCCTCCTGATCAGCAGGTATACAACGAACATACGCTTATTATATGTGAGATAATCAATGGCCGAGTAGTACGGTTTTGGATCAAGCTAGAGCTGTAGGGGCAGGCAGTGGTCTAGCTGTGGCTGTGCAAAGGTGAGAGATCGAGTTCTTGCTCCCCTCTCCTTTTGCCTTTGCACGCCTCGGGAGAACACGATTGGGCGAGATCCCGCGCAGATCGGGGCGCGGACGCTCGGGACGGCCTCGAATCCCGGCCTCCAAAGAACAGATAGATAGGCTAGGAAGACACTCACCCACGTCGCTGCTGCCGCCTCCGCAGAGTCGGCGGCGGCTAAGCAGGGTCAGATCCAAGAGCGAGAGGAGGAGGAGGAGGAGGAGGAGGGGTCAACGATACTGGTCTGAGAATGGAGTAGGTCTGGACTGGGGAGAGTGGTGCTCTGAACATGTGCTCGTGCTCGTGCAGTCGTGCTCTGCAACTTGTGCGTGCAACATGGGCCATGCGGGAAGAAACTTTCTGTTACAACTTACAGCTGTGCAGGCTCATGGTTGGGTTGTGTCCGCCGGAACATTTCCCAGTCCCTTACAAATTATTCACGGTAGTATTTGACAAATATTATTCAATCATTCACTAATTAGGTTTAAAAGATTTGTCTCGCAAATTATAAAAAAATATAATTAGTTATTATTTTTATCTATATTTAATATTTTATATATGCGCTGCAAGATTTAATGTGACAGAAAATATAATTTTTTTTGTAAATTTTTTGTGAACTAAACAAGGCCTACAAAGATGAGGAAGATTGTCGGCCCCCTTGCTCTTGCTGCTGTAATGCCAGTGCTAGCCTATATGCACTTCGAACTGAGGCCTTGATTAGTTCGCAAAAATTTTTGATTCAGGGTAATGTAATATTTTTGTTTTTATTTGATAAATATTGTCTAATCATGGACTAATTAGGCTTAAAAGATTCATCTCGTAATTTTACAGGTAAACTGTGCAATTAGTTTTTGTTTTCATTTATATTTAATACTGTATGCATATGCCGCAAGATTCGATGTGATAAAGAATTTTAAAAAAAATTAGTTTTTACGTAAACTAAACAAGGCCTGAATATATATACCCATATGTCTGCCCTCCAGAACTGGGGCCTCTTCTTGATATTAAATTAAAGCTCTCTCCTTTCTTCATGTTTCCACACTCCGACCAAGGCTTTGTTTACTTTCACCCAAAATCTCAAAAATTTTCAAGATTTTCCGTCACATCGAATCTTTAGGCGCATGCATAGAGTATTAAATATAGACGAAAACAAAAACTAATTGCACAGTTTGGTCGAAATTTACGAGACGAATCTTTTGAGCCTAGTTAGGCCATGACTGAACAATAATTACCACAAACAAACGAAAGTGCTACAGTGTCGCGAATTTTTTTCGTTCACGAACTAAACACGGCCCAAGCTCAGACTTTGTTTCCATTAGTCGTTAGTGACACAATTCATGAGCATGCAGCTGATCTAGCATGATCAGGAATTCAGGAGCATGGAAATATTTGGGGCCTTGGGAGGGTTGATATTTGGTGAAACATGGACCAGATTTTCAGTTCAGGTTGATACAAGTGTGGTACGTACTCAGTGGTATTGTCTTGCACCACTGCATCCATTTACCACGGTAGCAACTAGCACAAGCGGTGCTCAGCCTCCCAAAATAGCTATAATCTATATTAAGTACATTAGCAAAACAACATTATACGTTAGGAGAAGCCTGTCTCAGCTTTATTTGTGTTTTGTTACAAATTGGTACTGTCTTGCACAAAAAGCGTTTATTTGATAAGTTGCACAAATGAATCAAAAGTGAGACCAAAATAATCTGATCTGACTCGGCTTTATTTGTGTTTTAGTACAAATTGGTGCTGTTAGGAGAAGCATCGTCAGAATACAGTTTGGCTTTTAGTTTTAGCTTTTTTTTTTTTTTTGCCACAAGCAACTTATAAGATGTACCAAACGGGTCCATTTCAACCTAAACTAAAGCTATAAATAGAAGTTACCAACTCAATCACTCAAAATCTTTAGAAAGAAAGACATCCAATCCGTCACATGAAACAAAGCATGTCTAAGGTTCCATTTGAATTGAAATATTTTGCATGTGCACCATGAATTTCAAAGTGGTGTATGGTTACCAAGATGCATGCCTTCACAGCAAGTTTCCTCATCCTTGGTACATTAGAGTAAGGTGGTGATGATCTTCTCATGGATCATGCAGCAAAGTACCCAATATTTTAAGGCCTTGTTTAGTTTGAGAAAAAATTTGGATTTCGCTACTGTAGCACTTTCGTTTGTTTGTGGTAAATATTATCCAATCATAGACTAACTAGGATCAAAAGATTCGTCTCGCGATTTACAGATAAACTGCGGAATTAGTTTTTGTTTTCGTCTATATTTAGTGCTTCATGCATGTGCCGCAAGATTCGATGTGACGGGGAATCTTGGAAAATTTTGGGAACTAAACAAGGCCTAAGACAAAAACAATGAGACCTCATGGCATCCTCCAAATCAAATAGGCAACACCAATTTTCAGTTTTCTCTAAAATCTCAGCTCAACTTTGTTTCGAGAACATACAAAAATAATGAATTATAGCTAATAGAGGTGACTATGTATGGTGTTTCATCTAATCTCACGTTCTGATGGAAGGTAGCAAGAGATATCAAACATGCACAAAGGGCCATGCAATCTTGAGAGGCCAAAATGTTCGGTTAAATAAACAGTTTGTAGTGACTGTCTTTCTTTGGAAGTGTTGTAGTAAGTACCACTTATGGAGTGATATGATGCTTGAGCAATATGGTTGATTAGCATGACAATGTAATACCTTAGCTCATTTGTGCTCTGGTTTCATTTCATTATGACTTATATCATTATATGTCTACTGCGATGGAATTAGTCCCAATTTAATTGTTTAAATATGTTTGGGTCAACTCATAATCCTTATCGTTCTGAGCACTTTTACACAAAGCGAGAAGCGGAGTGTAAGAGGTAAGTATACTATACATACGTAAGATTCTTCCTCAGGAGAAGCTAGACCATAAGTGGAATTTAGATGAAGTGTTACTCCTATTTCTTATGAAATTTATTGTGTTACATCAATTTTTAGAGATGACTCTAGATGCAGCTACCTCTAAGATATTTTTAGAGGCGGCCGAAGATATCATCCACCTCTAAAAATAGACTTTTAGAGATGACTAATTTCGGAAACCATTTTTGAAACCGATTTTAGATAAACCTGTCTCTACTCGACAATGTGGAGGTGCTGCTACAAATCAAATTGTGTAATAGTGATAAACTCGGCAACTGGAAAAGCAAAAGTTTACGAGGCTTTTACGGCTGATAGTCCACGGCGCGCAAGGAACAACTCGTCCGGATCCTAAGGCACCCAAAACTTTACAAGATTCTCCGTCACATCGAATCTTACGGCACATGCATGAAGTATTAAATATAGATAAAAAGAATAACTAATTGCACAGTTTGCCTATAAATCACGAGACGAATCTTTTAAGCCTAGTTACTCCATAATTAGACAATGTTTGTCACATAAAAACGAAAATGCTACAGTGTCAAAATCCAAAAACTTTTTGCATCTAAACAAGGCCTAAGCCATGCCCTCTATACACCAACCGTCGTCTCCTTTTTTTCCTTTTTTTTGAAACAACAGTCCACTTCTTTGTTCACGGGTACGTTTGTCAAAAGGGCTCCACCAGGGTTTAGGGTTTTTCCAGGAACCGAACGGTACCGGCTTCCTCTGGTACCGAATTAGAGAAGGTACCGAAATACCGAACCGATCGGTTCGGTAGTACCGAACGCCCAGGGTGAGCCACGAGCCACACCGCCTCTATGTTGTGGCCTTGCATGCTGCAGATGCTAGCTTCTCGTCCCACGCCTTATTTAGTTTTCAAAACTTTTTAAAATTTCTTCTCACATTGAAATCTTGAGATATATACATAGAACATTAAATATAGATATAAAAATAACTAATTACATAATTTATCTATAATTTGTGAGATGAATCTTTTGAAACTAGTTAATCTATGGTTGGACAATAATTGTCAAATACAAACGAAAATGCTACAGTAGCCAAAGCCAAATTTTCGAGAACTAAATAAGGCCTTAATTATTGCTAGTGACACAATAGCACAAGCTACAAGCTAACTACACACCATTGTGGTCATTTAGCACAGTGGCAACTAGAATAAGCAGTGCTCCCACTCCCATAATTCAGCTAGCTAAAATTTTAAAGTAAAACTTTAGCCAACTAAAAATTTCTCCGCTAAATTTTAGTTGGGATGTTTAGATGCTCCGGCTAGTAGACTCAACTAAATTTTAGGTGACTTTATCTGAGTTGAAATAGCTAAACTTTAGCTAATCTTTTAGCTGGTTATTTGATGGCTAGCAGCTAAATTTAGCTAGCTAAAGTTTAGCTGGTGTATCCAAACGTGACCACCTAAACTTAAGTTATAAATAGATGGTATTGACTCAATGACTCAAAATCTATAGAAACAAAGATATAAATTGTCACATGAAACAAAACATGTCTAAGGTTCCCATTTCCTATGATTGCTTAAATTTACTTCACCATGCTTCGCTTGCTTAGTTGTTAAGATCACATCTTTCATTCATGTATACAAAGCTTTTATGCAAAAACAAATGCAATCTTTGCTAACAATCTAGATGTATTATCCTTGTATTTAGATTGAGTAAGTCTTGTTGAGTATATTTGAGTACTCACCCTATAATTGTTGAGCTTTGCAGGTATCCATGCTCTAGCATTTTTATACGTCCCTGAGTCCTCTAAAGACTAGGATTGGTAGAAACTACCGTGTTGACCTAGAATGAATGGAAAATGGCACTACCGTGTGTTGTATTAAAAAAAACCTTATGTTGTTTTTGCTAAAAGCCTTTCGCTCATACTATGTGATGTTGGTGTAATGAACTAAGTGTGGAACAACTTGTTGTAACCTTGAGTACTTCTTTTTAATGTGATGTGAACCTGTTGTGAGTTATCATAATAATCCTTTCCATCCACGTGATCCTGGATGAAGATTGGGTTTAGTGCACTGGGATAACCAATTAGGTTCACTATCTAACTAATGATAGTCAATGGAAGACTATCTAGTTAGGAAATCAACTTAAGAGGGAGGAGATATAGACAGACGTGCAATGAACAATTTAAGAAGATTGGACACTCGTGTATATTTATACTTTTAGAGTTGATAGACCTAGGTGACAACACCTCCTAAGAGCGTCTTGAAGAGTTTGTAAAATCCACTCCTAATCTTGATTTTTTTTTCTAGCAAGGAAACAGTGTTCGCCTGTTGGGTTTTGGGGCTAGTTGTGATTAGCAAGGCAGAGTTGTACTACCAAAGCCTTGTTTAGTCCACTCTAAAAACCAAAATCTTTTCGAGATTCTTCGTCACATCGAATCTTGCGGCACATGCATGAAGTATTAAATATAGATAAAAACAAAAACTAATTACACAGTTTGACTATAAATCACGAGACGAATTTTTTAAACTTAGTTATTCTATAATTGAATAATATTTGTCAATTAAAAACAAAAGTATTATAACATCAAAATTTTAAAAAAAAAATCGGATGCCTAAACCGACCGCATAAACTGGCTTCCCTAAATGCAAACTCCAGGCATAAACCGACCGCATAAACTGCATTCAAGACACCACAGGCACGGGACACGCGTGCATCCCGCCACGTCAGCATCCCACGTGGACAACGGCCCATTGAGTGCTGCTGTCTCGTCGTTCTCCCAGGCGACAACGGCCGCATCCTACCCACCCCCGTCCGTGTGGCGTGGCCCGCACGCGGCCCACCTGACCCCACCGCCAGTCCCTGACAGATCACGTGGGCCCCGCGCTGCGGTCCACGTGGACGGCGTGTGGGGGTGGATGGAGCCCCCAACGGTAACAAGGAACCGGGGAGGGGATCGTCACGTGCCGCGCACCTGACTGAGTCACGCCGGCCACGGGGCACGGGCACACGGCGTCAGAGGCAACGGTCACATTGACCACAGGCACCTTCCCCGCAACGGTCACATCCCGGACCACCACGCACGCACCCGCCAGCCGTCCCGTCCAGATCCGACGGCGCAGGCAGCGTCTCGGGATTCGCCACCAGCCAGAACGGCCGTTTCGCTGCCCCTGGCCCGGGGCTTTCTTCTCCCATCCCACCCTCCCCCTCCCTTCCACCAGAGAGCGAGAGAGGTGGGAGAGGAAGAGAGCCAGCCAGCCACAGAATAGTGAGAGTGAGGGAGTGGGAGAGTGCTGCTCATGGTGAGGCAAGAGGATCAGTAGCTGTAGGAGGAGGAAGGATCATCCATTAGGAATAGGAACACCACACATTGCATTTGCATCCCCATCTCCATCGCCATCGCCATTGCATCCATCCCGATGTTGCATTGTTAGTTAGATCATCATCGTCCCCTCATTCCTGGTTTCTTGGAAAAGATTTCTTCTTCTTCTTCTTCTTTTCTTCTGTTCTTTTCGTTTGGGCAATGGAGGTGTTGCTGGGGTTCGCCGCTCGCCGTTGCCTGGGTGGACGTTCCGCCGCCGCGCGGGCTCTGCTGCAGAGGGTGAGCCGCCCCGGCATTGCCGCCGCCCGGTCTTAGTTTCTAGTAGATGTTTTAGGGCAGTTTCTTCTTCCTATATACTACATTCTTTGATTCTTTTGTACTACTACTATAATCCCCATTCTTTCCTGCATATACAAGCATTAACATACACATACCCCATCACTCATAGTCATAGACATTGATTTCTTCTTCTTTTTTTTTACCCCAAAAACAAAGTAACTGACCAAATTCTTTCTTCCGATAAACAAGATCGATCCTCTGGTTTTACAACGAGCTCTCCTCTTTCTTTTGTACATCGATTCGTTCATTCATTCATATACAGCAGCAACTCACCTCACAAAGACATAGGGAAAGAAAGATCCTCTAGCAGTAGCCAGATAGCACAGAGAGGAGAGACAGTGAGGAGATCGGTGAAAGGGAGTGAGGAGTGAATCGTCAGAGAGGAGAAGGCCAAGAAGACGAAGACGAAGCCACAGAGGAGGGCCGAGCAGAGCAGAGCAGAGCAGAG
>Ga0182004_10004592_pt1 | contig 11151 bp, 15 predicted proteins | sample Sormic07211540_1_FD_120479 | JGI IMG/M metagenome (GOLD analysis project Ga0182004, IMG submission 120479) | Endophyte microbial communities from Sorghum bicolor roots, Mead, Nebraska, USA - 072115-40_1 MetaG | ecosystem: Host-associated > Plants > Roots > Unclassified | place: USA: Nebraska...
AGATAAATGCACAGTTTGCGCCTAATGCACCATAGTCTAAGAAACCATTTTGGACGCGCTATTTGGTACTCCTGGGTGAAGAGGCTTATGTGGAAGCTTGGTTCGGTCAGTTTGGAGATAGTGATAATCCTGATGCAAGGTAGGTGCACGTTTTGCATGGAACATACCATATGCTTGGAAATCAATTTGGATGCACCAAATGGAACTCCTAGATGACGTGTGTCATATGGAATCTTGCTTTGGTCCGTTTGTAGACATTGTAAGTTTTAGTGCAAGATAAATGCACAGTTTGCGCCTAATACACCATAGTCTAAGAAACCATTTTGGACGCGGTATTTGGTACTCCAAGGTGAAGAGGCTTATGTGGAAGCATGGTTCGGTAAGTTTGGAGATATTGCGAATCCTGATGCATGGTAGGTGCATGGTTAGCATGGAACATACCATATGCTTGGAAATCAATTTGGATGCACCCAATGGTACTCCTAGATGACGTGTGTCATATGGAATCTTGCTTTGGTCTGTTTGTAGACATTGTAAGTTTTAGTGCAAGATAAATGCACAGATTGCGCCTAATGCACCGTAGTCTAAGAAACCATTTTGGCCGCACTATTTGGTACTCCTGGGTGAAGAGGCTTATGTGGAAGCTTGGTTTGGTCAGTTTGGAGATAGTGCTAATCCTGATGCAAGGTAGGTGCATGGTTTGCATGGAACATACCAAATGTTTGGAAATCAATTTGGATGCACCAGATGGAACTCCTAGATGACATGTGTCATACAAAATCTTGCTTCGGTCTGTTTGGAGACAGTGTTAGTTTCGGTGCAAGATAGGTGCAAGGTTTGCACATAATGCAGCATAGGCTAAGAATCCAGTTTGGACGCATCCGATGGTACTCCTAGGTAAAAGGCTCAAGTGAACATACAGTTTTGTCTATTTGGAGATAGTGCTAATCTTGATGCAAGATAGATGCACAGTCTGCATGGAACATACCATATGCTTAGAAATTAATTTGGACACACCCGATAGAACTCCTTGATGACGTGTGTCATATGGAATCTCGCTTTGGTGTGCTTAGATACAGTATTAGTTTTGGTGCAAGATATGTGCACGGTTTGCGCCTAATGCACCAAAGGATAAGAAACTAATTTGAAGGCACCTGATGGTACTCCTAGGTCAAGGGGCTCAATTGAGAGCTCGGTTTGGTCTGTTTGGAGATAGTGCTAATCTTTACGCAAGATAGATGCACGGTTTGCTTGAAACATACGATATGCTCAGAAATCAATTAGGACGCACCTGATATAACACCTTGATGATGTGTGTCATATGGAATCTTGCTTCGGTTCGTTTAGAGACAGTGTTAGTTTTGGTACAAGATATGTGCACGGTTTACGCCTAATGCAGCATAGGCTAAGAAACCATTTTAGACGCACCCGATGGTACTCGTAGTTGAAGAGGCTCAAGTGGAGGCTCAATTTGGTCTATTCAGATATAGTGCTAATCTTGATGCAAGATAGTTGCACATTTTGCATGGAACGTACCATATGTTAAGAAATCAATTTAGACACACCCAACGGAACTCCTAGATGACGTGTGTCATATGGAATCTCGCTTCGGTCTGTTTGGAGACAATGTTAGTTTCGGTACAAGATAGGTGCATAGTGTCCAGGATATCAGTAAGGGGTACCCTAACTGATGTCCCTATCGAGAGTATCTGTACGAAATTCGAGGCCTCCAACTCGACGCCTAGTTGTACGCACGGTCCTCGACGACCGTAGCCACGAACACGGAAAGAGCGTCTTGCGAATCGACCAGGGCTCGAGCATCGGCTACCGTCGAATATGGAAATAGGCTCGTACGAATCGGAAGGCCTCGAGTGCAAGGACGCCGCCCGCCGCCTGACGCGGGCACGGGGACTAGGGCATTTAATGCGCCTGCCGTGTTCTCACCTAACCCGACAGTCACGGGAAGCGTGATGGGAGACCAGCACCCGTCCTGTCGTTCTTTTTGCAGCCTTCTCCACCAAACAAGCCAGGGTGTGGCAAAGCGCAGAGAGCGGGTCGAAACGTCTAATCAAGACCCCCCTCGAGACGCCCAAGGTCAGCGCTCTGGTCCGCGAGGCGTTACACGGCGCCTGACCCTCGAGTAGGCATGTTCCCTTCCCCGGGAAGGATCAGGCGATGACTGACGGCACCCCAACCACTCCGACGCAGTTGCTGCCGCGACGTACAAGCGTGCAGCATATAAACTATTCCAGGACGGCGCACAGGAGCAGGACTCAGGGGCATGCGTTATCATCATCAAGGTGCCAAGACAAGACGGCTCGAGGCCACGCCGGTACGGAGGCCTCGAGTAGGTCAGCGCGCCGCATCCCTATCGACCCCTACTCTGACGCCTATACATGTACCCTAGGCCTCTACTTGGAACTATAAAAGGGGAGGTCCGGGAGCAAAGACACGGGACAAGTCATACGTAGTAGAGCAACCTCACTCCACCTTAGTTCATATCACGCTTGTATTCGCCCCTGTACAAGCACTTAGGTGGAAAATAATACAAACACTCCCCCCCCGCTAGACGTAGGGCCTTCTCTTGCCCGAACCAGGATAAATCTTTGTGTCTTTTTGCATCACCATCTGGAAAAGATAGCACGCACACAAGTTTAGCTCGTTGGTGTGACCCCCCGGGGGGAAATCGCCGACAGTTGGCGCGCCAGGTTGGGGTCCTACGTGTTTTTTTTCACCAATTTCCCATCTCTTTCCAGATGGCCACCCTTGTTTCGCCGATTCCGCGCTCCACGGTGATTTGGTTCGGGAGCCTCGAGTTCATGTCCACCGGTTTCGGCTACGACATGATCCTGCTCTCGGTCAAAGGACCGGAAGGAGCTCGCATTGTGCCCGCCCGATTGAGGGCTCCCAGACGGCCTCGCCACCACGCCTCTCCCAATAGAAGAGGCGTGGACAGCGCCACCATCACCCCTCTCCCTCGGTACGATCGCCAGTTCGTGCCAGGTAGAAGGTGACATAGGAGCCAATAGCCCCACGTGCCGAAACCGCGGGTATGATGGCCCAACGTCACGAGGATCGCACGACCACGGCGGGAGACGACGCGCCTTGCACACTCTCGCCTGCCACGACGCTGCTTCCGCACGGGCTGTTCGCCCTGAGAAGAGCGCTGTCGTTCGGTCTGGACAACGCCGCAGCGTCACTCGCCAGGACGATATGTCCAAATGCACAAACGTACGTGGAGAGACCAATGGTCCTCCCACGCGACGCTGGAGCGCGGCAACAGACGTTCGAGCTTCCAGATTTCTCTCAGGTACGAGCCCTCCGCCGCTTAGGACCTGGGCGATACATGATCACCTCCCTCAGGCAACGACTGCTGGAGGAGGGACGTGGATGCTTCTACGCCACCGAGCCGGACTCCGACTCTGAGTCCGACAGCTACGACTCTACTAGGGAATGCTTCAACATCGACGGAGCAGTGGAAACTACCGACGAGACACAGGACGCCGTTGCCGGCGGTCGAGCCCCTACAGCAAGGGAGGACCCCAGGACGCCTGGGAACGACGGTCAGGTCGACCCCCCTCCACAAGAAGACAGAGCAGCGCAACTTGCGCAACTACGAGAGCTCAAAGCAAAGCTCGACGAGGATCACAAGCGCCTTGTCCTGCTTGAACAGATCCTCGAGCAAGACCAGCCGTACCCACCTAGCGGAAGTGTCCACAGACGGGCTCGAGAGGTGCATCGGCAGATCGTCAGAGACGGGGAACCTGAGAAGCCCGTCAACCGCTTCCCACGAGCGGGCCAGAACATCGTTGCAGCGACAATGCTGCTGCGCAATATGCCCGAGCCATCGAACTCTCAAGCACGACGCATTCGAGACGAGGTGCAGACTCTGCTCCAAGTAGCAGCAGTTCAGTAGGCCGAGAGCCCGGCCTCTCGACATCGAGGGGCAGCCATAGAAAAGCGTGATGAGCTGGCCCAGAACGAGAAGGAGGTGTCGGTCCATCAGCAGCCGCCCCCTCGAGGGAAGAAGACAGCACTCGTCCTCAACCACCCCGTCGACAATCAGCGACGACACAACGCACGACGCGATATCGACGAAAATCGTTGCCGTCGATATGGGGACGCAGAAGAGCGCGGTTACAGCGCCCACCGCGGCGGGAGATACGACAGCGATGAGGATCGGATGGCTCCGGAGCCGCCGGGCCCTCGGGTGTTCAGCAGAGCAATCCGCAGCACGCCGCTGCCCAGCCCGTTTCGACCCCCAACCAGCATCGCCAAATACAACGGCGAGACCAAGCCAGAACTATGGTTGGTAGACTTTCGGTTAGCCTGTCAGTTGGGTGGCGCTCGAGGGGACGATCGAGCTATCATCCGACAGTTACCGCTCTTTCTCTCCGACATCGCCCGCAGTTGGCTCGAGGAGCTCCCGGCCAATCAGATCCACGACTAGACCGACTTGGTCAGAGTGTTCGAGGGCAATTTCAAGGGGACCTACATACGGCCCGGCAACTCGTGGGACCTCAGCAAGTGTAAGCAGAAGTCAGGAGAAACTCTCCGAGAGTATGCTCAACGCTTCTCGAAGTAGCGCACCGAGCTACCGCACATCCCGGACCACGACGTCATCCTGGCCTTTGTCTCAGGCACCACCAGTCAAGATCTGGTGCGGGAGTTAGGCCGGAATCGTCCTCAGACCGTCGACGAGCTGATGGATGTAGTGGCAAACTACGCTGCAGAGGAAGAAGCGGTCGGCGTCTTCTTCAGCTGCGAATAAGGTAAAGGCAAGTCACCCGCCGATGATGATGAGGGCCCCAGTCGAAGACCAAAGAAGAACAAGAAAAAGAAGAAAGCACGGACGTTCCATCAGGAAGCCCTCGACGACGATCTCGTCGCCGCCATGGAGCGCACGAGGCCTCGAGGATCCCCAGAGGGGGCTATTTTCGACAAAATGCTAAAGGAGCCCTGCCCTTACCATAAGGGAGGGGCAAACCACAAGCTCGAGGACTGCCGTATGCTGAAGAAGCACTTCGATGGCCTGGGGTTCAAGAAGGACGACTAGAAGAAAGAGAAGAACGGCGACAAGGGGGATGACAAAGACGATGAAGGTTTCCCGGCCGTCCTCGACTGCTACATGATCTACGGCGGACCCTCGACGCAGCTAACCGCAAGACAACGCAAGAGGGAGCGCCGTGAGGTCTTTGCTGCAAGGATGGCAGTGCCCCAGTACCTCAACTGGTCAAACACTCCCATCACCTTTGATCGAGACGACCACGCCGACAAGGTGGTCGCCCTTGGCTTCTACCCGCTCGTTGTCAACCCCATCATCGTCAACGCTAGACTCTCGAAGGTGCTGATGGACGGCGACAGTAGCTTGAACATCATCTACCTCGAGACCCTCGACCTCCTCAGCATCAGCAGGGCGCAGCTTCAGCCGAGCGCAGGCGGCTTCCATGGTGTTGTGCCTGGAAAGAAAGCGCTGCCGGTAGGTAGAATCGACTTACCGGTCTGCTTTGCCACGGCGGCCAATTTTAGAAAGGAGACACTCACATTCGAGGTGGTGGGATTCCGGGGCATGTACCACGCCATCATCGGGTGCCCGGGCTACGCCAAGTTCATGGCCATCCCCAACTACACCTACTTAAAGCTGAAGATGCCCGGACCCAAGGGCGTCATCACCGTCAGCTCCTCCTACGAGCACGTGTACGAATGCGACGTCGAGGGCGTCGAGTATGGGGAAGCTGTCGAGAACTCCACTAAGCTCGCCTCGAAGCTCAAAGCCCTAGCTGCAGAGGCTCCAGAGCCCAAGCGTCATGCAGGCAGCTTCGAGCCGGCAGAAGGAACAAAGAAGATCCCGCTCGACCCCGACAATTCCGACGGCAAGGTGCTGACGATCAGCGCTGACCTTGACACCAAATAAGAAGTCGTGCTCGTCGACTTTCTCCGTGTAAACGCTGACATGTTTGCATGGAGTCCCTCGGACATGCGAAGCATACCGAGGGAAGTCGCTGAGCACTCCTTAGAAATTCGAGCCGGTTCCAAGTTAGTGAAACAACGATTGCGTCGCTTCGACGAGGAGAAACGCAAGATCATTGGCGAGGAGATCCACAAGCTTTTGACGGCCAGATTCATCAAGGAGGTTCACCATCCTGACTGGTTAGCAAATCCTGTACTAGTTAAGAAAAAGAATGGGAAAATGAGGATGTGTGTCGATTATACGAGTTTAAATAAAGCATGTCTGAAAGTTCCTTTTCCATTACCACGTATCCATCAAATTGTTTATTCTACCGCGGGATGTGAAACCCTTTCTTTCCTTGATGCATATTCTGGTTACCATCAAATAAAAATGAAAGAGTCCGACCAGCTAGCGACGTCTTTCATCACGCCTTTTGGGATGTACTGTTACGTAACCATGCCATTCGGGCTTCAAAACGTGGGAGCAACATACCAGCACTGCATGCTCCACGTGTTTGGCAAGCATATAGGGTCGACGGTCGAGGCATACGTCGACGACATCGTCGTCAAGTCAAAGAAACAAGGTGACCTGATCCAGGACCTCGAGATCACTTTCAGCTGCTTACGCGCCAACAAGATCAAGCTCAACCCCGAGAAGTGCGTTTTTGGTGTGCCTCGAGGCATGCTCCTGGGCTACATAGTTTCCCAACACGGCATCGAGGCCAACCCCGAGAAAGTCTCGGCCATCACAAGAATGGGGCCAATCCGAGACGTCAAGGGAGTGCAGAAAGTCACGGGATGTTTGGCGGCGCTGAGTCGTTTTATCTCGAGGTTGGGAGAAAAGGTGTTGCCGCTGTATCGGCTCCTGAAGAAAGCCAAGCGTTTCTCTTGGACCCCCGAGGCCGAGGAAGCCCTCGACAACTTGAAGAAAACGCTGACCTCTGCACCGGTCCTGGTCCCACCTAAACCCACAGAACCTCTGCTTCTGTACGTTGCCTCGACAACCCAGGTCGTCAGTGTGGCTGTGGTAGTCGAGAGGCAGGAGGAGGGGCATGTGCTGCCAGTCTAGAGGCCGGTCTATTTCGTCAGCGAGGTACTCTCAGAGACCAAGGCGCGGTACCCGCAAATCCAGAAGCTAATCTACGCGGTGATCCTCGCCCGACGCAAGCTGCAACATTACTTCCTCGGCCACCCCATCACGGTGGTTTCATCTTTCCCCTTGGGCGAGATCATCCAAAGTCGGGAGGCCACGGGAAGGATCGCCAAATGGTCGATCGAGCTCATGAGTGAGAACCTCACTTATGCGCCCTACAAAGCCATCAAATCTCAAGCCTTGGTGGATTTCATCGCAGAGTGGACGGACTCCCAGCTCCCCCGGCTCAAGTTCAAGTAGAACTATGGACGATGTATTTCGACGGGTCCCTCATGAAGACAGGAGCTGGGGCGGGCCTGCTGTTCATCTCACCACTTGGCATCCATATGAGGTACGTCATCAGGATACACTTTACTGCATCCAACAACGTCGTGGAGTATGAAGCCCTTGTCAACGGTCTGAAGATCGCCGTCGAGCTAGGAGTTCGACGCCTCGACGTTCGAGGCGACTCTCAGCTCGTCATCGACCAAGTGATGAAGGCCTCAAACTGCCACGACCCGAAAATGGAGGCGTACTGCTAGGAGGTCCGTCGACTCGAGGATAAGTTCCACGGCCTCGAGCTCGTCCACATCTCCCGACGCTACAACGAGGCAGCCGAAGAACTCGCTAAGATCGCGTTGACTCGAGGCACGGTCCCGCCCGACGCATTCTCGAGAGATCTACACGAGCCATCCGTCGACTTGGGCTCGGGGGCTGGCATCGAAGCCACCCCCACCCAGCAAACCGACACCGTCGAAGCGCTGCTAGCGGCAGCTAAGGTAATGGAGGTGGAACAGTGGCCCAGTCGACCGTTCGATTGGCGCACACCATTCCTCGACTGCCTGATTCGTTGCGAGCTACCAGAAGATCGATCCAAGGCCTGCCGTATCACTCGACGGGCCAAGTCATATGTAATCTACGGCGAAGGCAATGAGCTATACCGACGAAGTCTGACAGGAATCTTGCAACGCTGCATCACCATAGAGGAAGGCCGAAAGCTCCTCGAGGATCTACACTCGGGGGCTTGTGGTCACCACGCTGCTCCACGGACCCTCGTAGTGAACGCTTTCCGACAAGGCTTCTACTAGCCAACAGCCATAGCCGACGCCATCAAGCTCGTGCGCTCGTGCCATGGGTGTCAATTTTACGCCAAACAGACGCATCTTCCCGCCCATGCTCTCCAGATGATCCCCATCACGTGGCCGTTTGCGGTGTGGGGACTCGACCTAGTAGGGCCTCTACAGAAGGCAGCAGGGGGTACACCCATTTGCTGGTGGCCATCGACAAATTCTCCAAATGGATCGAGGCTCGATCCATCACAAACATCCGCTCCGAGCAAGCCGTCCTTTTCTTCACCGACATCATCCACCGGTTAGGGATTCCCAGCGTCATCATCACCGACAACGGCACTCAGTTCACTGGCAAAAAGTTCTTGGACTTCTGCGATCGGCATCACATCCGTGTGAACTGGTCTGCAGTAGCCCACCCTCGAACTAACGGCCAGGTCGAGCGTGCCAACGGCATGATTTTGTAGGGGCTCAAACCGAGGATCTACAACTGCTTGAAGAAATTCGGCAAGAAATGGGTCGAAGAGCTCTCTTCGGTCCTATGGAGCCTGAGGACGACGCCGAGCAGAGCCACAAAGTAGACCCCATTCTTTGTGGTCTATGGCTCCGAGGCCGTGCTCCCAACAGACCTCGAGAATGGGTCCCCTCGTCTCAAAGCATACAACGAGTAATCAAACAAGGAGACTCGAGAGAATGCGGTTGACCAACTCGAGGAAGCTCAAGACATGGCCCTCCTCAACTCCGCCAGATACCAGCAGATGCTTCGACGCTATCACGACAAGCACATGCGCAAAAGGGATCTGAACATGGGTGATCTTGTCCTGCGGCGGCGGCAAAGCAACCAAGGACGCCACAAGCTGACTCCGCCCTAGGAAGGCCCGTACGTAGTGGCCGAGGTCCTGAGGCCGGGGACATACAAGCTAGCGGACGAAAAAGGGGCAATCTTCACCAACGCGTGGAACATCGAACAGCTACGTCGATTCTACCCCTAGAATTTCAAAGCTTTATGTTCCCATGTACATTTGTACCAAGACCTTATGAATGAACGCATGAATGAATAAGATCTTTCCCTTGAGTAATTTACTTTTTTCGTTGGTCGAAATTTCGACGTTAGAAGGGAGTACCAACTATGACCCATCATAGTCGATACCCCCTCGGGGGCTAGCAGGGGGTGCCCCCCCCAAGTGTCGAAAAAACCAAGTAATTCTTTCATTCCTATCAGTAAACCTCGCACGGTCGAGTAGTAGAGGCACCTCGGGCCCCTTAAGGGCCGAGGGACAACGAGCCAGAGAACTCCTACGCCCCCGGGCTATGGTAACTCTACTCGCTTCCTCACCCTCGAGGCAATCAAGGCCGCCTTAACAAAAGACCAAACGGGAAATACAGACACAGGCAGAAAAGGAAACGAAGAAACCTCGAGCGGAAAGACAGGCAAATATTCACAGACCTTATAAACCACTTAAAAACACAGTATTACTTAAGACAGAATAACAAGCACTGTACAAGGGGCCATAGCACCCAGAGCAGGCTCGTAGGCCTCAGTCTGCATCTCGGCCCTCACCACCCTCGTCCGCACCCGAGCTAGTCTCGGGAGGAAGCACTTCCGGCTCAAACAACTTGGCCAACCTCTCCCCAGGGACCTCCGTGTCGTCAATCAAGGCGTGGAGCCTCTCCTCATTCTCCGCATCAGTCTTGGAGATGTCGGTGACGAAGCCGTGGGAAACCACCTCCATATCGTAAGAAAAGCCTAAGCAGACTACCGCCATCGCCCGCTTCACTCCGATATGAAGAGTGTCCCACACTCAATCCCTCAGCGTTGCGCCTAGGTAGCACAGCTGATCGACCAATGCGTCGCCTCGAGCCGCCTCCCTCGACTCGTCCACAGGCTCGAGCTCCTAGGAGGACGAGAGGTCGCTTATCGCAGTTCGTAGCCGACCATTCAAAGCAACCTCCCCCTCGAGCTGAGCCTTGGTAGAGCGGGCCTCGACTTGAGCAGCGAGCAGCTCGTCCTTAAGCCCTATGAAGACCAACGTGGAGAAATTAGGCAACACAAGTCATGCCCTTGAAAGAAAACATGATAGTAGAAACATACCGCGAATCTTCTCTTCTAGAGTGGTGTTCTCGCCAACGAGGTCGATGTTGGCCCTCTCGATCCCTTTGTAGGAGCGCGCCAGGTCATTGTTGGTGACGCGCAGGTCCTCGATCACCTTGCCCACCTGCGCAATGGCTCCATCTTTCTCCAACAGCACTCTCTTCAGACGGTCGACGTCAGCAGAGAGGCTGCGAGAACGAGCCCGCTCCGCCTCGAGGTCCTCGAGGGCCTTCTTCTTGGCCTCCTCCACAGCGCTCCGGGCAATCTCGCCCGTTACACACTCCGTCTTCATCTTTTGGAAGGACTCTCGGGCAGAGGCGAGGTCTGCCTTGAGGAGGTCCTTCTCCTAGTCGAGATCAGCAGTCGCGCCCTTATAAAACAGGGCCTCTTCCCGGGCCCTGGACGCGGCCTCCGCGACCATCATGGCCCGCTCCCTCAACAGCGTGGCCTCCTCCACTGCCTTCCTCGAGGCCTCCCGAGATTCCGACAGAGTGGCCTCCCTCTCTTTCTTCTCCTCCTCGAGTGCCAACAGCTCCTTATAAGCCTTGAGGAGCTTCTCCTGTGACTCCAGGAGTTGATCCTTGAGGAGAGGGAGTTGCTGCCAGCCGCCCCTTGTCGCGTGGATAAAGCTCGACTTTATGCGGGAGGTCTCTTTCAGATCCTGCGAGCCAGCAGTTAAATAGTTAGAATTCAAAACCAAACGTCCTACGAGAGTTAAGACCCAAAAATACTTACAAAGTAAGCCGGTCCGAGCCCGTTGGTGACAACATCGGACAGGAGCCCCACCACAAACTTCATCCAGAGGCGAAGCTCCTCGAGATGCTCCCACTTTTCGGCCTCCTTCCGATCATCCAAAAAGATGTTAGGCTCAGACGGGTCGGTGGAGGCCCGAATACGGATCCGTTCAGGGC
>Ga0182004_10004593_pt1 | contig 11151 bp, 13 predicted proteins | sample Sormic07211540_1_FD_120479 | JGI IMG/M metagenome (GOLD analysis project Ga0182004, IMG submission 120479) | Endophyte microbial communities from Sorghum bicolor roots, Mead, Nebraska, USA - 072115-40_1 MetaG | ecosystem: Host-associated > Plants > Roots > Unclassified | place: USA: Nebraska...
ATTCACTGTTTTCACCTACTGTTGAGCCTACTGTCCGTTGGAGCTCAAACCCCTCACGGCACCGAGTGAGAAGGTTCACGATTCACCGTACTGCTGGGGAGTGCGGAGAGCATCTCCCCAACAATCTGATTATCCTCTGTGATTTGCTCATGTCCGCGGTTCGATCTCGCCATGGGCAACGGGTGGTGACCAAAGTAGTACTCTTTGTGGCATGCAGAATAGCTTAGCAAGCAATGTTCCCTGAAGAATAGTTCAGGCGCGTGGGAAGCAGACTTGTTCAGTCGTCCTGAGAATTGCAGTACACATGCCGTTCAGCCCTATAAATACTTTGAGGTGCAGAAACAGTACATGATTGATCAGTTTATTTTGATGCAAAATGCGAAGTGGGGATCTCAGCAAGGAGGTATTGCTTACCTCAGAAAACTGTAGTACTAGGGTCTGACAAGGTTGAGCAATGGTGATAATTTTAGAAAGGGCAAAAGTGTGGCAGCAGAAGTTTGTTTGTGTTGTTCAGCAGCAGCTAATGATGTTGGACCTGAAGATTAGAAGGATGCAGTGCCGAGAGAGCTTTAGTTTGTTCAGAGATCATACTCTGAATTACAAGACCGGCCCTGTTACATTGAAATTCAGAGGGAGAGAAAGAGATAGAGAGAGATCTGTGCGTGCGTAAGGGGGGATCAGAGACTACAGTGTATTACGCATTTGTAACTTGGGAAGCAGTAACAAACACAAGCTTGTTCTTCTTCTTAATACAATGATACACAGCTCGATCTCCTACGTGTTTGAGAAAAAAAAAACAAAACACAAGCCTGACTGGTAGTGCAAGATGATAGTACATGGATCACAATCACAGCCTGGGATCATGGTAGATAGCCTAGAACTCAAGAACGCGCAAGCACAGAGATGAGCACGAACTGCAACTATCAGAGGACGATTGCTATTTTCACTGATGGATAGTTTTTAGTACAAACTCAATTACAGAGTGCATCAAGCGCTAACACAAACTATTATGTCCCAGCCACATATACCTGCAGCTTACACATACAATAGCAAGCTAAACAACCGCCTAAAACACGATATACAAAGTGACTTCGGTGTAAAACCGCCTACGCGTGCACGTCGTGGGCGCAGTCACCGGCCCTCTCCAACATGCACTTATTTGAGTTCAAACGAGCTCCTCCTGCCAAGCCAGCTCGATCACCTTTCTCCACGTCATCCAGCAGTAGGCTTACACCAACATTCACCCCCTTAAGCCTGATGCTCGCCAAGATCACAAACGCCAAGCAAGTGTCTCATTAGTCATCACCAGTTCACCACTAGCTTGACTGCCGGCAAAGCTTGCTTTCTGCTCCACAGTGCTGACTCTATTTACAACTATCTGACCTCGCTTAACACACTCTCTAATGAAGTGATAATTTGTATCAATGCGCTTGCTGCGCTCATGAAACACTGGGTTCATCACCAGTAAGATTTTTGAATACTGAATTGTTGTCCACAAACAATGTCACCACCTTGGACTGAATTCCAGTGAGTTCACTCAACAAGTTCTTGAGCCACAAAGCCTGTACTGCTGCTGCAGTAACCAGTAAGTACCTGCCACGAATTTTGCCTCACAAGATGATAATGCCATAGTCTTCTCTTTATGCGAGCACCAAGTGATCAGAGATCAGACTGCTATTTAGATAGAAAGCCACCCCCTATGCTTCTATAAACTAGGTCTCTAGCTAGATCATTGTCTGAATAGCCAACCAGTAATAGCCAATGAAACTACTGTACAAAGACCAAAATGCCTCTAATGGACCTCCATCCCTATGTCCGCGCGCGCTAAAAGACCAAAATGAAACTACTGTACAAAGACCTCCATCCCTATGCCTCTAAAAGACCAAAAATGAAACTATTGTACAAAGACTAGTAATCACTGGCACCACTACCTCCACCTCGCTCCCACTATGTCCCACGTGCACTCATCATAGCCCCGCGTCACTGGGGGCCGTCATGATCCCTGCTCAGGCCACCACCGCATTGCGCACATGTGAACAAGCACTGCACCCTGCCCCCACGAGTGCATTAATGAGGGGCAGGGGGGTGTCTTACGGCTGGTTTAGTTCCCTTTAGTCACCCAAGGGATTAATGAACTATTTGGTTTATTCACCCATTTAGCCTAGTGTTATGTCACCCATTTGGCCATCTGTAGGTCTGGCCAGTTCAGTCTCGATCTACAACGAAAGCACTTCATATGTGAGGAAATCTCAACAACAGAGATATTCCGGATTGAATTATTAGTACACACTATTTATTACCATATATAATATACATTCAATCCAATCTGTGTATAGATTGTAGTTCACTTGACCATGGCCATAGACGACGTCTCCTCAGCAGCTTGCACTGGAGTGACCAGAAGTAGCACGAAGTTTGGGAATAACAGGAACAAGCATGAGCTTCTCCTTTAGATGCACCGTCACTCCAAACACCTCTGTCATGTCAAGTCCCTTCTCCTCCATGCCGACGGGCAGCTGCCAGTCAAAGCAGTACATGAGATTTGCTAGCATGATCTCAACAGCAGCCATCCCAAAGTTGATGCCAGGACAGATCCTTCGTCCAGCTCCGAACGGCAGGAACTGGAAGTGGTTCCCTTTGAAGTCGATGGCCGCAGCGCTGCCACCGTCCATGAACCTCTCTGGCATGAACTCATCCGGCTTCTCCCATGACTCCGGGTCTCTGCCAAGAGCCCATGCGTTGAGGATGACCCTGGTGCCGGAAGGGACACAGTAGCCATCGACGACGCAGTCCGCCATGGAGAGGCGAGGCACCAGGAGCGGCGCAGGCGGGTGCATCCTCAGTGTCTCCTTCACGACCGCTCTCAGGTAGGGCATGTTAGATAGGTTCTCTTCCTCCACCGTTTCTTGTCCTGACGGTGTGTGCTTTCTCACTTCACCTTGTAGCTTAGCCATCTGCTGTGGGTTGCACATCAGCTCGGCCATGGCGAACTCCAGGACCAAGGATGACGTGTCTGTGCCCGCAGCAAACATGTCCTGCAGATCATCAAATATATGAGTTAGTTTTCAATATAGAGTTTTTAGATTCGCCCTGTTTTGATTCAGATAAGACTTAAAAACAAGTATAGATATAGGATGACACAACTGAACAAGTTTGATGACCTATATTGGAGATTTCTAAGTTTAGAGACCAGAATGGCACAACCGAACAAGTTTAGGTGTCGTTTTGTGAGTTTAATTAGGAACCGGGATGACATACCCGAACAAGTTTAGGGATTGGTGATGGACTTTATTCTATATATGAGAGGATCGATTTACTCACCAGCAAGATGGCCTTAACATGATCTCTGGTCATACCATACTCTTTCTGAACGGAGAGCAACACATCGGTGAAGTCACCTCGTCCGTCGTCGTGGCGATGCACAGCAGAGTCTTTTCGCTCGTGGTCGCTCAGTATGGTTTCAAGCAACTCGTCCCATCTCTTGTGCGTCTCTTGGGCTCTCTTGCGCAGAAACCTTCTGCTAAGGAAACCTAACGACCTCGCCAGCCATGGGAAGTAGTATTCCAGGTTGAACCCTCCAACCAGGGCAGAGTTGGCCTCCACCAGCTCCCGGAACAGCTTGCTCCGGCCTTCTGACCGGAAGAACTTGCCTGTCACGGCGTGGCTCACGACATCGTTGGCGAACATGTTCATCACCATACCCATGTCCATGGCTGTGCTCGCCGCCGCCGCCGCCTGTACGTTGGCCAGCACGAGGTGCACCTCTTCCTTGCGGGCGCTGCGGTACGAGTGCACTTTCTTGACGGCGAGGAGGTGCGTGGTGACCAGCTTTCTGGCCTGCCGCCAGTGCTCGCCGTAGGGGGAGAAGGCGATGTCGGAGGACCCGTACATGAGGTCGTCGCTGACGGTGGAGACGAGACGCGATGCGAAGACATGGTCGTGCGTGCGCATGGTCGTCTCCGCGGCCTGCGGGGATGAGACGATGAGAGTGGTGGCGGCGCCGAGATGGAGGAGCATGAGGCCGTCGCGGCCATGCTTGGCGGAGAGGTCACGGAGGGTGATGTGCGGGAGGTCGCCGCCGATGAGGTGAAGGTGGCCGATGATGGGAAGCCCCGGAGGCGAAGGCGGAAGCTGCTGCTGCTGCTGCTTGTCGTCGCTGCAGCTGCTGCTGCCATGACGACGGCGGTCTGACCTTGACCGTCGGGAGGAGTAGTAGTGAAGCAGGAGCAGGAGAGGAACGAGGAGCAATAGGAGCCATTGTGCCAGGACTAACGATGAAGAGGTGAGTTGGAATGCCACCTCCAGGTGACTCATGGTTGCTACTAGCTAGCCAAGCGAGGTTCAGGCAGGTGGTGTGTGTGCTTCTGCCTTCCTGTTGTGCTTCTTGTCCTTTGTATATGCTTTATATATATAGAACTAGAACGTACGTTTTGGCTAGATATTCTGGAAAGTACGGTAAACATATGTGACTCATCCTTGTTTGTCTCTCGCATCTCGTTTTTTTTTACACGTCAAGATGACTGGATTAGTTCTGTCCTTGTGCTTGAGGTGTCATGTCTATATCCAAACGTAGAAACTGATTTCCCAGCTATATCTCTTATAAAACTAATTATTACCACTACATGTTCTACCTCATCAATACGTAAGACATCTACATCGATCATCTTCCACTAACAGTCATGTCATGTCACTAACTTCCAACGTCTTAATGTAACCTATCCACATCATCTCAAGTTTTATCTCAACATACGAGTCATCCACATCATAGCCATGTCATATCACTAACTTCCAACCTCTCAATACAAGATATTCACATCATTTCAAGTTCTACCTCAACTTACAAGACACCCCCATCTGCAAGATTCAATCAACTATTCAGATTCAGCTGTGAACTATATATGTACCCCTGGCAATTCCTAACTCCTTATCTACATTATATATACTCCCAAAAATTTTAGCGTAATCTAGATAACCTGTTAATCTAATGTTTGGTTTGAGCTAGTCACTTCAACTATTTAATTTCAATCTCCTTACCAAGATTTGTTACTTTTATTTACTTCCCGGTTTACAAGTTGAATTTTAATTTCAAATTATTTGTCAAGCTGTATACCTTATAAAATGGACTGGAGGAATTACGTCTAACTCTAGCTATTTGTCTTATATATATGCTAGTTGTTTTGTTGGGCCATTTTAGCCCGTCAATAGTTCACGAAGTGAATAATAGATAACTTTGCTTGATGTTTTGTCGATCGAATCTGTAATCGATCACACTGTGAAAAGTTACTGGCATGTACATTCTCGATCCCACTCCTAACCCACCCTTATCCAGACTCCTAACCCTAATCATCATTTATCAATGTGGTTGGTCGGTAGTTCTGAAAGAACTGATTTCACCACCAAATAACTTTGAGTTGATATTATTTTTGTTCAAGCCTGTCCATGGACATTTGAATGCCTAAGTATGCAATGTGAACCAATGTAAATGAAAAGTTTTATATTATGCCTAAAGCGAATATTGTGATCGTTTTGTGTTTGTACAGTAATCTATCTTAGATATCACTATGACTTTCTGTATTACTATGTTTTGAGGGCCATTAAGTCCCTTACACTACAATGATGATGCCAAAGTTGATACTGACATAATGCAGCAAACTGAAAGTTAACCAACTGTCAGTCTGTTGTTTCCTCTAAACTATAACATCCTTTGGGTCATTATTATATTATTCATTAATTTATGATTATGGTTTTTGTTGTCATCCGATTGACAAAAGCTTATGCAAGTTGTGAAATTCTCAAATAGGATGATATAGATTTCAACACGAGTAGAATGCAGAAAACTAAAAAAGAACAGTAAACAAACTGTCATGGCATAACATAACATTTTTCTCTGAGCAGAAACTCTAAGTCATAATATATGATATTATGATTTTTGTTATCTATTTGCTAGTGGGCTCAATTCAATGAGTTTTTGTACATTTGTAGAACCAAGAACCAGCAGCAGACGAGGAAGTCAAAGACCCTATTTTTACTGAACCACCTGCTCGTGAAGCTATATTGCAACTTAATGCAGCTAGGATGATTGGCCCAAGGCAAGCCTCCTATTATGGAAGGGACAGATGGCATGGTGAGTCAGAAGATGAGGAAGAGGAACAACCTACTGGTCAAAACCTTGAGGTTCAAGTTCTAAGGCGAGCCCAATATATAGATGGTATGTGCATCCTATTACTTTGCAATTGTGTTGAGTTGCTACTTAGACCAAATTTCTATGAATAATCAACATCTTGAATTTTATTGCCACTGTGACTTTGTGTCACCACTGAAGACCAAGCTGCGGAGTTGGCACTAGAAAATACAGAAGACATTGTTGTGGAAGAAGGGGAGCCGATGAATGAAAAAACTGAAGATGGGAACATTCAAGTGGGAAGGCGTGTTGGGCCTCCAAGACGGAAGAAAGCGAATGTTAGACTAGCTGGGCCGGAGTGGGATAAGTAGAGAGGGACCCTGCATGGCCCAAAACCGAAGGCCGTTCAGGCGACTCCTTCATGTACCTTTACGCGAGATGAAGAGAACTCGAACATGATCACTGAATCAGACTGTGGTTGAGGGTGATGGCGGCGGCGGACATATATATTTTTATGAAAGTATTTTTAAGACAAATCTATTCATATGGTTTCACATTTTTCAAACTCAACAACCTAAAAGTTATTCATGATTTATATTTCCAATGTTTGACTCAAACCTTATACAAAATGACTTTCTTTACGGATACGAATGGAGTATAACTTTCTACCTCAGTTCATCAATACAACCGTCCCTAAAAATTATTTTCACAGACGGTTCATATGCTACATTCACTACCGGATGGGGGGCTCGCCGTGTGCCTGGCGCACACGGCAAAGCCCAAATCGCACACAGCGAAGGCTTTGTCTTGTGTTGCTCACGACAAAGAACACACGGCAAACGCTCCCATGATGAACCTTACCTTTACTCACGACCAAATTGTGGGCACACGGTGAAGCATTGCCGTAAGTCAACCTTGACACACGGCAAAATAAAGGTGACGGACGGCGGGATACGGCGGGGGGCGGCTTGACGGCAGGGTTTGCCGTGTGTTGCACACGGCAAACCTTTGCCGTGGGCTAAAGAGGGCACACGACAAACATTATAAAGATTTTTTTGTTTTTTCCTAAAAAGAGGGTTTGTCGTGTGCCTGCATGGTGGCACACGACAAACTTTGAATCTTTGCCGTGTGCCACCTTGCAGGCAGTCGGCAAAGTCTTAATGATTGCCGTGTGCCAGGGGTGGGCACATGCCAAACCCCCTTCCCAGGTTTGGCACAGGCGGCCTGGCAGGCGGGTTCACCGTGTGCTATGGTCATAGCACACAGCAAACACTATGGGCCTAGCACACGACAAACCCCCTTCCTAGGTAATTTTTTTTGTTTTTTGCTTTTACAACCACATGTATCATTGCACAACTCACATTAATCACACATAGCACACAAATATCACAATGTATTGCATATTTTCCACAATAACCATGATATACCAAATCTCTCACATACCAGCTGGAGAAGCATTGTTATCGCCATTGTCATTGTCTAAGCGTAACTGCTCAAGTAATGGGAAGTCCCTCACATCTTCAACCTCAACGTCATCTTCAACAACAATGGCCACATCCATGGCTTCAGTTAAGTCTATCACAAAAGTCCCTTCTAGACCCTCTTCTTGATAGAACTCCCCTTCATATGTGTCAGTGTCAAGGTTGTAATCTTCCTTGTTTGGTACCGGTAGTCCACCGTGCGGCGATACCTTGTGCACAACATCCCAACCCTTAAGACGTGCATCGATTTAGCACGGTTACGACATATAATAAACTTGTGTGGTCTATTGGGCCACAATGTATACATCATCTCCTGGTAAGACGGAATCCGATCGAATTTCAACTAGCCCAAGATTAGGCGTCCATCTTGTTAGTTCAGGGTCAAACCAAAGGCATTTGAATATGACAGATTTAATATCTATGCAACCATGAAACGTGAGTTCGTATATGTCTTCAATTCTTCCATAATGGTACATCCCATTTTGGCCGTGCGTGAAAACTCCGGTCTTTGTGGTTTTCTGGTTAGGACGACTTTGCTCGTGCCTTGTTGTGTGGAAGAGATATGCATTCACGTTATAACCGGCATATGACATGACCCTATGTGCACAACCATGGGCAACCTGTCTCAACTCGATCCAAGACAAAATTTTGGCAACACCTCCCCGCTGTTCTCCAAATACATGTCCCGGCGGGAGGTTGTGTATCCAGAGAACAACAGGGAGGTGATGCCGAAACTCTATCTCGAATCGGAGTGGACCTAGAAACTAACCTCATCTACGCAACCTCAGGCTATCCAAATAACGTGGATAATTCAAAACAGATAGGGTTGTTTCCAACCATATCTCTTTCGAATAGGAGACATCTAACTCGGTTACGTAAACTATGACACAAATAGAATGTGTGGTTATACCTTGGGTGGTGGTGGAGTCAGGCTAGCGGTGCAGCCAGACCCATGGCTCCGAGTAATGCCTCTGCTCCCACGACCTAACGTTCTCCTGCAAAGATAATAGTGTCAATGAAAATTTTGACAGCATCTCCCCTACACAAGGAGGTTTCCAAAAACCTACAACAAAACAGCAGCACGATGGCCGACAAACACAACGGCATGATGGCCAGCTAACACAACGGCATGATGTTCAGTAACCATAGCGGCACGAGGGCCGGCTAACACAGCAACACGATGGCTGGCAACCACTACAACAACTACCTTGTGTGCAATGAAGGACGATGGTGCTCACGGTGTCAGCCGATGATCGTCGGGGCGTCGCGAGACAGACGCGGTGAGCGCGGCAACCGGCAACCCCTTTCTCCTCCTTCTCCTCTTCCTCTTTCTTTCCTCCTCCCCTTCTCCTCCCTTTCTCCTCCTCCTCCTCCCCTTCTTCTCCTCTTCCTTTCCTCCTCCCTTTCTCCGGTGGCCAGCGGTGAGGGGATGGGTCGCCCGCGGTGGCGGATGGAGGCCGGGGTGGGGTGGACAGAGGTTGGGGATGGGGCCGGAGGTGGTGCAGTGGCGCTGCTCCTTCTCCTGGCGCGGATCCGCGCGCTGTGGCGGCGGCGAGGCGGTGGGCCGGGCAGAGGGCGGGCATGGCGCAGAAGGGGGCGGTGGGGGCGCGTTGGGCTGGCCACCTGGCACAGTGGGGGGCACCTTCTCCTGGCATGGATCCGCTCGCTGCGGTGGCGGCAGCGGCGGGCCGGGCAGGGGTCGGGTGGGCCTGGTGGCACGGCAGGGGCAGGTGGGGCGCGCAGCGGCGTAGGCGGGTCCGGCGGCGGCTGCCAAGGAGCGTGGGGGTGTGAGCTGAGGGAGTGGGAGAGATTGCGGGCGCGATGTGGATAAGTCCCCCCGAGGGGGGTTTGCCGTGTGCTGGATCAAGGGCACATGACAAACATCGACTCTTTGCCATGTGCCACAATCTGGCTCACGACGAACATTTTTTACTTATTTTTTTTTGTTTTCATTTATTTTTTATTTTTTAAAAACTCTACCATGTGTCCCACTGCTGACACACGGCAAACTGTGTGTTTGCCGTGTGTTGCTGCAAGTGGCACACGACAAACAATTAACAACATTTTATATTTCAATCCTATACTTTTTTTTCTTTACAACTATACTTACTTAATAAATCCAAGTTTTTATGTAATTTCTTTGTCAAATGAACTTCACAATGTATATTACATGTTTACAAACATATTATACCATTAGTTCATGTGTTTAATTCTTTAATTCGAATTTTCTCTTTTCAAAATCAATAAATGCTAAAAATAATTAAAAAATAGCAAACGATTTCGAAAAGTTCTCAAATTTGGACACGACACAACCTATGTGGTGTAGTGCCAATAGAAAAAGTTTTGAAATCAAACTCAAATATGAAAGTCGAATCTACTCCAACTCATGCAACTTCACTCATAAGTCTCTTAAACTTCATCGGAGATTATCTGGTTTCTACACATCATACGTGACAACTTGTTTGAAATCTTTCCAAACTTTTTCTATGGCCTCTATGTATGATAACATGACATATGTACAAGTTTCATTATTTACGGAATAAAATAGCATTTATTAGAATTTTTGAAAAGTACCTACGCACGTTCGGCGTCGTGTCTCCTAACCATGACATTCGAAAGTCATTTTCGTTTCGAACGTGCATTCTCAGACAGGGTCGGGTAACATGAATATCATTTTTCTGATATTTTTTTCCAACTATTTCACTGCCTCTATTTCAAATTTGACTGCATATGAAAAAATAAAAATAAATGTTGTTAATTGCAAAAATATAGCAAACGTGTTTCAAATTTTATGAAATTTGAGTATGTAGTTAAAAATGATGAGTTTGTAGAGAAGAAAAATTTGGAGAGTAAAATCTGAAAAAAAAGACAAATTGTTTGTTGTGTGCCTCAAGCACACGGCAAACCCAGACTTAGCCGTGTGCCTGATGGCCGCACACGGCAAACATTGACGGCTGGGGATGGGTGTTAGCGTGGGGTTAGCTTTTACCGTGTGCTCTGTTTTTGCCATGTGTTGCTCAAGGCAAAGGTTTGAGTTCGCCGTATGCCTGGTGTTTGCCATGGGCAACACACGACAAAGGCCAGTTTGAGTTCGCTGTGTGCCTAGTGTTTGCTGTGTGCAACACACGGCAAAGGCCAGGTATACCGTGTGCCTGGAGTTTGCCATGTGCGTGGGCTGAGAACACGGCAAACCCGGTCTTTGCCGTGTGTTGCTCACGGCAAATAGGCGGGCACACGACAAATGCCGGCTCTCCGGTAGTGATTGAATATGATTTCCAATGTGTTCAATTAAAAAAAGTAGCCGCTCTAAAAAAATCATTTTGATAGCAGTGTTTATTATTGTTCAACACAACAATTAATACTAATTAAAGTGAAGATCATTCAGAATATGGAACTATATATATATGATCGAATTGGATACTAGGGCCTGTTTAGATTGGAGATGAAAATTTTTTGGGTGTCACATCGGATGTGTCGGAAGGATGTCGGGAGGGGTTTTTAGAAACTAATAAAAAAACAAATTACATAGCTCATCAGGAAACTACAAGA
>Ga0182004_10004594_pt1 | contig 11149 bp, 4 predicted proteins | sample Sormic07211540_1_FD_120479 | JGI IMG/M metagenome (GOLD analysis project Ga0182004, IMG submission 120479) | Endophyte microbial communities from Sorghum bicolor roots, Mead, Nebraska, USA - 072115-40_1 MetaG | ecosystem: Host-associated > Plants > Roots > Unclassified | place: USA: Nebraska...
AACTAGGCTTAAAAGATTCGTCTCGCGATTCTTAACTAAACTGTGTAATTAGTTTATTTTTTATCTACATTTAATGTTCCATACATGTGTCCAAAGATTCGATGGGATGGATGAAAAAATTTTAGGTAGGGAACTAAACAAGGCCTTATTTAGTTCACCCAAAAACTAAAAAATCTTTATGATTCACTCACATGGAATATTGCGGCACATATATGAAGCAATAAATATAGATGAAAATAAAAATTAATTGCACAATTTACCTATAAATGTGAAACAAATGTTTTAAGCCTAGTTACTCCATAATTCAACAATGTTTGTCAAATAAAAATAAAAATGCTACAATGTCAAAATTTAAAAACTTTCTGAATCTAAACAAGACCGCATTTTGTTGAATGTTGAGTACTTACGTTTTGTTGAATGTTGAGTACTTACGTTTGTTGAATGTTGAGTACTCGAGTACAATAATTCCAGTGTTCTACGTAGGGAAAAAGAGAAGTTGAGCGATCTCAACTGCGGCCTTTATCCAAAATTTGTTTGGATTTTGTTATTATAGTATTTTCTTTTATGTTTAATAATTATTGTCCAATTATAAACTAACTAGATTTAAAATATTCATCTTTTAAATTACAGATAAAATATGCAATTAAATAATTTTTTATCTATATTTAATATTCACATGTGCCATAAGATTCGATGTTATAAGAAAAGTTATTGGATTTTGGTGTAGCTAATCAAGGCCTACTTCACATTCAGATTTGCTCAACTGATTTTTCAAAAAAAAAAGATTTGCTCAACTGTACTTGGTGCTGATTATTTTGCATATACATCGGTTCAATTTTATAGGCCATTGGGATTCTTAGCGAAATATACTAGGATCCCGCTGTGTGTGTTAATCAACGACAGGACTAGGACCCAAAAAATTGATATTCCACTCAGATCTTGTTTAGTTGGAGAAAAATTTTGTCTTTGACTACAATAGCACTTTTATTTATATTTAGTAATTATTATTTAATCATGAACTAATTGGATTTATAAAAATTGTCTCGCAAATTATAGTTGAACTGTGTAATTAGTTATTTTTTTTTATCTAGATTCGTCTCGTAAATTACAGTTGAACTATGCAATTAGTTATTTTTTTAATCTATATTTAATGTTTCATGCATATCTCTAAAGATCCGATTCGACGAAGAATCTTGAATTTTTTTTAACTTAGGCCTTGTTTACTTCCCAAAAAATTTTGCAAAATTTTTCAGATTCCCCGTCACATCGAATCTTTAGACGCATGCATGGAGTATTAAATATAGACAAAAATAAAAACTAGTTTGGTCGGAATTGATGAGATAAATCTTTTGAGCCTAGTTAATCCATGATTGGACAATATTTGTCACAAACAAACGAAAGTGCTACCGTACCTATTTTGCAAAATTTTTTGGAACTAAACAAGGCCTCAAGGGGGGGGGGGGAATCTGCTAAAAATATGTTCCACTCATCGAGAAAAAGATAAAATTGCTATAGCTTCAGAATAAACCATAAATTTTCAAGTCAAACAAAAAAAATATCATGAAAACATATTTGATTTGTTCTTTTAAAATGACTTCCAGAAAAGACAATTGTAACTACACATGAAGATGATACTGTAATCTAGACGGCTTGATCCAACAATAATGGCAAGAAAAAGGAGGAGACACCCGATCCGAAGTTGGGTATCAAAAGATATACAGAAATATACGAGAACAACTCGCTAAGGAACACACGCGTACGAAAAGGAAAAAAAAATACTACTCGACCGTAGGAGTAGCTTCACATTCGCAGATCCTCAAGCTCCAGACTTGAGACATGCAGTAATGATGTGTGAATCTCACTCGTTATAGAAGAAGACCTTCTCAAAGCTCGGCAAGTACTCGGGCTCCAGCGAGATGAGCACGGCGATGCCGTCGTCCCTGTCCGGACCGCGCGGCGTCATATACGCCGTGCCGACGCCGAACATCTGCGCCGGCGCGACGAACCGGGGCGCGCCCGTGCCGAAGTCGGCGTCGTACATGGCCATCCCCAGCCAGCTCACCGCCCACAGATCCGTCGCCGGCACGAGCTGCTCCCTGCTGGGCGCCTGCGCCGCCTGGGCCTGCTGGCCGCCGCCGCCTGCATTATTCTGCTGCAGCTCCAGGTAGTCCAGCACCGACCGCGCGAAGGCGTCGTCGACGCGGTCCACCGCCTTCTTGATGGTCTCCGCCACGGACCCGAGCGAGCTGTCGAGGACGGTGCTGACGGGGGCGGTGACGAGGTCGCGCACGACGGCGTTCCCGAAGAAGGTGCGCGGTAGCGGGGGCCGCAGGCGGTGCCGGACGTTGGCTGGCAGGCCGAGCAGGGTGTCGGCCCCGGGCGCCAGCCCGCGCGCGACGCACACGCAGCGCCACAGGTGCGCGGTGAGGGCGCAGTAGGTGGACACGCCGGGCGCGCAGCGGGACTTGACGTCGGCGAGGAGCTTCGGCGAGACGGCGTACACGCGGGTCACGTAGGCCCGGGGCCGCCCGCTGAGGAACCCCGGGGAGTAGACGAAGTGGTCCGAGGTCGGGCACGGCGGGCACCGCGCCCGCAGCAGGGTCCGGTCGTGGAACGGCGCCTGCGGCCCGCACGCCTCCGCGACTTGGAGGCCGCGTGCCACCCCGGACCACGTCTGCATGAACTGGAACGCGCCGACGCCGTCCATGGCCGCGTGGTGGATGGCCGTGCCGAGCACCACGCCGCCGCACTTGAGGAACGTCACCTGCAGCAGGCCAGGAGCCCCGGGACGACGTATAATCAGTCACTCAGATTTGAGTTGCATGCATGTTTACATATGATGATTAATTATTTAATTAATACCTGGAACATATAATGATTAATGAAAAAAATACCTGGAACATGGCCATGGGGCTGCTGGTCGCATCGCCGGAGTCCGCTACCGGCACAAAAGTGTTCCTGACCTCCGCCGACGGCTCGTAGTCGTCAAAGACGTCGGCGCCGGTGAGGTCCGCGTTGGCGACGACGAAGAGCGCGCCGTTGCTGTTGCACTCGATCTGCAGCCGGCCGTCCGGGCCAACACCGAGCCGGCCGGCGAGTGGGTAGAATGGCACCAGAGCGACGGCCAGCGCGGCCCTCAGCCGGTCGGGCGCGAAGGAGCCCGTGCCCAGGGCGGCGCCGCCCTGCGCCGGTGCCGGGTAGTAGTAGACGAGCGGCGTGTGCGTCCGCGGCACGGCCAGGTCGAGGTTGGACAGCCACAGAGGCTGCCGCGGCGTCTCCTCGCTTGGCGCCACCAGCGCGGTGTCCACCACCACCACTTGCTTCGTCATCTCTCTCTTCTCTCTGCTGCCTATCAGCGGCTGTCGCACGTTGCCACCGCACACACACAGCGGACGGAGTACACAAAAAGAGAAAGCTGGAGCCACCGAGTGGTGCTGTTTGCATCCTCTACGTGAGTATATATATAGATATATATATAGAGGCCTCGTTTAGTTTCGAAAAGTGAAAAAATTTCGGTACTGTAGCACTTTCGTTTGTTTTTGACAAATATTATCCAATTATGGACTAACTAGGATCAAAAGATTCGTCTCGTGATTTACAGCTAAACTGTATAATTAGTTTTTGTTTTCGTCTATATTTAATATTTCATGCATGTGCCACAAGATTCGATGTAAAAACTTTTTAGTTTTCAGGTGAACTAAACAAGGCGAGAGAGAGAGAGAGGGGCAAAGGCAGATGACAGAGGCCTACCTGCAGTACTGTGGTGAGAGTCCCGGACACGTATACCGCATCCGCGTTTATTGGACAAACAAAACATTTTTTTGCTACATCATGATTTGGAAATTTTGGAGTCCCGGACACGTATGATACGTTGTGAACCAAATTTCTTACTGTCACTTGGCGTGGAGCTCCCAGTTCCGTATTATTGCGACAAGTTATTTAAGGCCTTGTTTAGTTCATCTGAAACCAAAAAATTTTAAAGATTCCCCGTCATATCGAATCTTGTGGCACATGCATGAAATATTAAATATAGACGAAAATAAAAACTAATTACACAGTTTAGCTGGAAATCACGAGACGAATCTTTTGATCCTAATTAGTCCATGATTAGATAATATTTGTCACAAACAAACGAAAGTGCTACAGTACTAAAAAGTTTTCACTTTTCGAAACTAAACAAGGCCTAACTCGTATAAGTAGGCACGGGATACATTGGCCTTCTTTAGTTCAACCCAAAACCAAAAACCTTTTAATATTCCCTATCACATCGAATTATGCGGCACATGCATGAAGCATAAAATATAGATAAAAAATAAAAACTAATTACACAGTTTATCTATAACACTTTTGAATTTTTCTCAAAAGAGCCATACTTTTTAATATCTTACGAAAATGCCACTGCAGTACTATATAAAATAAGTATAACAATATACTTCATGTATACTTACATACTTGATATACATACCGCCATAGATGATTTAGTATGATCATATATTACGTCTACATATATTTCGTTGGACCATATATGTCGTAAATCTAGACATACACACATGGGAGTAACTACTCCTAGGGAGTAGAAAAAATTTACTATATATGATATATATCTTTTTTGGAACTCTATGGTGCATCTAGATATATAAAAAAAAAATCTAGAACGACTTACAATTTAAAACAAAAAAAGTATAAGCTTTAGGCAGTTTGGGTCAAAGAATTTTCCTAGTAAAATCAACGAAAAGCAAAACGTTGGAACAACATTTGGATCGAACAAAGGAAAACATTATTTATTTCTTTCTTCTACAAAAATGTGTAGGATTGATCGATTCACACTAAGATAGCAAATAGAGGGTTCAATGATTGCGGAAGTTAAAAATATATAAATTTAAGACTTCCCACTTAAACACAAAATCTAGCTAGCTCACGTGCTTAAGAAACACAGTGTCTCCAGTAAAACTGATCTGGATTAAAAAAAAAACCATAATTCCGGTTGGCCTCAATAAACTAGGTGCAATTTATGAACTAACCTAACTAGAATCAGATCAATCGGACTCTATGTCATATAATGATGAAAATTGGTAAAAAACACTAATTTCATGATTAAGCAAAATCCAACGAAGTTTGAATTTGATGCCCTCATCATCATGATGCCCTAGCACAGTTCTAGATAGATCAAAATAACTCTAATTTTGAAAACAATAAATCATTCTAAACCCAAAGATAGGCATATATAAAATGATTAGCAAAGAGAGGGAACGAGATTATCAACACATCAGTTTAAATTTGAACCATAGGTAGTTTAAAAAATGCATCACACGTGTCATAAAGATCTTCACGTGACCCCAAAACCCTAAAATAAGCTCTTATTTATTCTCTCGGAAAAATAAAAGTTGTCACATATTTTTTTTCATGTCATTCTTTTCAATAGAGACCGTTGTTTGAGCTGTAGCTTTTGGATTTTTGTTCTAAAATCTAACTTCCAGCTTTTAGCTTCTAATCGTTGACGTTTTGTAAATGGCTTTTGCAATAATTTTTTAGCTTTTTAGCATAACAAAAGCCAGAATGTTCTCTCAATGTTCTTTTCAACTTTTAATTTATTTTCTTAGATTAGAAAATAATTTTATGGTTTTCTAAAAACTAGCTAAATAGCTAACTGTTTCTTTCGGATTTTAACTTCTGATTGATAGAAGAAGAAAAAATAAAGTAAGACCATGTTTGGATACCCCATCGATTATGGAAGCTGACTTCTAAAAGCTAGATTGTTAGAAGTTAAGTTGAAAGTTGTTTGGATTCATAGATTGTATAAGTTGGAACGTAGGAGTACAACTTTTCATAGTAAAATTACCATAATATCCTCAGTCTTCTATTTTTTATGCCACGCTTCTAAGGAAGAAAGTGGGGGTACTATGGTCTTTTGATATCTTTGCAAGAAGCTGGGTTCCTCAACTTACCAGATTATGGAATCTGGGGACATGTAGATACCAGAAGCTACCTAAAAGCTATGATTGTTTGGAGCCCTTTCTAGATTCTAATAACCAGCTTTTACAATTTTAGGCCTTGTTTAGGCCTTGTTTAGTGGCAACCAAAAAGCAAAAAAGAAAAAAAATCAAGATCTCCGTCATATCTAATATTGCGGCATATGCATGGAGCATTAAGTATAAATAAAAAATAATAATTAATTACACAGTTTAACTATAATTTACGAGATAAATCTTTTGAGTCTAGTTAGTCCATGATTAGATAATAATTACTAAATACAATTGAAAATGCTACAAATTCAAAAAGATTATTGATCTAAACAAGGTCTTAGTTCCCTGGGTGAAAAGTTTTTGGATACTGTAGCACTTTTGTTTGTATTTGACAATTATTGTCCAACCATAGACTAAGCAGGTTCAAAAGATTTGTCTTCTAAATTACAGATAAACGATACAATTAGTTACTTTTTATTTGTATTTAATGCTTCACACATGCATGTGCCGTAAGATTTGATATGATGAGAAATCTTGATTTTTTTTTTGAATTTTAGGTGCAACTAAACAAGGCCTTAGTGAATCCAAACATACCCTAAGGCTTTGTTTAGATCCAGAAAGTTTTTTGGATTTTGATACTATTTTCGTTGTTATTTGACAAACATTGTCCAATCATAAAGTAACTAGGTTTAAAAAATTCATCTCGTGATCTACAAGCGAACTGTGCAATGAATTTTTGTTTTTATCTATATTTAATACTCTATGCATGTATCATAAGATTCGATATGACCAGAAATTTTAAAAATAATTTATTTTTTTTAGATAAACTAAACAAGGCCTAACACAAACAACCCATGTACCGCAGCCCCTGCCACGGGATTCCATCTCACGTACGGCTTTCCTTGTGCCCGTGCAGCACGTGAAGCACGCTGACCAACCAAAAAAACCACGCAGCCACACCACGCCATGCATACAGTGCACCTATGCACAAGCCATGATCCGCCCGCATAAGCTCGTACTGTAGTAATGATCGCGCACTATCATCATCTGTCCCAAGCATCTACGTACAGTCGGCACTCACATGCATGCCAGCACCGCGTCAACATCAGAAGTGAGACTTTTCAGCCACACCGTTAGGTCTGGTTTACCGAAAATCCAAAAACTTTTGAAGACTTCTTATCACATAGATAAAAAATAACTAATTACGTAATTTGCTTGCAATTTATGAGACAAAATTTTTGAGTCTAGTTAGTTCATAGTTTTTAAATCTAAACAAGGCCTCAATCTTTCCACAAAATTATTAGATAAGACAAACATCACACTATAGCTCGCCTCACATTTCCTTTTCATACATCGGATATTTCTTAACTGATAATATATTAGACCTTGTTTAGATGTATCTAAAATTTCAAAAGTTCTCCGTAAGTCCTAAATCTATAGTTCCTCCGTAAACTTAATTCTAATCCTATTATCAACCATGCTTTGCCTCAAGCAACACCTATACACGAACAAACAGACAAACATGTATGAGCACAACTCCATGACAAACATGTATGAGCACAACTCCATGACTTAACTCAAGTCAACTTGCACACCGAGCATACCATGTAACAATACTAAACCATCATGCTATCACAAGCATATACTCCCTCCGTCTCAAAATACAAGTCACCGTAAGATTCAAAAATTATCTCACAATACTTGACGTTATAGCTCTCTGGATGTGTCTGATCCTACTCAACCTATCATCAAAACGTCAGTGTTGTCCACTCGCTAGAACATGAATTGAAAAGCAAAAAAACGATGTACTGATGCCCTCTAAAGCGTGGAGAGGTGAATAAAAAATATTTTCCAGCCGAGGTGCTGTTCACAGACTCCACGCTGCTAGATGTGACCGTCAGTAGCAAGATGGCAGTGTCTTTGATGAATCCGGCCCAGATGAGGTTGGCCGAGGCCCAATAAATTAGAGTTGTCCAAACCCCAATAGTTCTTAGGCCTTGTTTAGATAATTAGATCCAAAACTTTTTGGATTTTGACACTGTAGCACTTTCGTTTTTATTTGACAAACATTGTCCAATCATATAGAAACTAGGCTTAAAAGATTCGTATCGTGATTTACAGATACTGTGCAATTAGTTATCTTTTTTATCTATATTTAATGTTCCATGCAAGTGCCGCAAGATTTGATGTGATGGAGAATCTTGTAAAGTTTTGGGTTTTTGGGTGCATCTAAACAAGGCCTTAGGCACACTCACTCGGGGAAAGGCCCAATCTCCCTAAAAGACTAGTCCAATAGAAGAAGGGTGGCTTCCTCCTCCCAAACTAAGCAGCAAGGTGGGATTATTCAGAGGCTCACAAGGTCGCGCCAGCAAGGTGGGATTATTCAGAGGCTCACAAGGTCGCGCCCGACTACAACTGGGCCTTTTGGCCCCTTTGTTGCGTCTTTGCCGGCGGTTAATAATGAGAGATGTCCCTCATCATTCCCAGCCCCTTAAACAAGGGCTCAGCTTTGATACAGTTCTTAGGCACCTCATCAGTCCCACCCCCTTAAACAAAGGGCCCAACTTTGATACAGTTCTTAGGCACACCCACTCGGGGAAAGGCCCAATCTCCCTAAAATAATCCAATAGGAGAAGGGTGGCTCTCCCTTTTAAGGTGGTTTTCTCCTCCCAAGCTAAGCAAGGTGGGATTATTGAGAGGCTCACACGTCGCCGCCCGACTACAACTAGGCCTTTTGGCCCCTTTGTTGTGTCTTTGCCAGCGTTAATAGTGGAGGATGTCCTCATCATTCTTTTTGTTTCGGCATTGATTTCTGTGACAATTCCTAGAATGTCATCTAATTGGAGACAAAGGGAGTATGATAAACAAATGCACATTACCTATGTCAAAATTCTAGTCACTTTGCAAATCCATGCATCTCAAACCAAATTTCCAAAACATGATCTCACAATCTCCCCCTTATAGAAAACATTGGCAACACCATATAAATAATGAATATTGGAATTACCAACTAAATCATTTTGTATTCAAATAAAAAGTGAAACTCAAATAAAAGGTCAACTCAAAAGATCCAAGATCCAAAAAGAGAAAAAATTCTTCCCATTTCTTATTTCCCATAATCCACTTATTATTTCTTTTTTTCCTTTGTTTTTTCCTCGCGCATTTTACGTTTCCCCACTTTTCTCTTCACCTTATCTTCTAGACCACATGTCCCCTTGCTCCTCAAGCTTAGCACTCACGCACTATCATTGCTCCCCTCCTCGTGTCACCATCGCCTATGTCCTCCTTGTGCCATCGTTGGCCATCAGCCTACTCCTCCCTGCCCCACCTCCGTCCCTCCCCTCCCTGCCCTGCCCCAACATTACCTCGCACTACATCGACACCATGTCAGGGCAAATCAGATAACAGTTGAGTGTTGAGCTGACATGGTTGAGAGGATGAAAGCCCTAATTTGGTTTTGGATAATTTATGAAACCTAAGTGTACTAGTCTTTATCATGAGTGAAATACAAAGATAGGTTGGTACACACCAAGTGATGGAACTAGATGATGGTCATGGTGATGGAAGTGATAAAATGTTGATGTTCTAGTGCCCCAATTTGGAAAGAAGAAAGAGAAAAACAAAATAGGCTCAAGACAAAGGTATATTTGAAAGGGTCATTTTATTTTGCCACTCAAGACACCTAGTGGGTGTGAGTGAATTTATGATAGATAACCACACTATAAAGAGAGAAAATCTTTAGTTGCATTGGTTATCTAATGCCACTAAGTATGAGTCTCACTTGCATATGCATTGCCCTTAGTGACATGGTGAGATGCTGAGAAAGCGCGGTAAAAATACTTGTGAAATGCTATCTCTTGTGTTAAAATTGTTTTTTTGGGACTTTTGGAGATGATAGCAATTAAAAAGGGTTGAAAAGAAAAAAAAAAGGAAGAAGAGAGGTGCTGTTGAGCTAGTTGGGACTTTTTAAATAGGCTATTCACCCTCTTCTAATCATATTACATATTAGGATCTTTCAAAGGGAGCCAAGCTAAGTTAGTATTTTCGGGTAGCCAGATTCCTAGAGGTTCACTAGTAGAGCAGAGCGCCAACGAGCGGTTGTTTGCTGAATACAGCAAATGTGCCCTATGAATTTTGTTAAAGCAAGCTAAAAAATCGTTTAATGATTCAACATATTTATCTGGAAACGCATGTGATCAACTTTACCATTTTTTGTGGACGACATTTCTTCGTAAATTATCCTTACTAAATAAAAATATAGTTGAAAACAATGTAAAATACAAAAAAAGATTTTCAGTCACTTGAGCAAGAAAAAGGAAAAAGATTTTATGATGACGTCGACTTTGATCTCCATGGACATGGTTCCCACTTCCCAGTGCGTAATACTTGCATGTTTGGACCAGAAAAGCCACAAAATTTTCTCTATCTGGTGCAGACGTAGATAGAGCCGTATATTAAGTAGTAATATTTTTATATCAAATTAATATCATTAGATTAATTTTAAATATATATTTTTAATAAATCTATTGAGAAACATAACTTGTGATTCTGCCTAACATAAGTCAAGTTTGAAGAGCACAAGGTGCCACTCTTAAATTTAAGTTTTTTGGGAGGTTAGAGGGACAGGAAGAGTACAAGGTGCCACTGCAGCAATGTGCTTTCCCTATAGACAGCTTTTAAGCCTATGGCAGCAATGGTTGCCGTTGGCAGCAGGGCCGCCGCGAGCTGGCGAGTGCCCCACCTCTCTCCCCGACCTTGCAAGTGGCAACCAGGGCGCGGGCTCTCACTGATTGATCGAGAGCGTATCAACATAGTACGTAGATTTGTGTGATGGATTTGACGGCACGTACGCAGTAGGAGTTGTCGATCCCGTTCATTGCAGTATCTAGCAAGTAAGGCATTGTTTATGTTTTGATTGAACTACCAACATCATTTGGTCACTGTCGATGTTTGATACACACGGAGTATTAAATATAGACTAATTACAAAACTAAATATATAGATTGAGACTAATTTTGTAAGACAAATTTTTAAATCTAATTAGTAAATGATTTAACAATACAATCTCCACTATAATTGAAAACTTGTTGGGCCGTTAGACCAGACAAACTCACGGCCCAACAAACTCATCGCAGCCCACTAAATCGGCCCACTAATCTCCACCATAACCAGGTCAAAATACGCAT
>Ga0182004_10004595_pt1 | contig 11149 bp, 4 predicted proteins | sample Sormic07211540_1_FD_120479 | JGI IMG/M metagenome (GOLD analysis project Ga0182004, IMG submission 120479) | Endophyte microbial communities from Sorghum bicolor roots, Mead, Nebraska, USA - 072115-40_1 MetaG | ecosystem: Host-associated > Plants > Roots > Unclassified | place: USA: Nebraska...
CTCTTAGGAAACCGCCTGTGTAAATGAACATTTACACAGGCGGTTTCCTAAGAGAGCCGCCTGTGTAAAATGTTTATACTGGCGGCTCTCAAGTGACCGCCTGTGGAAATGGACGATTTGTACAGGCCTCCAGCGCAGGCGGATCCAGAAAACGCATGTAGAAATATGTTACCAACCGCCTGTATAGTGTGCCAATGTACTAGTGTCTAGTGTTGTTGAAAAGCAATTGAAGTTGTGTGTCGGGAGCAAAATTGATGCTAAAATAATATATATATTCCCTCTGTACCTCATATAAAAAGTCGTTTAAGACAATGATACGATCTTCAAAATCTAACTTTAACTATTTGTTTTTATAAAAATATTTATCAAAAAGTGGTACATGTATATTTTTAATGAAAATATTTTTTAAGACAAATTTATTAATATGTTTTTCACATTCTAAACTCAACAACTTAAAAGTTATTCATGATTCATTCCAAAATGACTTTCTTTATAGGTATGCAGAGAGTATGAGTTAGAACCAATCGATCAATCATGATTATATAACTATAGTTGTCCGATCAATCATGATTATATAACTATAGTTGTCCAACACTATGGGCAGAATAATTGGTATATCCTCCAAGAGAGACGAGACTGAGCCGCCTCTAGAGATGGTAACAACACAAGTCTAGACCATTTGGTATCTTATACAAATTATATCAACTCTAAAGTTTCTTTAATTATATCATTCCATATTGATAAAAAATATTAACTTTGGTGTAAAGAAAAGCACTCCAACATCTCTTCAATAAGATGAATCCAAATATTGTCCTCCTTCATTCTTAGTTTCTCGCCAAGCAAAGGTGGGGAGCAAAGATAGCTCTCCAAAGTGCATACAAGATATAGATAAATTGTTAGAACATGTAAACATTGTATATGGAGATCGATTCAAATGTCTCTACAAATGAGGGATCTAGAGAGTGAATTTAAGAAATATTCTTAGAGATACTCTTAGAACTTTAGGCCCACAGAGGATCTAGAGGGTCGTTGCTAACTTTTGTCATCTCTACATGCATGAAACAATTAAGGACACATCTATGTCTCTTTTGCTATCCACAAACACCTATAAGTCAACTTATAAGTTGTGTTGCCAAACAATCTTAGAGCTCATTGCCCTCCAGCTTAACTATTAGTCCATTAGTGAAGGGTGCTAACATGTGTTAGTTGGCTCTATTTGATCTTATTCTCATAGTGATGCTAGATATATAGAGTGATGTAGATTTGGATTTCTAAATAAAGATGTGGGGGTGCTTGAATCCTAGATTATTGTCTTTGTTTAGTGGGAACAGGCAAATAGTAGAGGGTGAATAGATATATAGCTGGTTCCAATATTTAGATCTTATTGCTAATTTTCTATCCATTCTTAGTCATTTTTCTTTTTTTTAAAAAAAAACTCTCAGTAATTTTTCTTAGGAGATCTAAATGGGTCTTAGTTCATTGCACCACCAAGCCTCCAACCAGATATCCAAACCCAACCACTTGGTAGGTGGATATTAAGAGTTCCCTACTACTTTTGTCTTGAAATATAAGATATCTAAGCATTCAAAAATTATCCGAAGTTACCTCTACCCAATTAAAAAAGTGCAACATTCACACACATACCAACAACTAACCTCTCTATCACCAGCACAAAAATGGTAACCATAACTTCTACTCACAGGCCTTGTTTGGATCCACCCCAACTAAAATTTAGCTAGCTAATTGCTAGAGCTAAAATTTATCCAACTAAAGAATAGCTAGCTAAACTTTAGCTGGGGGTGTTTGGATCATCTAGCTAATTGAAAACCTTGACTATACTACTCTCATTAATTCTATTGTTTAGCGAGCTAAACTTGAGCTGGTGTGTTTAGATCCTCTAGCTGAACTTTAGCATGTAGTTTGATCATTGATGCCTTTTAGCTAATTCTAGCTAGGTTGAAACAGCTAAAGGGATTGTGTATGTTTTAGTCTCCAACTAAAGTTTAGCTGAGTTTAGTCGTTGACTATTTGAATCCGCTATAACTAAATTTAGCTGGCTAAAATATAACTAGTGGATCCAGAGAGGGTCTAACTTTAAAATTTTAGCTAGCTAAACTTTTACGTTATCGTGTGGATCGGATCTAGAGATAGCCCGGTACCAATTATGTTACAACATGTGAACCAAATGCTATGTAAGATTGTATTTACATCCATTATTAGTGTTATTATTAATAGTCAGCTCTATAGTTAGTACTCCTTGGGTACTAAAATACGAGGTACCCAATTATAAGGATATATCAATTATGTGGTAAAGCAAGCTAAAACTTTAGGTAGCTAAAAGTTTTGGTCAAACTTTTACTTAGGCCCTGTTTAGATTTAAAATTTTTTGTTCAAAGTGGTAAAAAATTTTGTGATCAGCATACGCGAAAAATTTTAGGTGTTTAGTTTGGCAAATTTTTTTTGACACAACTTGGGCTGCATGCATTTGCAGTTGTCATTGGTGGGCTTCCATGGGAGTGTGTGCATAGTTGTAGCCCAAAATTTTTGCCCCAAAATTTTTTTGGTCACGTTTAGTTCCCAGGCCCCAATTCCACAATTTTTTTTCTCTTTGGACCAAAAAATTTCAAATTTAAACAGGCCCTTAGGGCACTCCCAATGCGGAAACCATTGTGGTTTCTATAGACATTAATTATAGTACCACCTAAGCATTTTGCTGATGTGGCAAGAAATTTATTGAAGAGAGAGAGCAAAAATAATAGAAACTAGGTCTAAGTTAGAAACCATATCTACACAAAAGACATGAAGTGATATGATTGGTTAAGAATGGAGAGAGAATGAATGTGATTGGAGAAAAATATTCTATAGAAAGTATCCATTGGGACCATAGTTTCCATATAATAGTGTCTATAAAAATTAATACGTATAGAAACTACATGTAGTTTCTAACATTGGGAGTGCCCTTAAGGTGTTTGAATGCTCCAAGTAATAGACTTAGCTAAATTTTAGCTAGGTGGAAATATATAATAAGACCTAGCTAAACATTAACTAGTCTTTTTAACTGGGATGTTTAAATGCTTGGCAGCTAAAATTTAGCCGGTGCATCAAATAGGCTCTAAATTGGATTAATTACATTTAATTTACGTTTGTGAAAGCAATGTTTGAACCACGCATGCAAACACTTTGTTGGTTGGTGTTGTAGCCGGCACGGTACACGTATGTGTGCAAAACAATGTAGCAGCAGCAGTTGTTGCTGCACTTTGTACAGCAACCACTACCTGCCTGCCTGGCCTGCCTGCCTGATTGGAAAAGCCCAGCGGTTTTGCTTGCTTGGTAGGCTGCCACCATTGCTCTGCGGGACCCACCCCCACCCGCTGCCGCCGGTTGAGACTGGACTTCCACGCGGCTGAGCTGCTCTATCTATAAAAATCCGAATCATCCGGTCGCCACGGCCATGCTCGGTCTGCGTGTCACACTCCCACTCCCCTGTTTCGTTTCGAGAGCAGAGCAGAGCAGAGCAGAGCGCCATGCCGCGTGCCCCGGCGAGCCTCCGCCTCCAGGCAGCAGCCTCCACCGCCACCGCGACACCGAGCCAGCAGCAGGCGTCGTCGTCGTCTCCTCCCCAGCAGCAGCAGCAGCAGGCGGCGGTGTCGGTGGACTCCGACATGGTGGTCATCCTGGCGTCCTTCCTGTGCGCGCTCGTCTGCGTGCTCGGCCTCGCCCTCGTCTCCCGCTGCGCCTGCCGCCTCTGCGGCCGCGGGCCTGCCGCCGCCTCGTCTTCCGCGCAGCAGGAGCAGGCTCCTCCACCCAAAGGTCTCAAGAAGAAGGCCATCGACGCGCTGCCCACCGTGCCCTTCACCGCCGCCGCCTCCTCCTCCTCGGACTGCGCCATCTGCCTCGCCGAGTTCGCCGAGGGCGACGCGCTGCGCGTGCTCCCGCGCTGCGACCACGCCTTCCACGTGGCCTGCGTCGACGCCTGGCTCCGCACGCGTGCCACCTGCCCCTCCTGCCGCGCCGGCATCGTCGCCGCCCCGGCCCAGCAACTGCCGCAGCCGCCCGTCGTGTCGCCCGGCGGCGCCTGCGGGAGGTGCGGCCACGTGCTCATGGCCGCAAGTCCGGCTCCTGGATACGACACCTTCTTGCCTTGACCCGGCCCGGCGTTCGTCAATCTCTCTCTCTCTCTCTCTCTTTTTTCATCAGTCTACTGTATTTTTGGGGTGTGGCGTGGGATTTTGGAGTGTTGGGTGTAGCGTAGGATGTATGTAAACTAGCAAGCACTTATCATCATCACTCACTGTAATTTACGCAAATACTACATAGTTATATTGATATATGCTCCTAGCTAGTTGTCAAGGAAATGAATGGAGGGAAGAAAAAAAAAAACATGAGCTGTCGGCATCCTGGGCTGCTGGATTCCTCCACTGCGCATACATTTCAGTTTTCAGTGGAATTGTCAAGGCACATTTGGTGGAGATTTGAGAAGCCAAACTTTTCTTCATCAGTCAGTGACATGTTCCTACCTTGGACTGAAGCAATACCAGGCAATAGCACAGTCTCAACACTGAAAGCAAAGCGAGCAATAGGATCGGTGTCGGAGCTCCACAAGTAGACATCAGCTTTTCGGCGGCCGCCGCCGCCGATGCAATCCATTCAACTTCTTCTCCTTCTTCTTCTGCTCGATTCTTTATTCTCCACAGATAGCAATAGCAACAGGTAGCAACAGAATACTAGACTGCATTTGCATGCCTTTCTTCCTCCTTAAGTCACAACTCACAAGGTTGATAGATAAAGCAGCATCTCAATCAAGAATCAGAAAAAAAAAAAATCCTCTGTTGACCGTCGTCGTCTCGTCTGCGTCTTCACCTGATCCGCTGGAGCAAGAAATCTGTGAGGATGGAAAGGGGAATCCCTCTTTCAATTCCTTGTGTGTGTGTGTGTGTGTTTTTTTTTTTTTGTTTCCGCATCTTGCACGCTACTGCTACTACCTGCAGGCTACCTGTCGTTGAATGAAGACAGACAGCAAGCAGGCATCGATGCCCCATTTCATCACTTCCTCCCATCCCATTTCGATCGGTGCATGCAACTGACAATTGGCCGATCGATATGATCCCCCTTGCCATCGCATCATCACAACACGCCCACCACTAAGCGCGATGGCACATATATAGGACGTGGAGTTGGCCCGTCCATTTTTCACGACGCTCTTCTCCGGCACGAGGAGGCAGGTCTACAACATCCATCGGGACCCTTGTCGATCTTTCCTTTGCCAGTGTACACACGTGGTGGCGTTAATTAGCACTTCCTCATCGTTGGGGGAAGTTCTCCCCTGAGGATCTCATGTCCGTCCTCGACACGCTCCAAACCTGGTTCCCTCAGACGAGGCACACACAGACTAGGTCATCAAGTCCTAGATCTATGGCCAGACATGCCATTGAGCACAGTCGATCACATGGCATAATAAAAAATATGTACAACGAAGTCAGCCTGGGCACAATTTCACCCAAAACCGAACACCGAACCGAGAAGTTGTTTTTTCGGTTTTTTGGTTCGGTTTCAGTTTGTACTTCGGTGTTCGGCTTCGGCTTCGGTTCCTATGTCAAACTGAACCGAACACCCGAGGAACCGAGCAGCACGTAAGGACTCGACACACACACACACAATTCGACGAATGCGTATAGCATAGCCAGCCCACCAGCCCACTCACCCTCAGGCTCACAGCCCACCATGGTACTACCAGTCCACCACTAGCACTCTCATCCCTCACTCGGTCACTCCCTCCTTACCCTAATCCTTCGAGGCGGCGGCAGGCGGCCGGGTGCAGCGCGGCTGCGCGGGCGCGCAGCACAGTGTGGGAGTGCGAGCAGCCGCGTGGCGCAGTGCACACCGAGCAGGGAGCAGGCCAGGCGGAGGCACGGAGCGGGCGAGCGGCCGCGCGGTGCAGGGCGCACCCAGCAAGGAGCAGGCGGAGCGGGCGAGCGGCGCCGGCGAAGCTGTGGACTTCGGACGGGACTCGGCGGCGCAACCAACGTTGTCAACCTCCTCAAATATAATGGCCGCAAGAACAGAGCAGTCCTCCAATGTAAGTCTTTGGTTCTTCTTGCTTACTGCTTAATAGTAATAGATCCAGATGCCTGTTGGTTGGTTTGCTCCTTGTTAGTTGATTAGTTCATTAGATCTGCAGCAAACATGTCTCATTTTCTTGTTAGTTGATTAGTTAAATAGTTTGTACCCTGCCTAGATACCTGAATGGCTACATCTGAAGCAGCTGGTTTTTGTTTTGAATTCATCAGTTTAAATTTTGCATGTTTTCTCATTTGGCAGGCTGAATTCTTCCTCATGTTGCTGCTGGCTGCTGCCTAGTGCCTACCAGATAATGGATGCTCAGTTGCTGTTGTGTGTTTTTTATTCCTACAAAATAATTGATGCTCAAGTTCTGTCATTCTCGATTTTCTCATTTGTTTGTGGTTTATTATGACAATACGTACTGTAAGTTTGTAATATTTGAGCTCTATAAATCTTGAAACACTTGGACTTTGGGCTATGTACTGTATAGACTAGTTCTGCATATTTGAACTCAGTTGCCTGTATTGGGCTAGTTAAAGGTTTCGGTTATTTCGGTTTAAACCGAAAAAACCGAAGTAAAAAACCGAAACTGAAGTTGTCGTTTTTTGGTTTTTTGGAGAACCGATCAGTTCTCATTCTTTGGAAACCGAAAAAATCGAACCGAACCATCGGTTTAAACCGAACGCTCAGGCTGACAACGAAGGCTACATATTTACTAAGTAGCATGAGCCCAAACAAATCACTGTAGCAAAACTCTATGCCCCACCTCCTGTACTCAAGTGTTTTTAAAATGCCCAACCTAGCTATATGTGGCCCAATGCCCTATATGTAATATTTGATTCCACCAAGGGAAGATGTGTAAAAAAAATTGACAAATCTCTTTTCCCTTATATGTAGATCCCACATCAAGTAGGCTGTAGCAGGCATAAATCTTGTACAAGATTCGCATGAGTGTTATCAATATTTTGTTAGTGTGCTCATGATTCAAACAACACTTACATCTTGCAAACTCCTCCTAGTCTACTTATCATCACTTTTAATCTACATAACCTCGCTTCTAGTCTATTTACCACCACCTCCATTCTACATGACCCCCCACTTGTACAAACAAGACACAAGCTTCACCAACAAATTGTCGTTTGTGACTGAGACTAAGGCAGCTCTATCTCCCCCGCAAAGTGCATTATACAAACTATAGCATGGTGTTGGCTAGCCCTGGCTCTGTCAAAATACAACAACGTTGTAGCTCTGCTAGCTACAGTATTGATACAATATTGCAACGATGAAGAGTGAGACTAAGCCTTATGGGTGCAATATTGCAACAACGGATAAGTGTTGACGGAGACTAAATTATTCAGCCGCAATTGATATGCAATGTATATACCCCCATTACAAAGAGAAAACACTGAAATAATACAGAACATCAAACATATTTAATGGGATATCATAATGCTAACATAATAAAACAGTAAAGTGCAAGGAGAACAATTATTGCCGCCATTCAGCTCATGGTGAGATCCATTTACATTATTGAACGAAGAATCAAGTTTTGATAAACATCTGCTAACGAACAATAATGTCAATACAAGCAGGTTGTTCGTAGCCAAACTTAACTAAGCCTCTACTGATAGCCTTATACAAAAGAAAATAAATGAATTAAGTTCCGATTCATCCAATCCAAAACAGAATGAATAGTAAACATGCATTTGGACGGATATCATCGATCATCACTGCAATTGCGGCTGTTCCTGCTGCTGCTCCGGCTGGGCTTTGGCGCCAATGTTGAAGAACTCGATAATAACCTCAAGCGGAAACCCCTTGGTCTCAGGCACCTTGAGGTATACGAAGATTAACGCCAAGCAACAGACGAAGGCGTAGAAGCCAAAGACGCCGGCGAGGCCGATGGCCTTAAGCATGACAGGAAGAGAGTAGGTGACAGCAATGTCGCCCAACCAGAAGGTGAGGGAGCATATGGCGATGCAGAGTCCTCTAACACGCGTGGGGAAGATCTCAGCACATAAGATGTTGGGGATGGGACCAAACCCCATGACGAAGCAACAGAAGTAAACGATGACACTCGCCGTGGAGAGCACCGCGTGCACTGTCGTCGCCATGGGCACCAGGTTTGCCACAATGAGCACCACGAGCGACGCAACGAGCACAGGAATTGTCCACAACAATAGGGACCGGCGACCAGCCACGTCCATAAGGCGCATGGCGAGTCCAATGCTAGGGAGCATCAACAGTGTGGTGAGCCCGCTGATGAGAATGGCCGCGGAGTCAGCGCTGAGGCCGAGGCTGGCGAGTAGGACACTCACACCCGCCTGGTCAAGGATTTGGGGCGTGTAGTATAGGACACCATTGATGCCAGAGAACTGTCATTTTTTGTTTTTTTAAATTATGAGTGACTTATATATATGTATATATATATATATACTACAATATGCATGCATGGTTACCTGCTGCAGGATCTGTATCATGACGCCGCAGAAGAGCGCGCGCCTGACACCCGGCTCAAGGAGCTCGCCCCACCGGGGGCCGCCTGCCGCAGCCGCCTTGTTGTTGGCCACCGTCTCCGGCGGGTTGTCGAAGGCCGGCGTGGGGCTCTGGCCGATGAGCACGTCCTTGGTGTAGAGCATAGAGCGGCTGACCAGCGCCGCCGCGTGCACGTACTCCCCTGCTCGTGCTCGTGGTGGGCCCGACGACGAGTCCCCACCATCGCCGCCTTCCTCGTGCAGGTACATCCTCTTGACGCCGCCGCGCCTGACGCCGTCGGGCCCGACCTTCTCCGTCCACTTCCAGGCCAGCTGCCAGCCGCCGCCGATGCCCATGGTGCTGGCGGTCTCGCCGCCCGTCGTCATGCTGCTGTACCTCTGCATGGGGCTGCTCCCGGGCGGTTGGCTGGTGCTGCCGGCGTCCTTCTTGCTGCTGCTGCTGCTGGTGTCCACGTCGACGTCGGTGCTCTGCCTAGACAGCAGCGGCGCGTGCAGCTGGGCGGCGCCTCCTGCTCCCGCGTCCTCGGCGTCGGAGAGGTACTCCTCCTCCTCGTCGTCGTCGTCGAGGTCGTCGTTGGGCGGCACGTTCTCCTCGTCCCAGTCGCCGGGCCGCTCCGCCACGCTGAGCATGCTGCCGAGGTTGGGGAAGAGCGTGCTTCCCCTGGCGCTGGCGCCGGAGTCGCCGCCGGGCATCTTGTCGTGGACGCTGCCGAGGAGGGTGACGACGGGGTCCTTCATCTGCTCGTACATGCTCCCCTGGCGCGACGCGAGCTCGACGGCGCTGCCGAGCACGCTGCTGCGGGCGCCCTGCACCTGCTGCGCCACCCACGAGAGGCCCTGCTCGGGCCCGTAGAGCGTGACCTGGTCCCTGGTGTCGTGCTCCGACTCGTCGCCGGCGGCGGGGCCTAGCACGTACTCCTCGATGACGGTGTCTCCGCCGCTGCCGAGTCCCTCGACTAGGAGCGCCATCTCGCCGGACACGTCCTCCCTGCCGCGCAGCATCTGGAGGATGGCCCTGGCCTCCTTCATGCGGCCCTTGCTGACGAGCCAGCGCGGCGACTCCGGGAGGTAGAGCAGGGTGAGCGCGAGGTAGGCGAGGGAGGGCAGGAAGAGGACGCCGAGCATGAAGCGCCAGCTGGGGTGGTCGCCCAGCGTCATGTAGAAGATCATGCAGTAGGAGAAGAACATGCCGAAGGAGCCCGTGAACTGCGGCAGCGTGTTGAGGAGGCCCCGGATCTCCGGCGGCGCCGTCTCGGAGATGTAGACGGGGACGAGCGTGACGGCGAGCCCGACGCCGAAGCCGTCCACGAGGCGCGCCAGGAGGAGCACCAGCACGTTCGGGGACCACAGCATGATGAGGCCGCCCGCGAAGTAGAGCAGCGACGAGGCGACGAGCATCGGGCGGCGGCCGACGATGTCGGAGACGGGGCCCGAGAAGGTGGTGATGATGGTGGCGCCGATCAGGGAGGTGGCCACCAGCAGGCCCTCCACGGCCGGCTGCGTCTCCAGGTGGAACTCGCGCTTGATGTAGATCACAGCGCCGGCGATGGTGGCGTTGTCCCATCCCTGCAGCAGGTTGCCGATGGCGGCCGCGATGGCCACCAGCACGGCCCCTTGCATGGCAGGCGAATTGATCCGATCCGACTTGAGATGGAAGAAAAGTTGATTGATGAGAGTAGATAGAAGAATGTTGTTTGAGATCAGACGAGTTTAATTTGTTAATTAAAGAGGTGAGGTGAATGGTTGGTTAATATCGAGCGGGAAAATAGGAGGCGGCGAGCGAGCGAGCGTGCGTGCAATGCAGAGATCCAGAGATCCGAGAAGGAAGCCTACCAACTTGCTCCATCTTTCAAACACACATCGTCGCGGAGCACCGTCAAAAGTCAAGCCGTCAGATCATCAGCCACGTATGCAAGGGCCAGCGCAACATGCGTACGTGGACGGTATGGAAAGAAGGCAGGTTGCACGCGTCAGTCTGCAACAGGAGCTCATGATCAGTAGAAGCTGTCCTGTCCTGTCCATGTCTGATATCTGTAGTGAGAGACTCTGAACAGGTGGCCACTGACCTTTCCCTTGGCTGGACCAGACGCCGTCGCAGCACTGGGAAATTCCCGTTCCTCAAGCACCTATAAATGGTCAGATCTCCGGCCGGTTGGAGTGCCTCGTTGCTTAGCCGCGCCGGCCGTCTAACCCTCTCCCTACTGCATGTTGTCCTCAGCTCCATCCCTCTCCATGCTATGTCTGCTTTGTCTATCCCAAAAATTGTGATCAAAGCCATTGATCGCCGCCGCCGTGCTTTCTTTTGGACAGGGGAAGACAACTGCCATGGCTCCAAACGTCTTGTCTCTTGGGACAATATTGTTCGCGCAAGTAAAGCTCAAGGGGGCCTAGGTGTTAAAGATCTTGAGCTTCAAAATCAGTGTCTCCTTATGAAGTTTATTGAGGGCACTCACAATGCAAGACTCTATCATAGAGTCCAAGACACTTAATTACATATTATTTATGGTATTTTGCTGATGTGGCAGCATATTTATTGAAGAAAGAGGTAGAAAAAAATAAGACTCCAAGTCCACATTGTTCGAGGTAATAAATAA
>Ga0182004_10004596_pt1 | contig 11149 bp, 8 predicted proteins | sample Sormic07211540_1_FD_120479 | JGI IMG/M metagenome (GOLD analysis project Ga0182004, IMG submission 120479) | Endophyte microbial communities from Sorghum bicolor roots, Mead, Nebraska, USA - 072115-40_1 MetaG | ecosystem: Host-associated > Plants > Roots > Unclassified | place: USA: Nebraska...
AAAGGCTGTCATCAGCAAGGCAGGCGGCAGCTCGCGGCAAGGCAGCGCGGCCGGGCCACTGTGGGTGGGTGGCTCGGTATGAGCACACGTACCCGGTACCTCGTCGTCGTAGCGCCTGCCCGCGCTGACGCCTGCGTAGCGTAGCCCGGCCGGCCGGCCCCAATAATTGGCCCGTCCACTACGCCGGCCGGCCGGCCCCCGATCGAGTCCTTTTGACTGGGCGCGCGGCGCGGCACTCGGCACTACCAGGTACCAGCCACGCAGTCGAAGCGCGCGCGCGTGCGGGGCCGGGCCACGGCAGCGCGCGAAGCGGACGAGGACGATCCAAGGGGGGGCGAGCGACTGGCGACTCTGGCGAGGCGAGCAGCCAGCCAGCTAGCATGCCGGCGAGGTAGCGCTTGTAGTGCATGCCGGCCCCCGCGCCCGCGGTGGGCCGGGCGGGCGCGCGCGCGGCAGGCAAGTGGCCAGAAAGACACACATGCCGGCAGGGCGGCAGGCCGGGCGGGGTGCAGTGGTGGCGGCACGCACGTACTGGCCGCGCCGTGGCACCAACACGGTCGATCGTTGACGCGCGCGCGCCCACTTTTGGGGCGGCACACGGCGGTGGACGACGCGCGGGACGTGGTACCGGCCGGCCGGGCCGCGGAAAATCCAAGGGGCGCTGCCGCGCTGCGGGGTCTCCGTACGTCCAGCCGGGGGCCGGCCTGGATTCTCGCTCGTGCCGCTTTGCTCGCCTCGTTTGTGGTAAAACCAGGTGCGCCTCCTCGCTCGCTCGGACACCCTGCTAGCTACACTACAACACGTTTCCAACCTCAAAAAAAAAACAACACACGTTTAATTCATGTAGTAACCGCTAGGTCTTGGCGATGCATGTTTCCCGGATTTCTTTGGGTTCCGTTGTTGGACTGTACTGTACTGTACGTACGTATCTCTACTAGTAGCTTAGTGTATAGTACATGGAGCTGAAGCTGTCTGTTGATTGGATAAGTACACGTTGTAATTCAAGGTCTCTCTGTGCACGACATTTTATGTGTAGCTAGTATCCATATCCATACGTATAGTTCAAAACGACTCACCTAGCTTGGAGCACTGCAAAGGCAACGGCTCATACTGAAATGGCAGTGACACACTGACACTTACATAGGGGGCGTCCAACGGGCTCATATATACTGAAAATAATGGCAATCAACTAATCTTTCGATCATCTTCGCTATTTTTTTCTCCTTCTTTATTCATTTCTCTTTGATTATATGGTGTTTGGCCTCGCACTACTCCATCACCCCATGTCCTTCTCTATCTTCACATTAACCGGGCACTCTTAAATCCTACCACAAGTTCTATGATCGCTTCCATTCCATCACTTTGCTAACCTACTCTGGCCTTTTCCGTGTTGTCACCGTACCTTAATTATTACCACCCACCTCTCGCAACTCCGTCAATCCATCATTCCAGCGATCACCTCATCACTAGCTCATCAGCTCGACGACATTGCCCCCGACCACACTACAAGGCAAAAGGCATGAATATTTGACGAAGCCTAGGGCGACACCACCTCTCTTAGGTTAAGAATTTCGGCTAGTTTTCACTGAAAAACGGCGATTTTCGTTTCTATCGATGACCTCTGGTAAATGTATATACTGTAATTTCGGTTCCATTTCACTCAATTTTTTCCAAATCTTTACTAAAATGTGAAAATATTGACCGAATTTCCAACCGATTTTCACTGTTTTTTATGATTTTTATTTCTAATGGTCCCCTCCGATATATTTGTGTCTTAGCCGGTAGGCTGAACCCTCCAAACCATATATACAAACCTCCCAAACCATAACCCAGTACTTGTCAATCATAGAAACCATTGTTTACCTAGGAAAAATCCCTACCTAGCGTAGGCGATGTGGGGCTCAAGCTAGCCACGTACTAGTAGTACCCACGGTTAACATAGTATTCGCTCAGTATCTATAAAGAAAATCGTTTTGGATATGGTTTGGGTCAAACATTGGGAATATAAATTATGAATAATTTTTTTAAGTTATTGAGTTTGAAAATGAGAAAACCATATGAATAAATTTATCTTAAAAAATATTTTCATAAAAGTATACATATACCACTTTTTAATAAATATTTTTATAAATAAGGAGTTAAAGTTAGGCTTTGGAGACCATATCGTTATCATAAACGACTTTCTTTACATGTATGGAGGTTGGAGGGAGTACAAGGTGGGTCATTTATTTGTTGCCATGACGAGGTTTGTACATCAAATATGTAGTGCATTGATTTCGTGCTGGCTTAATTAATCACGATCGAGGTACACACAACAGCTTGACGTACTAGTTAGGAGATGCTAGCTTGAGGTTATCATACAGGATCCACTTATTGCATTGCATGTAGGAATGAAAATAAATCTAAGAAGGGCAGAAAACAAGAAGCAGATCGACTACTTGAAATCAAGATAACAACAAAACTAAAAAAGCATACATACATATAGATGGAAACACAATGCAAGAATACAACAGTCTAGGTCGTCCTTTTCCTTTTGACGCCAGCGGCGGCTCCCTTCTCTTCGTCTTCGTCTCCTCCGGGGCCGGGGGTAGTACCATCGTCCTCGTCGGCTGCCACTGTCAGCCGCGCCATGGTAAGCTTAGTCAGCAGCTCCGCGGCGGTGTCAGCGAGGACGAAGATGTTCCGTGCCTTGGGGTCGATGAAACCCTCCTCGACACCCTTGTCGAACAGCGACAGCAGGCTGTTGTAGTAGCCGTCCACGTTGAGCAACCCCACCTGATCGATGATACAAATAAAGCACCGCCGGCCGGCGAGCGACCGCGCAGCGTTGTTGATTAATTAGTTCATTAATTCGTTGGCTACTTTTAACCAATATCCCCCTTTCGTGTCAGCAACGAGAGGAGATAGTACTAGCAATAAACCTAGCTACTCCATTATTAGGCAATAGGCATGAGGCATGACGACGCTTGATTATAGATAATGCTGGCAGCGGCATTATAGAATGCAAAAATGAACAATGGCAGTTAAATACGACAAGATTACCGGTTTGCTGTGGATCCCCAACTGCGCCCACGCTATGATCTCCAGCAGTTCTTCGATAGTCCCGTAACCGCCTGCCCATGTTAGTTACGTTAGACAACTAGATATAGCTCAGATCATTCTTCGGTTCTTGAGAGCTGTCCACTACAACGTAGTACGACCCTAGATATACTACATTTACTAGCCAACGAAGGCGATAGTTGTTATTTTAGGAGCTAGCAATCCAGAATAATACTAGTATTAGCTAGAGCATCATCACTGGTATTAGCAATCCAGAATATTACTGGCTTTAGGAGCTAGCAATTCAGAATATTACTGGTATTAGCTATACTACATTACTACAACGTTGTTTTAATTAGGAGCTAGCAATAATCCAGAATCTTTGACGACGACTGACCTGGCAGGGCGATGAAAGCATCGGCATGCTTCGCCATTTCCGCCTTGCGCTCATGCATGTCCCTGACCACTTTCACCTCTCCCAACGTCTCCCCTGACACCTACAGGTCGTCGCCACACGTTTAATTCATGCGCACACTGAAACCTGTGGTTTCTTCCATCCTAGCTCGTGGTTGGCTGTTGGGAAAGACGCGAAGGGTGACAGGACGGAATGGAGATTTGGCATTACCTCTTCAGGTAGAAGGGCGGTGGGGATGACCCTGCAAGAACATGAGCAGCAGAAGCCGGAAGGGTAAGATTCCAAACGCAGGAGGGACGAGGGAGACGAACAACTGAATGAGAGAGTGTGCTGCTGTGCTGTGCATTACTACTGAAAAAGAGAGTGCTTGCACGGGGGTCAGGGAGCTACGCTAACGCTACGGCGGCGGCGGCGTCTATTACCCGAGGACGTGGCGGCCGCCTTCGTAGACGGCCTTGGACACCAGGCCCATCAGGCCGCCGCTGCCGCCACCGTAGACCAGGTTGATCTGCCTTTCGACCTGCGTGCACAAGTACCAGCAATCAAGCAAGCATCGGAGTACATCCGCAAAAGCTATAGCATTGTTTCCTAGAAGGACACTGACGAAGTAGTACTAGCTAGTAGTCGCTCACCAGTTGCTTTCCAAGGTCGAGCGCGGCAGCGCTGAAGGACGGCCGGTTCCCCGGCCTGCTGCCGCAGAAGACGCAGATCGTTCGCACCGGGCCGCCGCTGCTCTCCGGAGCAAGCTTCTCAGCTTGATTCTCCTCCATAATCACGAACCACGGGTGAGGAGCTAGGGAGAGGATGAGACACGTACGGACGCCCACCCACGAGAGAGAGAGAGAGAGAGAGAGATGGTGGATATTTCCCTTTGCGAGTTGCCTCTGGATGGTCGATGGCTCGGTGCCTCGTTGCCTATTTATGCACGCGAAATAGACCGCTTTGCATGCAGTTCAATAATTACAGCCCCTCTAAAAAGAGTACGTATAAATTTACATCTGAAAAATATTTTAATCTATTAAATTTATATAAAAAATCAAAACAACAATTATGTTTTAAAATAGATATATTATAAAAATACATTTAATGAGATGAATCAAATAGTACTTATTTACTATGAAAACTATTATTTTAAAAAATGGTTACAATAAAAATATTTCAGCATTGTTAGAAGTGTACTTTTCTATGAGACAGAGGGAGTATATATAAAGAGCATAAGGTACGAGCAACTCTATTTTTTCTAAAAGGCGACAAAAGCTTTGTTGTCATTTGTATTAGATAGAGAAAAATAAAAAGACAAGTGTCAATGTCAACCTAGTTTTTTTGAGTGAAAACCGGGCCACAAAACCACACAACTAGAAATAATGCACTACTCATCCTAAACAACTTCAACGTACAATGACCGACAACTACAATCACTTTCTCACACTGAGCCAACTTGATGAAAAAACGATACAACTAACAATTGTACTATACAGATACATGGTTAACAACTTAAACAACTCAAGGCACCACAACCCTAAAACCAACTAGCCCTAGCAACCAACCTAGAGCAACCTAGAGCACCACCAACCACCATGGCTAGACGGCACGAGTGAAACAACGAAGTGGAGAGCTAGATGAAAACCTCGTGACATCTTCAGGAATGAAACAATGCCAAAGACACCGATGTCACAAGCTCACCATGTCAAGATTTCACCCGCAAATTGTAGCCGGGTAGGAGAAGAGGTACGAAGAGGGCGCGCCTCCAAGGAGAAAGTGACCTCCCGCACACGTCACCATCCAAGATTTTTCCTTGACCTCTCACCTACACCTACTATGGCTCGTCGTTGCTCATCGCAGAAGGGCACCATCCCACAGAGGCATATGTTGAAATATGGGAGTCCCTACCGACACCTAACGCCACCGCGTGTACCACGAACATCCTCTCCGCATGTGTAGCCATAAGGAGATGCCCTCGACCTATCAATTAAACAGGACACAGGGAACCAAGGGGACACCTGCTGCTCGAAGGAAACAGTGGGCCTGCACAACGACTTGAGTCACCTCGAGGAGCTGCAACGACCCGACCGCCACCCCGAGGAAGGACATCATTTTATTTTTTAACTAGACACTATTATTTATGTGATTGATGAAAATTAGTTGATAATGGCAAGTATCGATATAATACATATCAAGTTTGCTCGACTAGTTAATGCAAAATAACTCTTGTCCCCTAAATATCCAATCCTATACTTTAATATAATTTTAAAATGTTAGAATACACTATATCATAGAATGGGTGTAGTATCTAACATGCATTTTACATTTCAACTTTTTTGAAGAAAGATATGAAGGGACCATTGTGTCTCTTCCGCAACTGCCTTCTTAGACCCTCTTACACGATATCACCTATGGTCACCCTCCTCCCCGTGTGGCGACTTTGTTAGTGGTGTGGGCGAGCAAGTAACCCTGATCTAGTCGTAGTGATGGAATTTAGATAGGATACCAAATGTATTGTCTTCATTGAGGTCATAGATTGGAAATGAAGAATATAGCGTTACTAGCTCTAGATTTACTCTAGCTTATATTTCTTATTAGAGAGAGAGAGAGAGACTTGGGTTGCTCGCGCCGGCCAGTCGCGCGCCGTACGATGGCGCACATCCTTGGCCGTGTGCCGGTGTGCACCTGCATACTGTCTGTTGAGCCCATCCAGCCGCTGCATGTTGGATTGGGTCGTAGCACTGCATTGCTGGGGTCTGAGGCGTTGCAGCGAATCGAGCTTCCTGCCTTTTTGTCTCGTTACATTAGAAGGTTTCTTTGGTTGTACTGATTTTAGCATCTAAGTGTATTTTTAACATGTCTAAAATTTGATCAAATATGTAAATAAATATATTAATATTTATGACACCAAATTATCACACCATCCAATTTGCTAACAATCTAGTAGATGAAAATTAAGGTGAATATATGTTATTAGCATGGATATTAGTAAGATATAATACTCTGTGTAACTTAGCTAGTTGGTTGAGTTTCTTATAGTGGAAACTACCTACTCAGATTAATTTCTTGACCCACACAGGTACTTTGTTTTCTAGATTTATTCTACGATTTAACGATAGAGTTATTCTTGTGATTTCATCGATCTAAAGATCAGTTGGCTTAGTCTACGGTGGTGTGCCATTGTTATTTCTATGGGAGATGGCATGTCAACCGTCTATATCTCTATGGTGACTTTGTCAATCTTGAAGTTTATCAGCTCAGTTCTTTGGAGATACACTATTGTCCTTTCAGTGGAAGTTGATGTGCCCGTCAATAACGATGTGTTATTGTTCTTTTTTGTGGACTCAAAGTTCAGCACTCTGACATCCCATTGATGGTGAGGTGTCTGTGCCTTTGTGATGATTTCATCAAGCACGAGATTTACCAGTGCAGCTCTGAGATATGACATTGTTCTTTAGTGAAAGATGATGTTCTCATAAATAACGAGGTGTTATTGTTCTCTTTTTGTGGATCAATCAAAAGAAGGAAAACCATGACCTAAGTACGCAAGAACTAGGAAGAACAAAATGCCTCTGATTGTGAGGTATTGCGATTTGGTAGAATTTGTGTCATCAGTGCTCTACGATGAACCACGTCTATGCGTCCAAGATAGGGAGAAGATAAAAAGAATGATATACCACATCATATAGATAGGTGAAAGATAGAAGGAGATAAAATGAAAACCACATATTATCATGTGTACACTTTAAACGAACTATAATCGTTTGGACTCATTAATCCAATAATCCATTGAAAAGTATTACATGATTTTTGATCTTGGGTCTATAGTTGAGTGAGAGAAATATTGTTCCTTAGAACTTAGGATCTATATAGCTGGCTTAAAAGAGACTAAAAGGTGTTGATTAAAGTAGTCCATCAAAACATGTGGGGCTAATAGAAATGGACTAATTGAGGTTTTAGCTAAAATTAGCCAACTAGATTTAGCCCATCCAAATAGATATTTATTCTTAACTAGTGATATTAGTGCCCACTTACAAATTTCATACTCTTCTCAGTCCATTGTGCAACAACCATTCCTACAAAATTCTTGTAGTTTTTATTAATTCCTCGATTTTCCCACTTTATTCCTTTTATATTCATATGTATGCTACTTCTATTCTAAATGGGGCCTCACACAATTGTCTAGCATGTTTCTTAGTGCAAGATCTGGTTCCATTCATATCATCAATCGCTACTGGCATAACAATTTTTAGAGACGAACAAATGGTATTTTTAGAATGTTCAAAGGTCATAATCACAAAGTGCAAAGGCGGCACTAACTGTCTGCCCTGAAAACCGGTCAATCGCCGCCAAGCCCACTCTTGAGCCCGTTGTCCAGCCACCATTAACGTATGTTGTTTGATCCCAAGTTTTTGGATCCTCCACCACCATCCTCGTGTCTAGCCACCGCTGATGCTAGGGTTTTGCGGTGTTATATACTGCAAGGGTGACAACGGGTTGAGATGGACCTAGCAGGCTAGCCTCAATTTACACAAGCAGGCCCCGTAGGATCATTTTTAGAGGCGGATATCTTAAGTGGTATGTCTCTGTGAGTACATTTTAGGAGGCAATACTTCATTGAGTGTCTTTGTAAATGGTCTGACAACCTCCGAAAATCACACAGACAATCTTTAACCATCTATACAAATATGACTCGCTATTTCCTAAAATAATATTTTAGAAGTGAACATCGATCCAAGGGTGTGTGCGATCTTCTTCTCCCTCTTGCTAGACCTAGTGGTCTCTGCCGCCTCATCAAGGTACGGTCTCACCGCAACAACATGAAGGGAGCTGCCCCAAGGTAATCAGGTGAGAGACCCTGGTCCATATCTTGTTTCCACAACACCTTCTCATTGCCATCTTTCCTTACCACATAAGGACGCTTTTTATAGAAATCGTTGTCATTCTTATCCTAATCCTATCCGCTAGCTATTCACCACCGCCTTGATTGGCACCACCTTACCTCACTGCCCATTCACTCATTATCTGCTAAGTTGAACTTATGTTGTGTGTGGCCTTTGCTCCATGGCTACCAGTTCTCCCAAGCAGGGACACTAAAACTTAAAACACCAAACCTTGACAAAACTGAAGAAGATGAACTCATGCAATTGTCATAGCATAGAACCCAAGTGTTGGTTTGGCTTCAAAGCACTCGAGTCATGGTTAGCTTATCAAGTATCAACAGTAGTTATGACATTGTTATTGTTTTAGTGTTGCACAAAAATCCCTCCAAAACTTTAGCTACCATATATTCTTGGAGGCAAGAATATGATAGACTGGGTTGCTTAATGTCCACCTCTGAGAGGATGTGAGAGCAGCTCTACCATTCTACCAAATTTATATTATACTACGTCTTAAGTTGTTTTAGAAGAGTATCCTAGAGCTATTTTAGCATATATATAGAGAGAGGAAGAACACTGCTATACCTAATCTTTTTCCTCCTATTAGCTAAGATTCTTCGGGACCCAGCATAACAAATAATTGAACAGAGAAAGATTCTATATAAGGCCGGTGTACTATAATATATCTTGAGCTATAATCTCAAGAGCTAGAAAGTTGGATATGAAGTGGATCTTAGTGGGGCTGGTTGTTGCAGCTGACGGCTCTCTTTATCGGTGAACTAGACCACACCATTCTTGTAAACAAATCAACAACTTATTTACAGGAGGCACAACTAATGTTCCGACACAACTCGACAAACTTGGCCATCCCCAATTCCCCATATAAATCAAAATATTCGATCGTCAGTCGGCTGAAAATTCAGAAAAAACGGAATCAATTTTATATGTGATCGATCATATACATGCTTCAATGCTTGTGCATAAGAGGGTGCTCTGTTCATCAAAATAATCCATCGATGGATCTCAGTTGGGGGCTTGGGGCACTACGGCCATATGCTACGGCGGCATCAATAAAATTAGTCAGAGAGACCACGTCGTGCATTAATCGGTCCAACAGCCCAGATGATACGGCCGAGTCAGTACCCACCTTTTCCAGTGAGCCAAACGGTTGTAGTACCGGTAATCGCTGTAAGAAATTACTGACTGCGTGCAGCTATGATGCATAGTGTAGCTGACTCTCCGCAGGCAATGATACAAAAGGACCGTGCCAGTCCTGAAATGAATTAACTAATCACTGCGATAGTTTTAATCATCAGCATCCGTGCGATAATTTCTTTTAACCACCGTGTCAGGGCAGTAACCGAAGTTCTACTTTTACTTTTGGTCTGCATGCGGTCTGATCTCCTTTGAAAAGCCGAAACAAGATAATGCTGTACTACTAGTTCCACGAGAAAACATGGCAAAACATTTAATTAAGTTAAACTAGTCCATATGTTCGTGCTCTTAGAATCTATATGACACGTTTTCGTAGAATAACATACTCACAACCTTTCATAATAGAAGATGTGACCAATCATGTCGGAGGAAAAGACAACGAATCGATCACGTACTCGACCCTAACTCTGAAATACGACTATTCTTTTCGACCCAGCCCATTTGAATCCTTAGAATTAAATTTATTCTGACAAAATTATAATTTAGACACATATTAAGGTCATGTTTGGTGGGAAGCTATCTTTTGGCTTCAGCTTCATGAATGGATTTTCTAGTGGAGCTAAAGCCATTTTAGTGCGTCTTGTTTGGCAAAACAGCTCCTTGTAGTAGACAAAACATGCCTCTCTCCTCTCCATGTCCACGTGGCTAAGGTGAAGCCAGGGGAAGCCACTATTTTGGCTCCATCCCACTCCAATTCTCTATAAGAGCACGTTTGAAGGGGCTTCTCACCAATGAAGCCATTCCATTTTAATCTGTTTGGTAGAAAATGGCTCCAAATGACTTCTAAAGGCCATGAAGAAGTTCTGCCAAATAGAGCCTAATTACGTTAATAATATGGTTGTATAATTTGTATACTATTATTATCTATGCAAAGGTGATGTTCATATATTGTATTTCTACTATAGAGAAGCGAGTTGAAGAGTGTGCTATAGTTATGGATAGAAACAAAGCACGGTGATATGTAGAACTGATTTCCGTCTTCTACCCTGTGAAACCTAAGTATCACTAGTACATTGGCACACTATACAGGCGGTTGGTAACATATTTCTACAGACGTTTTCCGGATCCGCCTGCGCTGGAGGCCAGTAGAAATCGTCCATTTCCACAGGCGGTCACTTGAGAGCCGCCAGTATAAACCTTTTACACAGGCGGCTCTCTTAGGAAACCACCTGTGTAAATGTTCATTTACACAGGCGGTTTCCTAAGAGAGCCGTCTGTGTAAACCTATTAAAATATGTATTATTTATTTATTTATTTAATTTATCTATTTATTTATTTATTATTTTATTGTTATTATTTAAATATATTGATATTTGTTGGTCTTCTAACATAGCAACATGTAATTTAAATATTTCATCTCATACATACATTTGTATACATCAAAGTTTGGTGCTCAAAGACATAAATTTAATTACAAGAGTATATCCATCATCACACATCATATAGATATATATACATCAAAGTTTGTTTCTGTCCTCTAATAACCCTCTTTAGTAAGTTTTAGCTTACTAATCTCTGTTAGCACTCGGAACTCTGGCCTGGATAATTGGCTTTCATCATCATGATATTTACCTTCACGTGGAATGACATGCTTCATGATGAACGAGCAGATGTCCTC
>Ga0182004_10004597_pt1 | contig 11149 bp, 6 predicted proteins | sample Sormic07211540_1_FD_120479 | JGI IMG/M metagenome (GOLD analysis project Ga0182004, IMG submission 120479) | Endophyte microbial communities from Sorghum bicolor roots, Mead, Nebraska, USA - 072115-40_1 MetaG | ecosystem: Host-associated > Plants > Roots > Unclassified | place: USA: Nebraska...
GACATGAATGACTAGAGAACACCCACCCCTTCCTCGAGGTAGCCGTCCATGGCGCAGCTGGTGATGGCGATGTTCTCGTCCGGGTAGATGGCCCGGTCGCAGGCGCCCTCCATGTTGAGCTCGTCCGCCAGGCCCTGCGATGCAACAGCACAACACAGTCAGGTGGTCCAATTGGTTCAACCGTTTGGATTTTGATTCATGTCCATGCCTGCACCGGCATCAGCATCACCCACACCCACCTCGTTGAAGAAGCTCAGCGGCTTGTTCTGCCATGGCTTTGGGACCCTGAACTTGAGCGTGTACGGCCCGTCCCACTCGGCCCCGTTGGTGAAGGAGAAGATCAAGCTTATGGCTGCACGCACGCACGCAGGCGCAGCGAATAAAATCAGCAAACGGCAACAATTAAGGTGAGAAAGAGAGATGATGATGGAGCCATGGCGCCCGGGCGGCGCGCTCACCGTGCTGCGGCACGCGTATCCTGATGGTGTAGATGGGCGGGTCGGCTTTGCCCCGGACCTGCAGCGTCATCTGCCTCGGCTCGCCGCCGCACATGATGGGCTGGTTGAAGCCGCCGCTGAACGCCACGCCGAACACGTCGTTCGGGGCCATCTTCGTCGCCGCCGGGTTGTAGAACAGGGTCAGCCCTTCGCCCTGCATGCATGCCAACAATTCCGATCATCAGACTTCAGTGTTCAGCTTCAGCAGAAGCAGCAGCAGCGATCCCATCGAAAATAAACGCCATCCACCATGGGCATGGAGTCGACACTGGACTCACCGGCGAGGGCGGCAGGCCGTTGGCGGTCTTCCAGAACACCGGCGCCCGCCCGAGCTCGAACTCCGCCCACGTCGGCAGCGACACCCTGCTTGCTTGGAGGTCGATGTCGGAAGCATGTCCAGCCAGCAGACTCATCAGTCAACAAACCCAATAAAGCTACAAAAAGCAGCGGCTAGTTTAACTATTTTGCTACTGCACTTACCCCTTGTCCTGCTGCTCTACGGCAGCCGGCGCCGCCGTGGCGGCGGCGGCGGCGCGGACGCTGGCGGAGGAGCTCCGCCGGCTGGTGACGACGACGACACCCGCACGGGTCGGCTGCCGGTGGTGGATAGCCGCGGCGCCGGTGCCGCTGCTCAGGCGGCTGCAGGAGGAGAGCGTGGCCATCGATCCGTTCGCCGCCGTCGTCGTCCTTGATCGATCGATTGATTGGCGCTGCTGCTTGCAACTAGCTAGCTAAGCTTGTTGCCAAGTTTTGTAGCTCAACTGACCGCCGACGAGGAGATAGATAGTTCCGGGTGGCCGTGTTAGCTAGGCCGCCGGCGTATATAAGGATGATCCGGCCGGCGGATGGGGGTGTCTGGGAGGGTGGACGTGTGTGGTGGGGAAGTGGCAACGACAGGGAGGGTCTGGACTGGATGATGCCACATGCCACTGCTCACTGGTACAAGCGCGAGTTGGCTTGGTGTTGGTGGGCTGCTTGATATTTTTTTTTCCTCTCCTTTTAGCCGCGGGAAAAAGACACAAAGCAAGCTATGGCTTTCACGGGTAAAAATATCATCTCTGCAGCCTCAAGTGGTCATTGGTCAAAACTCACAAATCGAAAAATATCCTCGCTTTATCTCTCGCCTCTCACTGATTTTTTTTCACCTTTTTATAGGAGTATTTTCTGTTTTCTACTCAGTGCACCTTTGGGCCTTGTTTAGTTCAAAAAAAATTATAAAATTTTCCATCACATCGAATCTTACGATACATGTATGAAATATTAAATATAAATAAAAAATAATTAATTATATAATTTATTTGTAATTTATGAGACGAATCTTTTAAGTCTAGGTAGTCCATGATTAGAAAATACTTGCCAAATACAAACAAAAATGCTACAGTGTCCATTTTGTAAAAAAAGAGAACTATAAACAAGGGCTTGGTAGTATTGTTTGGCTGATAAATCATGACAGAAAGTATTGTTGGCTGATTTATTATGCGAAAAAACACGACTAATTTGTTGGCGGATTCGGCTGATAAACTTAAGCGAACAATGGTTTACAATAAATATGGTAAAACAGGCATGCGTACGTGTATGTCATCCATCCCACTACGGCCTTCAGGAAAAAGAAGTATGGCACATGTGTAGATGTGGAAATAAACAAGCGACGAGACAGAACACAAACATCAGGGTGGTCGATCGATGGAACTTACAAATAGAGAAAAACGACAAATATGAATGTTTATCTTACAAGAGGAACTTACAAATAGAGAAAAACGACAAATATGAATGTTTATCTTACAAGAGGACATGAATAAAACGTTCTTGGGTCGGGGAGCCCACTAGGTGATAGTATTTTCTCTCACCTCACCACCAAATGTAACAGCTGGCCTAGTTTGGAATTTAGCTTATAGTGACTCATGTGTATGTTAATGAGATATTATGAAAAGTTTAGTTCCATCTTGATTGTTAAAGGTGGGATAGACTAAAAAAACTAATTGCACAATTTAGTTGTAAATCACGAGACGAACCTTTTAAGTCTCATTAGTCTATGATGCGCCATAATTGCTACAGTAACCAACATGTGCTAACAATAGATTAATTAGACCATTTAGACTTAATAAATTCGTCTCATAGTTTCCAGACCAGCTATGTAATTTATTTTTTTATTAGTCTACATACTTCAAATATGTGCCGGTATATCCGATGTGACACTAAAAAAATTTCTTTTCACAAACTAAACAAGGCTCAATCAACAGGTATAGAAAACAAAGACAAGTCAAAGAAGATGCAGATGACTTAGTTCCAAAATTTTTGCAAAATGGGTATTGTACCACTTTCATTTGTAATATTATCAAATCATGGACTAACTAGTCTCAAAAAAATTATCTCACAAATTACAGGTGAACTGTGTAATTAGTTTTAATTTTTGTTTATATTTAATACTATATACATACGTCTAAAGATCCGATGTGACGAGAAATGTAAAAAATTTTACAATTTTTTTTTGAACTAAACAAGGTCATTGGAGGCAAAGCTAAAGGCAAAGCGCCAGATGAATTGCCTATTTTTTGAAACAATAGACAACCAATTAAATAGATATGTTTGCCCTTCCGAACCTATTTTCTGATCACCCAAACTATAAGACCTTTTAAAAGTTCGATTCAGAAATCTGAAATGGCTACAAAAAGGTCTGAAGTCTGCACTAGACTGGGTGAGCAGCGTCTAGACTTGGGTTGGACAAGGGTAGGGTTAGGTCATAATTAAACCTATAGTAAAACTAATTAATTAAAATTGATTACCTAGTTGATTTAATATTTTTGCAAATCTTTTGAAGAGGACCACCAAAGAAAACTCCTTTCTTAATCGGATTGCATTTTAAAAGTTTGTTTGAGGAATCTAAAATGGCTACTAAAAGGTTGTTGTGATTATATATAAATATATATGACTTATATTTATGGTTTTTAAAAAATATTGCAATGATGTCCATCTTATTTATGTTTTATCCGTTTTCTATCAAATAGCAACAAAATTGCATACAATATGATACTCATGATTGATGTTAGTTATATATAAAACATTAAAAAATATCTTTTTAATCATCTATCTCTAGATTCTAAGAAACTTACAACAAGAGGTTGTCTTTGGGTTGGAGGTTGGTTGGCCAATAGCCCGATATTTATCATAAGCCATGAGGCGTGGCGCTGTTGCTCTTGAACCTTGTGCTGTTGGTGCAGTCAGGTTTCAGGAACCTGCCATTTTCACATTTGCAAGTATCTGAAAAGTGTCATTTGTTAGGACTGACTGTGAAAACCAAACTTCATTTTTTTTAGAAAACATCTACCGAGGGTTAATTTAAAAAAATTGAAAAAAAAATACAAACAGGCCCTAAAGAATGCAAACGTACCGGATTTCAGATGGACATTTTCAGCCCAACGGCCGGACACCATCCGGCCTCCAGCCCACCCTTCTTATCGGAATTTCGAAAACTGCGTCGCTGGGCCCTATTCCTCGCGCACAATCCCTACACTGGCCAGGCTCCCAGTCCCAGCTCGTGCTGTTGTGCAGTCGTGCTACTGGATCGATTAATGTATTGGCAGAAAAATTATTGTTCACCCGTTCGACTGGTCGAAAATTCAATTGACACAACAAGGCCTTACACACCCACGCATGTACTGTCTTTCCTGTTGCAAAACACTGTAGCAGTACCCGGTGGACAAGCAGCATATTAACACGTACTCCATCCATGCCCAAATTGTAAGTCGTTTGACTTTTTTTACTCCAAGTTTGACCACTCGTCTTATTCAAAAAAATTGTACAAATATAGTCAAATTTAAGTCATTCTTGAAGAACTTTTATTAATAAACCAATACACAACAAAAAAAAGTGATATTTTGTATAAAACTTTGAATAAGACGAGTGGTCAAATTTGATATTAAAAAAGTCAAACGACTTGGGATGGATTGAGTACTAAACATTTGCGAAAGCCAAATTGAAAGATTATAAGTGACAGCTACACCAACTTATCCAGTACGCACACGCATCGAGCATCTAGCGTTCACCGCATCTCATCATCTAATCTAAAAAAGCTCGGTTGGAGGGTCTAACATCACTCTCAGAATAGGAGGAAATGTGAACATTTTTTTTTGCTTGTTTCTACAACGCTTCTAAGAGCATCTTCAAGAGATTAGCCAAAAAACTAGCTAAATCTAATGATTTTGCTAGTCTTTAAAATAGATTTAACAAATAGATATTAGAATACTCCAACATCTACTAAGGATGGTTAGTGAGATAGATTATTCAAAAGTAAAGAGCAAACAAGGTAGGATGGAGAGCTACTAAATTTAAAGAATCATTTATATAGTCTGTTGGAAACGTTTTTCCTTAAACAATAACTAAATTTACCTTTAAAAAATAATTTAGCTAATTTTTTTGAAACTTATTTAGCTATTTTTTTTGAGATGCTCTAAGGCAATATGTCAGTATTTCACAGCACAGATACTGGTTTAAAACAAAAATACAAATGGTTCCTTAAAGGAAACACAATGGTCGCAAAATGTTTCCTTGCTGTGGCAGCAGCTCCCTTGGACTCGCACGGCAGCGCGGGTGGCGGGACCCACTGTGTACGCGTCCGCAGCGTTCCCGTAGCGGGACGCCACACTTTCATACCGTGCACGAGACGAGACGAGACGACCCCGCCGTCGACTGGACCCACCGCGCACCCACCGCCCAGCGGGACCCACGCCGTCCTTGTCCCCTCACTGCCTGTGCAGAATGTCCCCGGCCCCCACCGCACGCTGACCCCGCCTCCGCCTCCGGCGACCCGGATCCCCGCCGGCGAAATGGCGGCGTGGTGCTCCGCCGAGTCCACCAAGCCGGTCTTCGTCGGGATCTACGGCGCCGTCCTCGGCGGCTTCGCGGTCTCCGCCCTCTTCTTCCTGCTCTCCTCCTTCTCCACGCTCTCGGCGCCCACGCTCCCGCTCCCCGCCGCCGCCATCGCCGGGGCCAACCTCTCCGCGCCCACTCCCGCCCAGCCCGAGACCATGTACAACCGCCCCATCTGGAAGCCCCCGCCCCGGCGGGCGCGGATGCCCTCTCCGCGCGCGTTCCGGCTCACCCGCGACATGGTCGCCGCCCGCGCCCGCGACGGCGTGATCGTCGTCACCTTCGGCAACTACGCCTTCCTCGACTTCATCCTCACCTGGGTGCGCCACCTCACCGACCTCGGCGTCGACAACCTCCTCGTCGGCGCCATGGACACCAAGCTGCTCCGGGAGCTCTACTTCCGGGGCGTGCCCGTCTTCGACATGGGCAGCAGGATGGCCACCGAGGACGCCGGGTGGGGCTCCCCCACCTTCCACAAGATGGGCAGGGAGAAGGTGCTGCTCATCAACGCGCTCCTGCCTTTCGGGTACGAGCTGCTCATGTGCGACACGGACATGGTGTGGCTCAAGAACCCATTGCCCTACCTCGCCCGATACCCCGACGCGGATCTCCTCACGTCCAGCGATCAGGTCATACCCACCGTCACCGACGACAGCCTGGAGAACTGGAGGGAAGGTAATTATTGACCACAGATACGACGTGGGTTCTGAATCTTTCTGGTTGCTAAGTTGCTCGTGTGTTCGTTACCAATCTCTGCTGCGAGCAGTAGTAATCAAGCACAGATCACATCATATTCTTTTCAATCCTGAGATTGACAACAGAGATGGTGTGATATGCACCTGAATATAGTAAACGGACCCAAAGAAGTTATATCTTATTTCTTTCACAAAAAAATAGAAGAAGCTATATCTTATTTGTAGCTGAACTGAACATTATGTTAGGAGGCTGAAGAGCTGCATGAGCCATTTCCCTTGTACTGCTTATCTTGGTAAGTTCGAAATGAACTTGCATTTAAGTACAAATACACACTGTTGAGCATTTTCAAAAGTTTACAGTCAATGAAGAAAGATTTTCACTAGTGACAGCAACGTACAACTCATGTAGCTATTTGTGAAGTACTGAAGTATATGTGCATGAGTATCATGAAGCAAATACCTGGGATACAGACCTTATTGAACATACCCTCTTGCTTGGGAATCCTGTGTAGATGAAGACAACTAAGCAGCTCAGCATTCTCTTGTGTTTCACTGGCATTATTGAGTGATGGATGCACGCATTTCAAGCATGGTATAACTGTAAATATTTTTATATTTTGGTTCCTCTACTCAGTGTTGTAATATTATAATTTAACAAATAAATTCCTGAAAGCATGAGTTATATTCAGTGTTTTTTTGGTAGATTTAGATCATTGATTGCCATCTTTTCAATCTTTTTGTGCTCTAGGAATTTTAAAAACATAAGGTATTGTTGGTCCTTATGGACCTAGTCATATGTACCCTCCAGTCTCCATAGCCCAACAAAATGATTTCATGCTCGAATTTATTATGCTGTACTTCGCCCTCATCTTTCAGGCATTTCCTTTCCACTCTTGTATCTCCTCATGATTCTATTAAGTTACCTAACTGAAGCAGGGATGCTTTGGTGGTTCACAACTTTTGAGCGAATTATTTTATTGTCTTCTGAAAACTACATAACCGAAGATTCCAGTGCTATGTAATTGATAGCATGACAGTCAATCTCTATTATCTTATTCACAGTTACTGGTGCATTCAACATTGGTATTTTCCATTGGCGACCCACTGAACCTGCTAAAAGGCTGGCAAAAGATTGGAAAGATTTAGTCATATCTGATGATAAGTTGTGGGACCAGAATGCTTTTAATGATCTTGTACGCAAAAATTTTGGACAGCCAGTTCAAGGAGGTGATCTTGTATATTCTTATGATGGGAAACTGAAGCTGGGAGTACTACCGGCAAGTATATTTTGCAGCGGCCATACATATTTTGTGCAGGTAGGAGTATTTCTTTGTTTGTGGTTGCCAATTAGAAATTTTGCATTTGAAAACACTTTTTAGTTAGATAATAGTTGTATCTCATTACATTTTAGTGTCCATGTAGCTCTTTGGACATTCTGTTGGCATTGTTTTGGTAGTTTTTCGCCTTGCTAGTTGTGTTCATAGTGCTCTACTGATTTGAAGGTGCTCTGTGTTTATTTTCTTTGGATTGTCAGGGCATGTATAAGCAGCTTCATTTGGAACCATACGCAGTTCATACTACTTTTCAGTATGCGGGTACTGAAGGAAAGCGCCATAGATTGCGAGAGGCAATGCTTTTCTTTGATCAACCATCTTATTATGATTCTCCAGGTCTATTCACTGTCTATACCTGTCAGGCTGTCACAAGCAAACTGTACTCTACTGTCTTGAACAGAGATTCGTGCTTATTCTGACTGGTTTATTCAAGTGCCTTGAAAGTAGAAATGGACTCTGTACTAGTAGTACTCTTAATCTCTTATAGTTTCTTCTTTTTACCATTTTATTACTGTTTCTGTACTTAGTCTACTGTCCTGTTGCAGGAGGCTTCCTGTCATTTAAACCTAACATTCCAAAAAGTTTGCTATTAGACGGTGCTCATACTGTTGAATCTCATTTTGAGTTGGTTAATTATCAGGTATCTTCTTGTATATATATTCGATCAAATTACTGGCTGTATGTCTATTATTAATATTTGCATGTTCTTTTAATCTAATTAGTTGCATGAAACTTTTCAGCTGAAGCAAATAAGAACTGCACTTGCAGTCGCATCCTTGTTAAAGCGGACACTGGTAGGTGAAATGTCTCTTTTCTATACTTGTTTTCTTCATGCTTGTTGCTTTCCTTTCGTTCAGCTGTTTTCTAGTTTAATTTGAAATGATTCATTTGCATGACTGTGGGGGTAAATGGACATACCTTCAGGTGGAAGCATCTAACTGAAACTTGATTTGCCCCTGTTCCATTGACATCATTAATTTGGTGTCTTTCTAAAAATCTTACGTGCCTGATCTCGAAGATTACTATTATATTCTTACATTTTGAGATACTGTGCGCCGTCTCTCCTTAATTAATACAAATTTCTCAATTCCGTTTACCAGCAAAATTTCCATATGATCAAGGTAGAGCCTTAGAAGTACTATGGTGATAAGTTAGATGTTAACATTTGTTTACACTAAATGCTTGCTCACAGTTCAGTACAAGACAGAATCATCATTTTTTAGGTTCTACTGCTTTAGTAGGTACTCCTTCCGTTCCAAATTGTAAGTCGTTCTGGCTTTTTTAGATACCAAGATTTTATTATGTATCTAGACCATAATGGATATCTAGTGCATAGAAAAAAAGCTATGTACCTAGAAAAGCCAGAACAACATAATTTGGAATGGAGGGAGTAAGATTTTTGAAGTATTATCTAGCTTTTTGTAGTGTTTATACATGTTGATGCCCCTTTTCTGACTGCAGTTTGTACTTTTAGGTAATGCCTCCATTATGGTGCAGGCTTGATAGAATGTGGTTTGGACATCCTGGAATTTTAGAAGGAACAATGACCAGACAACCTTTTCTCTGCCCGATGGATCATGTGTTTGAGGTAATTCTGTAATGAAAATTTTCCTTTTGTAATGGGGAGGCTATTGTTTCTCTATAAAACCTGATATCCATACTGCCACCTTAGCTTTAAATAACATGTCACTTTCACCTCATGAGGTTTGTTCTGTAGTTGGTTAGTGGTGTTGCCAATCCATATTGCCCCTCCCCTCTCCTACCCTCTTAAACTTGGCCTTGAGCCTTTCAAAATGGCCCTTATCGAGGGTCTGAAGAGAATAGTTAGCTGATATTTGTAAATCAGTTATGAATCGAATTTCCTTATAATTTCATGGGTCATGGCACAGGTTCATGTTATGCTAAAGGACTTGCCCAAGGAAGAGTTTGGTCCACATATTGATTTCAGAGAGTACTCCTTTCTTGAGAATCCATCATTACCTAAAGAGGTAATTTCAAGTGATTTGCTGTTTTTTTTTTAATTTCAACTTGAATGCTTGGCAACAAGAGATGTGAGCTTTTGTCCTAATTGTTTCGATTTGGAGCGTTCAATTAGGTGAAAGATTCGTTACTGGATGTTCAACTCTGTGATGAGCATAGCTCCAGATGCTCTGCAGTTGATGAAACCGATAAGCACAGACCCTTTCTTTTACCAAGAAATAGTACTGAAGAAAAGGTAAATTGTTATTTCTTTCGTGCTGTATGTGGTTTCAGTTTAGTCCAAAGTACAACAGTCTAAGTAAATAGAAAAGAAACTGAACGGCTGAGGAATATAACATTTTATTCAAACTCGGAAATACTATTGTATCTTGAAGCTAGGAAATTTTGCTCTGTTTTTTGTACATATGCTGAAGTTGTGCCTTTTCTTCCCTTTTATAGCTGTTGGATTTGTTGTCACCATATAAGGATGTCAAAATCATACAATTCTCATCTATGGTTGATGCCTTTGGTGGTTTTGCTGATGCAGTAAGCTGTTATATCTTGTACATGTTGCTTAATATTCTGGATAAAAGTTTCCATCTTAACGCAAATTACTGAAACCAGGCTGTGGAGAAGAAGTTCCGAAATCGTGTGAAGAGGTATGTGGGCCTATGGTGCTGTGTAGAGTTCCGTGATATTGGTCACATATATTATGACATGTACTGGGACGAGAAACCAGGGTGGAAGCCACACCCTCCAGAGACTAGGGAACAGGACCATCCACCTTGGTCATGACTGCTGACAAGGTGCCAGAAAGATTGTAATGATGAGGATATGAGATCTTGTAACAACAGGTTTACCTGGGTCACCGGAGCAGTCTGCTCCTTTTTGTTGGTGGTCCAATCGATTCTTGAGGCCAATTTTGTGCTTCGTAGAAAAAATGTAGCCCGGCTTTGTAGCTCTGATCTTCCATAGAGTGATTCACCTGTGGACTAGTGGCGGCCCTTTGTTCGCAGCTCATCGGTTGAAGCCTGGGGCTCAATGATTTAGTTGGAGGCAACATTTAGATCACGGCTTAGTTCCCTCTTATTTACATCATGTTCATAGTTGATACAGGCATCAGCTCCAAATGAGAAAAGGCCATTGTTGTGAAATGTTGTGGAAAACTCGGCTGTCTGCTGCTGCAATAGGAAGCCGTTGAGCTACTTATCTGGCTGCTGATATATAGGCATCTCTCGTAACTGTTGTGCAAAACTTTGCTTAATTGTTCTTACATAGTCAATCAGAACAGATTTTTGACCCTTAATCTTTCTTACAATATGTTTACATTTGCAAAAAAAAAAATCAATATTTTCGTACAGGCAGTTTTGAATATAAATGTTTTGATGTAAATTTCATGTTTTAGTTTTATATATAGTTTGAATAATTGCTGATCAAAATTTGCAAAATTATTTTTTCCCTGTAGAAAATATGATTACCATTCCGAGATGACAGATAACTTGACCAGGCCTCTTGCAGCCCGCGGGTCGGCACTGTTGCTTGGATTCCAGTTACCGTGACCTGGTCAATGACATGCAGGCCACGGGGCGAGGGACCTCCGTGTCAGTGACACAAGACATGGCGTGCACTTACGGGGTTACCGCTGAGGCAGGGTTAGTGACCATATTGTCGTTGGCCAGAGTAGGGTGTGCGTCCGCCGGCGTCCATTCGTCCGATGGGCTGAGGCACAGCCGGAAAGTGACGTACATATGTACATGCACTGCTCCACGAAAAGTCATTTGCTGAGATAAGCTCAAGC
>Ga0182004_10004598_pt1 | contig 11147 bp, 4 predicted proteins | sample Sormic07211540_1_FD_120479 | JGI IMG/M metagenome (GOLD analysis project Ga0182004, IMG submission 120479) | Endophyte microbial communities from Sorghum bicolor roots, Mead, Nebraska, USA - 072115-40_1 MetaG | ecosystem: Host-associated > Plants > Roots > Unclassified | place: USA: Nebraska...
AATGAACACGAACTCGAGCTCTAGCTTTCGCCGCTTTCACGTTGTTTCATGGAATGTTAGAGGTTTAGGCGACTCGGACAAGTGTAATGTGGTGCGCAATGTGCTTTCTGATGCTAAACCTTCGTTCATTTGTATTCAAGAATCCAAACTCTCCGAGGTCAACTTTTTCAAAGCGCAATCTTTTCTGCCCCGCCCTCTCTCATCCTCTTCCGTCCTGAGGCCAGCAGATGGGTCCAGAGGTGGACTCATCACTGCCTGGGATCCTTCTCTGTTCACACTCAACTCTCACCTTTCCAACCCTTACAGTCTCACCTCTTCCTTCTCCTGCAACGCCTCTAACTTTGACATCACCATCACCAATGTGTATGGCCCTTCCGATCACTCTTCCACGGCCCCTTTCCTACAGGAGATCCGTGACATCAAGCAATTGGTTTCCGGAGCCTGGTTACTGATCGGCGACTTCAACCTTGTCCGAAGTGCCGCCGATAAGAGCAATGGCGTTTTTAACGCCGGCCTAGCTGCTGCTTTCAATCAAACTATCCAGGAAGTTCTGGTTCGTGAGGTTGACCTCTCCGACCGGCGATTTACTTGGACCAACAAACAATCCTTTCCGATTCTAGCCATGCTGGATAGAGTCTTCACCAATGCTCCTCTTGATCTGGTCTTCCCGTCGGCTAACCTTTCTTCCCTGCCACGCCCAACCTCTGATCACACTCCTTTGCTCCTATCTCTCTCCTCCGATATTCCGAAGACACACTTCTTCAGACTGGACAACTTCCTGCTCAGGAATGAATCCTTCCTCAACTCTGTCATTCAGGGTTGGCAACAGGCTGTGACGTGCAACGACGCTGCAGGACAACTGGTCGCGTGCATCAAGGCCGCGCGCGCCGCGGCAAAGGTTTGGAAACGGTGTAACAGGGCACCACCACAAATAATACAAAACTGTCATTTCCTAATGCGGCTTTTCGATTATTTCGAAGAATCACGTGCACTCTCGCAGGCGGAATTCCAGGTCCGCAGCCTCGCTCAAGAACGCCTTCAACAGGAACTCAAAGCAAAAGCTGCCTATTGGCGTCAACGAAGCAAGCAAAAGATAATCAAGGAATGTGATGCCAACACTGCCTACCATCATGCTCATGCAACTCTGCAAATGCGACGCAAATTCATCAGGATGGTCAGAGTAAACAACCAAGAAGTTGTCAGTCATGCAGGGAAAACTGAGGCCCTTTCAACCTTCTTCAAGTCGATCATCGGGGTTCCTGGGCAAATGACTTTGATGGATCTTGAAGCCATCTATGCTGGGTTGCCGAGGCCGGACGAGGACATCTCAGGACGCTTCTCCGAAGGCGAGCTCAAAAAGGCTGTGCTCGCAATGAACAGCCTGAGTGCGCCGGGCCCGGATGGTTTCGGCCCGGCTTTCTTCCGTGTGGCTTGGCCGTCAGTCAAGAGAACGATAGTTGATTTTGCAGAAGCTTTCCACCAAGGCCAGGCGGATCTTGAGCGCATAAACCGGTCTCATATGGTCCTGCTGCCAAAGAAGCCAAATGCTGTGGATGTGGACGCCTTCAGGCCTATCTGTCTCCAAAACAGTGCTCTGAAAATTTTGACCAAAGCTCTGACAACAAGATTGCAGAAGCAGATTCCAAGACTAATTGATATTCATCAAACCGGCTTCGTTAAAGGGAGATCGATCACCGATACATTTGTGTATGCAGCGGAACTGGTCCAGACCTGTCACAAAAGAAGATTACCGACAATTGTACTCAAGCTTGACTTTGCAAAGGCTTTTGACACTGTCATTTGGGAGGGTTTGCGAAGGGTTCTACAGGCTAGAGGCTTCGACCAAAGGTGGATCGGGTGGATGCTGAGGCTACTAGTTTCCTCCAAGTCTGCAGTTCTAGTTAATGGCCACCCCGGACCTTGGATCACTTGCAAGAGAGGGTTGCGTCAGGGAGATCCTTTGTCTCCATATCTTTTCATCCTGGTGGCAGAAACCTTGCAGCGAATGATCAGGGACGCAGACCAGATCAAACATCCGACTGATGAAGCGTTGCCCTGCGCAGTTCTACAGTATGCGGACGATACGCTGATTGTCTTCGGGGCCAATGTGGCCGGGGCAGTGAAGCTAAAAGAAATCCTAGATCAGTTTGCAGCTTTCAGTGGGCTTCATATAAACTTCAATAAGAGTACTCTAGTACCTATTCATGCTAATGAACAAACGATCAGTGACTGTGTGCAGATCATAGGATGTACCAAGGGGAGCTTCCCTCAGCCTTACCTGGGATTGCCACTGTCTGCCAACAAGCTACCGGTTTCATCCTTCAACATATACATTCAAAAAGCAGACAAGTTCTTAGGGTCCTGGCAGGCTGATCTGCTAAACCCGATGGGGCGAGCGGTCTTGGTGAACTCGGTACTTGACTCCATTCTGGTCTACCTCATGAGCTCACTTCAACTCCCTCCTTCAGCTATTGAGCAAATGGACAAGAAGAAAAGGGCGTTCCTCTGGTCGGGCGACAAATCCGGTCATTCTACTCCGGCATCTTGTCTCGTCGCCTGGTTCAACATCTGCTTCCCAAAGGAACTTGGAGGGCTCGGCATAAGAGATCTTGGAGTTCAGAACATCTGCCTACTTCTGAAACTACTTCACCGCCTTCACTGCCCCCAGTCATCGGCTTGGGCTCAATGGGTCCAGGGACGTGCAACCATCACCACTCTGCAGGGCGATCTTCATGGGGATCATTGGCAAACCTTGAGAACCCTCCTACCTCTCTACCATGCTATCACCACGGTGGAGATCGGCGATGGCGGCAGTTGCTCTTTATGGAACGATGTTTGGGCTGGTGAGGAGTGCCTAGCGGACAAGTACCCAGCAATTTACTCGCATTGCAATATCAAAGTGCAGACAGTAAGGGAGGCCAAACTATCAGGGATTCAACACACGCTTGTACCTCGTCTCTCTGCGATAGCAGTCCAAGAGATGCATCTTGTGCAGCAGCTCATTGACCGGACATCGCTCTCACAAGCACCTGACAAAAGAATCTCTGACTTCATAAACCCAGACAATAGCCTTGACACTAGTGCCTTATACAAAATGATCAAGGCTAGGGGCCAACCTTCAGACCCCAGGGCAATCTTCATCTGGAAATCCTTGGCACCGCCTCGGGTTAAGCTATTCATGTGGCTGCTGCTGCAAAAAAGAATCCAGTGCAGGGCAGTCTTGCTCAAGAAGCACATAGTGGATTCTGCAATCTGTCTAACCTGCAACGCCACGGATGAGACGCCAGAACACATCATTCACGGATGCTCGGTTGGGAGGGAGGTCTGGACGAGACTCAACCTGCAGTCCATGATCTCCATGGACATGGGTCAGCTGCACAGTTCATGAACACCGCCTCGACTGCAATCCCTGAGCTTCCCACTTTCATTGCGCTGGTCTGCTGGCAAATTTGGAAGGCTAGAAATGCGAAGGTCTTCAGGAACGAAGACCATTCTGTCGACCGCGTACTTTTGGACTGCAAAGCGGCAGCCGAGCTTTGGCAATTCAGAATACCAAGAGCAAAGAGGCAATCCGTAACACACTGGTGCACCATCGTGCAGATGGCTAGGCAAGGCCAAGGCTAGGCTAGATTCTCCCACTCTCCTCTCTTTGAATCTATTTGCAGCATGAGATTGCTGCTCTGTACTTTCTACATATGTAAACTATACCCATTCGGCCGTTTCGGGCCTATTATAATTTATCAGGTGGGGATCGCCTCCCTCCCGTTGACCCTCAAAAAAAAAAAGCTATGAGGAGTATCTTGTTAAAAAATGTTGGGGATACTGTCTCTAATGTTTGATTCGTGCTGTCTGCCAGTACTTTTTTGGCAACTTGATGCTACGTACATTTTATCATATGCAACTTGATATATACCCTTGTGTTCTGTAAGCTTTTCAGTTACTGAAGACTCCGTTCTGAAGGGTATTTTAACTGAAATTCTTGACTCAACAGAAGTGTAGACTCAAGCCGCAAAATTTTGTTGCAAATTTTGCCCCATAAGATGCAATTTATACCAAATCTGAAAGACTGCATGTACTACCCGTGTCCTTAAAACTCAGGGAACAGCTTTGTACCACCTGTGGCTCTGAGATCTTCACGTCGCTGCGAGCATGAATGGCCATTGGGATTTGGCAGGACGAAAATAAACCAGGTGGATTACCAAGCAATCATTCGGCCGGTGCTCGCCACATCCACACCAGAAAGCATCGAACTACAGGGAGACAAACGAGGGGTGGAGACTGGAGAGGAAACGACGGCCCTCTCGCTCGCCCGTTCATCCACAGACGACAGATGATGATGGCTCAGGACGAAAAGTCTTCCCACCGAGAAAAGTGCCAAAGGTACCAAAGTAGAAGGTACCTGGATCTTACGAGGCAGAAAGCAAAGCAAACAAAAATCATGTGTTAAATGATAATTGGAGTAGTGGTTCTTAATAAGACACCATATTGAAATGCATGGCACGTATGATACTTTTTGGATGAATTTTGTACGAATCCTATGTTTTAAATAGATTGTTTGCTGCAGAAAATAGCAGAAATATCTTTCTGCCTATCTCCACTAACGTACACAAAAGCAGCCTCAGCAAAGTCTAGTATTTATATTCAAAAACTGTTTAGATCCTTGGAATTTGATTCATTCTAATAATTATAATTCAGACATAAACTAATTAAGTTAATATGGTTGATATTTGTATACTATTGTTAGCTATAAAAGGGAGATACTTATATGTTTCATTACTAGGGAAGCGAGTAAAAAAGTTTTTGCTATAAGTTTAAAGTAGAAATATAGAATGATGGTCTATAGAATTATTAATTTCTATCTCATCTTATGAATTTGAGTTAGACTTATATGTGAACTTAGAAAACTTATAGAATATCAAATTCTAAGAGCATCTCCAAAAGATTTTGTATATTCTTCCTAAATGCTAGGAATAACAATTTTGGTGAAAAATTACCCTCCAACAGCTTATCTAAATGGTCATCCAAATATAGTCATTGTCTATTCCGGGTTTTTCAATAACCAAATATAAAAGACGAGAATGACTCTCTAGAGTGCGCATGAGATTTAGCAAAACTGTTGGAAAGTAAAAAAAATATAAAAAGTGATTTTTATGCAAATAGCTCTCTAAATGATAATTTAGAGAGTGAGATTTTTTGAGATGCTCGGCAAATAACATAATCTATTAAGTAGATTCTAAATTTCTCCAAAATAAAAGGATCCAAACGGCTTTTAGTTTTAGTGGAAAGAATTCGTTAGATCTTCTTGCAATGCGGGGTTTACTTGATACGTATGGTAATTTTGGGATGAGTTTTGTGCAAGTCGTTTGTTTTAAACATATTTCTTTTGCTGCGGAAAAGAGCAGAAATATCTTTCTCTGCCTCTCTTCACTGCCGGAACACAAAGCAGCAACAGCATGTCTAAAAGCTAATCCCCTACGCTATCTGTATATACAAAGACGGAAGCGCGACCCCGAAAAAAAAAATCATGTCCTCCATCTCCATCCTGCACAGATCCTGCCTCCGCCTAGGTCTGCTGTCGTTCTCACCTCTGCGTGCTCGCGCCACCACTCTACGCCTTCCACTTCCTCAGCCGCGGCGGCATCTCCACCCGCCCCGCCGGAGCGCCATGAGCTCTGCCGCGTCCAGGCTGTCGCACATCGCTGCTGCCACCGGCGGCGGGGGCGGCGCGGCCGGGGAGTCGAGTGAGTCGCCGCCGGCCGCATCCGCCGCGGCCCAGGAAGACGATGGTACGTCACCCTCGCTCGGAGCGATCGTTGCGTTGTGCTGTTGATCGCAACTTGGCTTATCTGTGGGTTTTAGTGGATTGGTGGGTCGATGGTGGCGAGATTGGAGCTTAGTTGACTTTATGCGCCGTGATTGGTCGATTGGATAGGCTAATGCATCTCGCTGGTGAATATCACGCACAAGACGCTTTGTTCATCTTTTTGCAACTAACATAAGCTTGTGCTTTATGGTTTATATATGCGGAGCGATCATATCTTAGTTGCCAAGGAAAAGATATGGCTGGTTTTGTTTAAGTTTCTAAACCACAGTATTAGACTACACTCATATTCAGCTGGCCTTAAATCTTCTTTTACGGTTCTATCCTGTAGTTGTTTTGTGAACCGAGTAAGGGGTGCTTGGTCCAGCTAGGAGCTCCTAAATCTAGTCCCATTTAGTCACTTTTTACCCAAACACTATGACTAAATGGGCTTTAGTCCTCTCTAGCAACTCTGGAGTTACTAAATGGGACTAAACCATTTAGGAGGGACTAAAGTTTAGCAGCCCAAATCAAACACCCCCTAACCTACTAAGAATAGTGAAACTTATCTTGGGATTGTCTTAACTAAGTTTTGATGCTGATGGTTTTGATTGGTAGAGACAATATTACCTTAACACAGTGGGGAGTTGAATGAAGCCAGACTTTTGGGTCTGGGCTAGTGTGACAGACAATTGTAGTACTATGTTGCTCATCATGAGAGCAAATAGTCCACTACATTTTTTTTTCTTGAATGCGCAGGCGAGCTGCACATCATTGCGTTAGAAAGAAGAGTACTTAAAGTACAACACACGCCAGCCACCGACATCGTCAACTTACACTCATGTCTAATTCCATGCATGCCACAAACAAAAACCAAAACGACAAACACTTATAATCCCCCAACAATGGTCAGATCATGACCCAAAGCTGGACCTCATCTCTAGTGAGCTGCATGACCCACCAGGCGTGATGACAAGATCCCATTAACACACAATCATTTCGATGTTTCCAAATTATCCAAGCACCAAGAGTGATCAAAGACTTCAATCCAGTCTCCATAGAGCTTGTCACCATGTTAATCGTCTTGGGCCACCAATCGTCAAATTCTATAGTGGGTGGATCACTGGATTCTCATGACAAATCTGGGAGGCCAAAATGTATAAGCAGCAAGGGACGTTGAGAAGATACAAGTGGCCAAGATGTGGTGGATCGTCTCACTTTCCTGATCACATACCTCCACATGTCTCAACTCCTGTAGAGCTAAACGATCTGCTGTACAGAACGGCTATGGAATACTAACCAATGGAAGAACTGCCATTTCTTGGGAGTCCATGATTTCCATCTCAATTTCCACGGCTCAAGGGGATGTATCCTATGCAGAAATACACGTAGGTTGACTTTGGGGCTGCTTGGTTACCGGCCACTACTGTCCACACCACAGGTGCGGCAACATCAGAGGTGAGACGCAGGAAATAGCCGCCACAATCTGTGGCGAGATTAGTACCCATCTGAACTGCACATTTTTGTGGTCGTCTACGTTCAATCGTCGACCAAACATCTACGTGAGGTGGCTGGGAACCAAACTGCTGTACATTCCCATTAGGATTTCTAATAGTCCTGTACACCGTTGTATCTCCACCTTAGCTTCTACGTTCCATATTTTAAGGTATTGTGACAATGGTATCACCAAGAGATCTCTTTGGATGTCCTGGACCCAGTGACGATCAGTCAATGCTTCACTGACAGTGTGCCTATTTGCTCAGCGCTAAGAAATGAGGGCGAACAGGACAGGAGCACAGAATAGTCTACTCAATTGGCTCTATATATTTCCTCTTGCGAGTCATACATGGTTTTTTTTAATGCTATTTCAACATTATATTTTGTTGCTGGTTGAGCATGTTATGTCCTGGATTTAATTCCACAACAAACTACAATATAGAAGTGAACAGCTGTTGTATTTGCATACCATGCAGGTCTTTCATCTGGGGACATGGGCTACCGCCTTCCTCCAAAAGAAATACAGGATATTGTTGACGCACCACCACTTCCTGTCTTGTCATTCTCTCCAAACAAAGACAAAATTCTGTTCCTAAAGCGTCGAGCACTGCCACCACTGTCAGACCTTGCAAAGCCTGAGGAGAAGCTTGCTGGTCTAAGGATCGATGGCAATTCTAATACTAGGAGCCGAATGTAAGTAACACTTAAAGCTTTGGCCAAATTTTAGGTGCTTTTTTCCTTATTTCCTTTAATTCATGACAGGTTTAGCATGTCACTACTGTATATCTGATACATCTAATTTGTAGGTCTTTCTACACTGGAATAGGTATCCATAAGCTATTGGACGATGGGACTTTGGGCCCAGAGAAAGAGGTGCATGGATACCCAGTAGGTGCAAGGATTAATTTTGTTACCTGGTAATTTTATATAGTTTCAATTAAGTATCTTTTTTGCTATTTCTTTTTCATTTTTTACTTTGCTTTTCACATTTCAAAAATAATATTCTGTTTCTATCGTGGATCGCATCACGATTTGCCCTGAACTGGGTGAATAGGTCACAAGACGGCCGCCATATATCCTTCAGTGTTCGAGTTGACGAGGTGATCGGTTGTCTTTAAGACAGACAGCAAACAGTTTTTATGTATTTTTAATAATTACTTATAAGAATTCTGATGTTTTTACAATAGGAGGACAGCAAAAGTGGAAAGTTGAGAGTATGGATTGCTGATGTGGAATCTGGAGAGGCAAGGCCACTTTTTAAATCGCCTGAGATATACCTAAATGCTATTTTTGACAGGTGAAGCTGAATCTCTATGCACGGTATCTTTTCTAGTTCTTGCTTGTAACTAACATTGTTTCTGCTATTGTTGCAGCTTTGTATGGGTTAATGATTGTACACTGTTAGTCTGCACTATTCCTGCGACACGTGGAGCTCCACCACATAAGCCATCAGTTCCATCTGGCCCAAAAATTCAGTCTAATGAGTCAAAGAATGTAGTCCAAGTGAGAACTTTCCAAGATCTGCTGAAAGATGAGTATGATGCTGAGCTATTTGATTACTATGCAACCTCACAGCTTGTGTTAGCTTCTTTGGATGGAACAGTGAAGCCAATTGGCCCTCCAGCTATATATACATCTGTTGATCCATCACCGGATGATAAATACATAATGCTTTCTTCTATCCACCGCCCATATTCCTACATTGTACCTTGTGGGAGGTTTCCAAAGAAAGTTGAATTGTGGACTGTAGATGGAAAGTTCATTAGGGAACTTTGTGATTTGCCCCTGGCTGAGGACATTCCAATTACGATGAGCAGTGTACGCAAGGGAAAGCGCTCGATTAATTGGAGGGCAGACAAACCTTCGACACTGTACTGGTATGTTACTAAAATTTGCATTGGTATTTTTTTTCGTTTATTTAGAGATGAATTCCTTCTGTAACATCATACTGTACCTCAACATAAGCTTACAAAGTGATAATAGAGTAATATAGTTCAGTTAAGTAGCTGCGTGGAAATAGAAAGACTTCAAGCCAACCATGGTAGTTAAAATCTCAATTTTAATGCTAGAAGTGTAAAACCCTACAGGAACAGTGTAATAGGGGTCGAATGACAATCCTACTTGTTTGTTTATTTATGGTTATGGTCTCAACTTCGATGATTTGAACTAAAATTTGTTAGCGCCCATCCATTCAAACTTATCCTCATGGTTTACCTTCCAAATGTCATAATTCACACTTAAAACGCCAAATTTAGCGATCCAGAAACAAAACATCAATACCAATGCTATATTTTTTTTTCCATAAAAGATCTCTTCCATGTCCAAAATATGGGTAAGTGCCTATATTAGTAGCAAAAAAAAAAAACCTGTCGAGGCAAAATATGTGTTTGTCTACCATCTATGACTTTTGAGATTGACTACCTTAAAGAAAATTGGTTTAATTGAACAGTTTGTGTTCTTTTGTTGGTTCCACGAAGCCTGACCTAGTGTGTGTCAGGTGTCACTATGCAAAAAAATAAATAATTTCAAACAGTAAGTTCTATAGTAGTATAGTTTCAAACTGTTAGAAGAGTCAATGACCTATTGGGCCTTAGCCCATTAGGGTTAATTAGTCACTTGCTTAGGGGCCAAGTAAGTCTTGCTTGTAAGTCAAGTAAACCTCTCTATATAAAGAGAGGAGATGTATCAATCTAATCAAGCAAGAGATTAGAAGGAAAAATCTCTTCTCTCTTGCCGGCCGTGGGCAGAGCCCTGCGGCCGGCGTTCCTAGCGCCCAAACCCTAGCCTCCTCTCTCGCTCTCACGGCCGCCTCCCTGTGAACAGTACCCGTTGCTACTGTAGCGCAGGTACTGTTCATGTCTTCAGCTGCCGCTCCCTCAATCCCAATCAATCTCCCTCAACCCTAGCAGCCACATAACACAAACAGTAGCATCTGCATTCTGCAGTAGTATAGTTGCATTTTCATAGCCCTCCATGGGACACTCTTGATTGAAACTTGGGCACTCCTCTTCAGGGGTTGAAAGTGAAACATGATGGTAGTTTGCCTATCAGCATGAGATAAAAATGTTTGCTTTCATGGTAATCATAACTTTTCTTTTGCCCTTTTTGCTTGGTTCTGACTATATTTGATAAGCTTCCATATATTATCTTTTGCTTTAATTAACCAGTTTCACTTAAAGCTGAATTCTGATAAATATGACTTTATGCAAATGCATGTTTTTCTTTTTGCAGCATTCCAATTGTACTGCTATATCCTATGTAGAATATTAGTCCCTCCAATTCCAAATTTTTTAGATCGTTCGTAGGTTTGTCCTAAGTCAACATATTTGGCTTTGACCACCAATAGCCAAAAATCTAAATAGATTTACAGCATTAGGTCGATACCTGTGTTTTTGAGAGTGCCTCACCAAACATTCAGGGTCTCTTGAAAACAGTGGCTGATGAATGTAGTCTTTGGTGCATAGCGGGTGCCTCTAATCTTCAGGAGCTTCTCATTAGGTTGCCCTCCCCAGACCTATATAAGGCTGTGGTTGGTAGGCTGCTACCCCCTTGGCCGTGTTTTCATCTAGTTCCTGGAGAGTTTATTTGTTGTTTCTATCTGGTGTGAGTGTGCTGTGTTTCCGGGCGGGGCTGTTTACCCTCCCCCCTGTACTTTTTCTCTCTTAATGAAATGGCACGTAGCTCTCCTGCACCGTTTGAGGAAAAAAAGGTTGATGCTACTAGATTCTGTTAGAATATATTGTAACAGCCCATATTGGGCGTACGGCCCATTGGCCTTGTACACTGTAACCCTAGCCTATTAGGCTATATAATGAAGGTCACCCCCCCTGATTAGGGTGTGCGGTGTTTC
>Ga0182004_10004599_pt1 | contig 11146 bp, 18 predicted proteins | sample Sormic07211540_1_FD_120479 | JGI IMG/M metagenome (GOLD analysis project Ga0182004, IMG submission 120479) | Endophyte microbial communities from Sorghum bicolor roots, Mead, Nebraska, USA - 072115-40_1 MetaG | ecosystem: Host-associated > Plants > Roots > Unclassified | place: USA: Nebraska...
AGCGGATTCGCGGGTTTCATATGTGTATATGTGGATGATGAGAACAACTAAGTGGATTTATATATTATGTTGTGTCTTATGTATTGAACTTTCAGGCATATGTGTGTCTATATATATATATATCTTCTGTTTCTGAAATGAAATCTACATTCTGGAATTTGTAAATTGTTTAAATTCATATGCAGCAATGGTTCTACAATGTGTTTTTTATTTAAAAACACTTGACCGTGGCGGGCAACATAAACTGACCGCTACGGTTAATGGCAGTACCCGTAGGGGGCAACATAAAACGCCCGCTACGGTTAATCAATTAACCGTAGCGGGCGACGTAAAGAGCCCGTTGTGGTAAATTGGAATTAACCGTAGCGGGCGACGTAAAGAGCCCGCTACGGTTAATCGATTAACCACAGTGGTCAGCGGCGCCCGCCACGGAAGTGGCCACGATTTACCGTGGCCTTATGGCCGTGGCGGACGCGTTTGCCCGCTACGGAAAAGGAAAAATGGCCGCCACGGTTATTCTTTCTGCAGTAGTGTAATTGACAACAACATGCAGGTTACAGAAATGGGAATTTTTCTAAGTTAATGCTCACTGAACCGGCAGACTACCAAGAACAGGTATGTATACATTGGCTCAGTTATTTTTCCTTCACCAGGACTTGTAAATTCATTGGAAAATTGCATATTTTCATGCAGGACAAATACATGATATTTTAGATGTTCGGATGATTGAAGAATGAAGAACAAGATTCCCCCACACGACTAGTTTTTTAGGAGTGTTGTTACAGTTGTGTATATTTATTTAAGTAAGGAACTTTGTAGCTTCTGAATCATATATTGTGTACAATTACTAAGTCGACCATTTGCTTGTATCTATACAATTGCTTAGTCAAACAACTGAGGGTGTTTACTTTGGAAAGTTTATTATTTACTACACTATAGTGCTCATAAAAGAATTCAATAAATAAATTTACCCTATTTAAAAATATGCAATTTTTGGAGTGCTACGATTCTACCCCCTTAAAATCAATCTCGTCCTTGAGATTCGGTTGGTGCTTACTCAAACAACTGAGGGTATAACTTTCTTAAATCCTCTTCTCTTTCCCAGGTAGCCTCTTCCGTGGTATATCTATTCCACTGTACTTTGCACATTTTGATAACCCGGCTCCTAGTAGCCCTTTCCGCTGTTTCCAAAATTCATACCGGATATTCTTCATAAGTAAGATCCTCTTTAGCGGTCAATTCTTCTATCAGTATCTGCTCTTCTGGCACATGCAAGCACTTCTTAAGTTGTGACACATGAAAGACGTCATGCACTCCTTTTAAACCTTCAGGCAGTTCCAATTGATAAGCTACTTCTCCTCGTCTTTGTAACACTTTGAAAGGCTCGATGTACCTTGGTGCTAACTTCCCTTTCATGTTAAACCTTCTCACACTTCTCATATGTGACACCTTCAAATACACATAGTCTCCTACCTCAAAAGCTAATTCTCTTCTCTGTGTGTCAGCATAACTCTTCTGTCGGGACTGTGCTACTCTTAAGTTATCCCTGATAACTCTCACTTGCCGTTCTGCATCCCGTACAACATCTGGCCCAAACACTTGTGCTTCTCCTTTTGATTCCAAAATAATGGGGTTCTACATTTCTATCTATACAAAGCTTCAAATGGTGCCATCTAGAGACTCTTCTAGTAGCTGTTGTTGTATGAAAATTCTGCATACGGCAAACTTTTATCCCAACCGGTTCCATACTACAACGCACAAGCCCTCAACATATCTTCCAAAACCTGATTCGTTCTTTCAGTCTGCCCGTCAGTCTGCAGATGATATGCTATACTGAAATTCAGCTTGGTCCCCAAAGACGCATGCACTTTCTGCCAATAGTGAGACGAAAACTGGGTGCCTTGATCAGAAACTATTTTCTTAGGGACCCCATCCAAGCATACTATTCTTTCCATATACAGTTCACCCAACACTAGTCCACTATACTTGGTCTTAACTAGAATAAAATGAGTGACCTTAGTCTACTGCTCTACTATTACCCATATAGAATCATAACCTTTATGAGTGTGTGGTAGTCCCACTATGATGTCCATACCAACTTCTTCCCACTTCCACTCAAGGATTTTCATTGGTTGCAACAATCCGGCAGGTCTCTGATGCTCGGCATTGCTTCTCTGGTAAGTATCACATAAAGCGACATACTCAGCAACATCTCTCTTCAAGCCATACCACCAATACTTCTCCTTTAAGTCTAGGTACATCTTAGTGCTACCCGGGTGTATAGAGTAAGCAGACTCATGGGCCTCACGCAGAATTGACTCCCTAATAGATCTATACTCAAGCACACACATCCTTTTTCTAAACCATAGTGTCCCATTACCGTCCATTCGAAAACCTGGTGCCTTACGGATCATGATGTTCTCAGCTATCTCTTTCAGCTTTTCATCCTGTAACTAACCCTTCCATATTTCTTGCTCTAAAGTAGGCTCTATTACTAACTCAACTGCATTAGTAACAAAACCTAGTTTCAAATGTGCAATCTCAGCACATAACTCTTCAGCCATAGGAGCCAATTGCACCTCGTTGGCGTAGCTTTTTCTACTCAAGGCGTCTGCGACCACGTTTGTTTTCCTAGGATGGTAGTGTACCTCCAAATCATAGTCCTTAATCATCTCTAACCATCATCGTTGCCTCAAGTTCAGATCTGACTGTGTAAATATATACTTCAAACTCTTATGGTCCATGTAAATGTCACTCTTATGACTAATCAGATAATGCCTCTAGATCTTTAAGGCATGAACCACCGCTGCTAATTCTAAGTCATGGGTAGGATAATTCAACTCATGATTTCTCAACTGCCAGGATGCATAGATTACTACTCTTCCTTCTTGCATAATAACACACCCAAGACCTAGACGGGATGCATAACAATAAATAGAGAAATTCTTATTTAGATCCAGCAATACTAACACTAGAGATGTAGTCAACCTCCTTTTCAATTCCTCAAAATTTTCTTGACACTTCTCAGACCACACAAACTTGGCATTTTTCTCTAGTAGAGCCATCATAGGTTTGGCAAGTTTGGAAAAACCCTCTATAAATCTTCGGTAGTAACCAGCCAATCCCAAGAAACTACGTATTCCACTTACATCAGTAGGTGGTTTCCAATCCAGTACATCTTTCACCTTACTTGGATCCACAACTATTCCACCATTAGAAACAACATGGCCTAGAAAGGAAACTTCTTTCAACCAAAACTCGCAGTACTCCGTTTAGCATATAATTTGTGTTCCCAAAGCTTTTGCAGGACTAACCTCAGATGTTTAGCATGCTTTGGTTCAGTCTTAGAGAATACCAATATGTCATCAATGAACACTACCACAAACTTATCAAGAAACTCCATGAACACCTTGTTCATTAGATACATAAAGTATGCGGGAGCATTGGTTAAGCCAAAAGACATCACTGTGTACTCACACAAGCCATACCAGGTCGTAAATGTTGTCTTTCGTATATCAGTGGCACGAATCTTCAGCGGATGATACCCAGAATGACGATCAATCTTGGAAAACACACAAGCACCTCTTAACTGATCAAACAAATATTTATTCTTGATAGTGACCTCATTGAGTGACCGGTAATCAACACACATCCTCTATGTACCATCCTTCTTATCAACAAAAAACACTGGTGCTCCCCAAGGTGAAGAGCTAGAACGAATAAAACCTTTCTCCTGTAACTCCTTTATTTGTTTCTTAAGTTCTTCTAATTCATTAACCCCCATTCTATATGGATGTTTAGCTATAGGTGTAGTGTCAGGTAATAATTCAATAATAAACTCAATGTCACGGTTAGGTGGCATACCTGGCAAATCATCGGGAACACATCTCGAAACTCATCAACAATCGGGTCCTCCTAGCTGACACTGTTATCAAGCTGGTTCACTGTAGCTGTCGGCTGAGGCTGGACTGCAACTTCCACACAGATTCTATCCCATTTTGGTGTTGTTAGTGCAACTACCTTTCCTTTACACTGAATCGAAGCATCTTGTTGCTTCATCCAATCCATTCCCAGAATCACATCTATACCAGATGCTCTCAACACAATAGGACATATTTTGAACTCTACCCCCTTAGTGATAAAGTAATTAGGAGGCAACGATAACAAGCTCGCATACTTCCCCCCAGTGAATTTACTAGTAAGGGATTCTTCATGGCACATAATGGTAGGCTATGTGTTCTAACAAATGCTTGCGATATGAAAGAATGTGAAGCTCTAGAATAAAAAAGAACAGAGGCGAGAATAGAGTTGACATCGAACATACCGAGCATGACTTCTGGTTCCTGTAGTGCTGTCTCAGAGGACATGTGGTTCACCCTTCCAGTATTGGGAGCTGACTTCTGATGGCTATTCTGCTTCTGAGGAGTCTGTTGGTTTGGCTTTTCAGGGCAGTGATACGATAGGTGACCCTCTTTGCCACAACGGAAAGACTTGTTGGTGGTGTTAGGGGCACTAGTATTCATTGGAGTGTTGCTAGGTGTCCCCTGGCGTAGCGTTTGTTGGTTGCCCTGCTGCTGATTCTGTAGATTCTGCGGGCGCTGCTGGAACTGATTGTGTTGGGGATTCTGACCACGATTCCACTGAGAAGGTGGTCCTTGGTACCTTTGCTGAAAGCTTTGCTGCTAGTTGGTGCGTTGACGGGTATTACCTCTAGAGGCTTGTCCCTGCATCCACTTCCTCTTAGCATCCATCTCCTTACGCTTGTTATCCACTACGATAGCACGGTTCACAAGTGTCTAATAGTTGGGATATTCATTGGACATCAGCTGGAGTTGAAGACCATCGTACAAACCTTCAGAAAGAGGCACTGCTTGTCAGCATCATTAGCCACCTCATTTGGAGCATAGCGTGATAGCTGAGCAAACTTGTCCCGGTACTCTAGAACTGTCATAGATCCCTATTTCAAATTCTGGAACTCCTCCGCCTTCAGCTCTATTAGTCCATCTGGTATGTGGTAAGACCTAAAGTTCTCCTTGAACTCCTGCCAAGTGATAGCAGGGGCATTGGGGGGACATCCATACTGAAACGACTCACACCATGTCTCAGCTTCTCCCTGAAGTTGTCCACATGCGAACAACACCTTCTGCCAATCATCACACTGTGCTATGTTGAGTTGCTTCTCCACTGCATGAAGCCAGTCATGTGCCTCTAGTGGATCAGCGGCATGCATGAACACAGGGGATGACCTTTCAAGAATTCACCCCGCTTATCACGTGGCGGTGCCCCTCCGATTGGGTGGTTTTGTTGATTGTTCACCAGGGCTTCCATGAGTTGCGTCTGGAGTGTCAGCAGTTGTTCGATGGTGGCAGATGGGTTGAGTGGAGCACCCCTTCCACGTCCTCTGCCCCTTGGTGGCATCTTTCATCAAACATAACATGCAAAACTTTAGAATTTCCCAAATTATAGACACTTATGATAAGATTCGTGATTCTGAATATTTCTGGGTGAGTTCCAATGTCAGCAGTTCCGTAAAACAATCATAACTCGAGATACAAAAGTCCAACAGAGGCGAAATTTTGATGGTTGGAAAGCTTAAGAAGTTGTCTACAACTTTTGTTTAGAACACAAATTCAGATTCAGAAGTTAAATTAAACGAAAACTGTCCCCAACCGAAACTGTTCCACAACTCAGACTGCACAGAAACTTCCACTTCCATCATTTATATCTCACTGACCAGATCAGATAAAAGGGTGATTCCAGCGGCATTGGAAAGATGCCTATGTCTAGTTACTCTCATAGGGTTTTAATAATTTGTGGTTGAACCGATTGTTCTGAGTATGATGGCAGAAGCATAAAAATTTTAGCAAATAACAAGGGTAAGACAGTAAGCATGAGAGTAGTGAAGAAAAGGCAACTAAAACGACTGTTTCTATCTAGGCTTGCGTCCTACAGTCAACACGGCTCAGATACGAATTTGTCACACCCAATTTTAAGGATAGAATTGAATGTAATATCTTATGTGTGCCCAGAGATCAATCACACATAAGCCGACAAATTATAGGAAGTATCATCACAAGTGTTTATTACATAACGATAATATCTCAGAGTCTTTACACAAACAAAGCAGAAATAAAAGGTAACTCTCGCGTAGAAGCTCCATCACATAGGCACGTCAACTGGTTGTCCACAAGTCTAGAAATCCTCAGGGAAGTACTGGTAGTAGTCATTACCCATGCCATATGTTACCCATCCAAGATTTTATCCAAATAGAGAAAATAAACAAGCATAAGTACATCTTGTACTTAACAAGTGTAACATGGGGTTCATGAGGCTCAAAGGCTAGACACTGGTTAACTACATATAGCTTTTAGTTGTCACAATTTTAGCATATGTGTAGCATCAAGTTGGCAAGACCCATAATAAACTCATGATCAAGTAAAATGAATAAAGGACAGCGTAAACAACATATTTATCAACATTAATATTAAAGATTTGTCATTTGTGTAGATTTATTCTATATTGGTTCCAAGGCTGCTCGTGACTGTGAGCACGGATGATATATTAGTTTTACACTCTGCACAAGTTGTACACTTTCACTGTGAGTCATGATTTACCCTTTCACTTGAGGTGATCAACCTCTTTGCCCCCTACCAAGGAAGACCGACAGGGTTCACTATGAAGCCTTTCAAAGGTTCGTCTAACAAGTTATGGCCGCTTGGTTTCATTAGTGAGTCCAATTCTACCATGCAGGGAATCCACGGTCTGCTATCCCCCATTTGTGCCATATGGGTAACCTCTAACAATCTAGAAAAGGTCCTCATACTGAGTTAAAGCCAGAGCCATGTATCCCTCACAGTTGTACTATATGTCCAGATGGTCATATACAGATAAGTCCTTATGGAGAGAAACTAGAGCACCATAAGATAGCCCAATGCTCTAGCCCTCTTTACCAAAGATGCTAAAAAGTCATCTTTTAATGTTTATTGCATATTCCATTAATCAAATTACAAGATCATGGTTTAGTAGAGCACTAGCATAAGCTACCTAATGCAAAACTATAGGTGACAAGATATAAGATCAATACTAGGAAATCCTTAGCAAGGAGACACATGCAATATGAATTGTGTGATTAAAGTTATAGGAAACAAGGATGATCCCATACTATACTTGCCTTGATCAAACTAGTTCTGCTGATCCTGTTCGTAGAAGTACTCTTGGTCACCCGCGAACTGCTCAGCGTCTAAACTCAATCATCACATCAATAGCAATCATCCAAAGGCAATCATACAAGGCCAATAAATATATAATTAGAACAGTACACTAACAGTAATAAATAAAGATAAAAAGTTTATAAAACAAATCTACATCGCACTACAATCACACAGACATAAAGTTAACAAAAATTGGAGCTAGAACGAAGAAGTTATGACCAAAACAAGATTTCCTATAATAAAATAATAGATTAAATCTAAGCTCAAGTTTAGCAAGTTGAAAACATTTATAACAGTGCCACTAAACTATAGGTTACGCAAAACGAATCTAACACAATTTGAATGGATCAAAACGGAGTTAAAATGGAGATTTTATGAGTAAAACAAGATCAATGGTAAATCTATAATTTTGAGAAAACGTATTTTGAATCTGAATAAAGGAAAATACGTTTTTAACCAAGGCAGATACACTTAGAGAGTACGCTTTGGACTGCGGGTTAGATCTTTAACAACCATGGGGGTTCTTTTGCAAAAGACGCGGCCGAAGGGGTATCCTTCATTTGAGGCCGTTGGATCATGATTGAAGGGTCGCGGTTAGATCGGGGTGGGAGGGCGAGTTGGCCGGCTAGAGTTGGGGTCGGTCCCGGCGGCGCCAAGGCCGGTGATGGCTGGCGTTGGCCAATCGGACGTCTCAGAGCACTAGAAGATGAACCAAATGCACCGGGACATAGTGGAGCTCGAGCCGAACTCAGCTAGGGCAAGAATCAATGCCAGGGAGCAGCCAGAGATAGTCATCGATGGAGAATGGCGGCGTTGGCTTCTGCAAGAAGTTCGGCAAGGTCAAACAGAGCATAGAAAGCATGAATTTACGAGAGAGAAAGCTTGGCAAAATCGCAACGACGACGAGAAGCTCGGCAAGATGCTCACGGAGGCGAAGATGCGGTGCTACGGAGTTTTGAGTGTGGCGTTGATCTCGGCGGCTTGGCTAGGGCGGCTGCTCGCTCTAGGTTTTGGATAGGGAGGTTCGGCAGGGCTGAGGGCGCTATTTAGGGCCCCCTCGGCGTGCGAGTCACGCCACCGCGGAGAATCTGCATGGCCGGCGCGAGCTCGGGTGCGATTCCGAGAAGAGTCTGGCAATGACACGAGAAAGAAGATGAGTTCGCTAGGTGGGCCCAAGTCGTCAAAGAGAAAGGGGGATGGGGCTGGTGCGTCAGCGGGCGCCGCAAGGGAGAGGCGCGTGCGCGCTGCGGTTACCTGGGCTGGCCAGTTACGTGGCCCACTGGTAAGAAGAAAGAAGAGAGGGGGAAAAGGATTGGGCCGGCCTGCTACGCTGGGATGAGAAGGGGGAAAGGAAACAGGCTGCAGAGAGGGGCTAGGCCAAAACCAGAGAGCGAGTGAGAGAGGGAAAACAAATTCTTTACCATTTTATTTTCCACCTTTTTGCTCAAGCAAAATCAAAAGAAATTTGGAAACCATTTTGAATTTGAAAACCACCACTCAACAAAATATATGCAGCAGCATGGATGCCCAAACATGTATCTAGACCTTATATTTTAATTTAATAAAAGTTTATTATTTACTACACTATAGTGCTCACAAATGAATTCAATAAATCAATTTACCCTATTTAAAAATATGCAATTTTCAGGGTGTTACACAAGTCTTCAGCCTTTGATCTGCATGCCCTGAGCCCCTCTTGGTGTTTCTGATGGTTGGAACTCTGCGTTCGGCCAGTCCCTGTGGTTCCCCTTCCCCGATTTTCCCTAGTCCCTTCCCTTGAGTCTATCATCTTAGCAAGAGCGTAGAATGAACTAGGTGGTGGTGGTGGTGGAACTCTTGGAGGATCGATGGAGAAAGCATCTAGGCTCCTAGTGAGTTTTGGTGATTAATGACAATGTTGATTACTATGACTAACGTGTGTTTTGCAGCGGCAAAATCATTTGAGTTAGATCATGGTAATGGTGATCGATGGATTAGGACGTTCATGCGTAATTAATGATGGAAATCATTTTGATTTTCAAAGGATTGTTGGACATCATCAAGACTAGAGGAGGTCTAAGTGCCATTCAGAGTTGAAGGGTGCTTAGAGTAGTTTAGGACATTGTTGATGCAAAAGTAGATCTGCAAACACAATGGGCTAATACCCGATTTAACGTTAAGGCGTGCCACCTGATTTGACCTTACAATCGACAAAGGTGATAACTCGAACACTTTGGTCCTGACAACAGCGATGCGCCCGGATGTCATGGCCAAGAGGTATTCACGCGGAACTCGAGAATTCGCCGAGATTGACTCAAAGAATTCTAAAGAACTCGTAATAAAAGGAAAATATGCAAATTGACGAAGTCGTCGAAAGTAGATACTGGAATAGATGTAAAACTTGTGTTTGATTGATTGTGTTACAACCAGACACGACTAGGACTCGAATTCCAAATTGAACAAAATCCGTATACAAAATATACTCTAATAACTATGGAAAACATTAAATCATCCTCCACAACCGATCGGTACATCGCCATGAATCGATCGACAACCCCTGCACCTTTTTCCATGACCATCGGCAAACCACCTCCCATAGCCATCGGCAACCACCAACACCAGTCATCGACACGAATCCATCACCACTTCTAGACTTAGCCATATCTCGTTGTTTTCCCATCGGCACCAACCCTCATCGGCAACTCTTCTATAGAATAGCCACCACTTTCATGCCTACCGATCTACACCTCATTAACTCCAGATACACGTCCAAAGATACGTGTCCAAAAATGGTGTCAACAGACATTATTTTTCCTTTAACCATACTATTAAGGGGGCAACAAATGGGTAGCTTGACCTAGACAAGGCTTTAGGTTTAGATGTGGTGCACACTTGATAAATCTATTGCTAGGCAGCTCTAAGAAGGTCCTTAGATCGAGAGGATCAAACTTCGTTTTGGGAAGTTCATGTTTCGACGAAGTATTGGTTGTGTAGACACATCGGACGCTAGCACCAGACGCTGCAGTGCTACTGTTGGCACGTCTGACGCATGCAGGAGTCAAGCCAGTGTGCCAAGTGTCTAATAAGGTTAGGCACCGGACGCACGCATCGCCCTACGGAGTGCGCCCGTTCCCTTACCCAGAGAGGTTGTAAATCTGGCGTCCTCATTGGACACGTCCAGGGTGAGGACATCGGACACTTGTGTGCGTCGGGTGCGAGCAGGTTTTCAAAGTACCACTAGCCATTGGAGAGGCACCAGACTCTCTTCAGAGAGCGTCCGATGCAACATAAAGAGCGTCCGGTGCATACGATTTCTGCTGATTTGGTGTGCCCGGCTCTTGGACTTGAGGGGGAGTATTTATACTCCACCACCTCATCCAAGATACCTCTCTTGCCCATTTGTTCAGCTGAGAAACACCTTGGTGTTTGTTGATGGTCCTTAAGTATCAAATATAATCAACAAATAAATAGAGAAAAGGACCCAAATGCAATCGACACCCAGACTTAGGGTTTTATGTGACAGAATTCCACGAGTTTTGGTGTTTGTCTATTTCTACGGGGGGTTATTAGGAAATATGGAGGAAAGGCCCACACGTTGGGTTTACATAGAGATTATTACGTGTCACGCAATTTTCCCTATCGTAGAAGAGTCCAGAAGCCACGGGAACGAGCGGGAGACCGAGCGGCCCCGGGGACAGGGCGCCCGCCCTCCCCCCTTGGGCGCCCGCCCTGCTGCCTGGGCCAATCAGGCTCACTCGCGGGTAATGCTCCACCGACCTAGAGGATTAAGGAAAACCGTGCGATTTGGAGGGACTATATAAGCAGGCCCCCTAGCCCCTGGAGGAGGCACCTCTGAAACCCTAATTCATTCATTCATCTCGGGAGAAGAAGTCTCTGATCAAGCCCTAGAGCCACCACATCAACTAGATCTCTAGTTTAGCATAGCTACATAGGAT
>Ga0182004_10004600_pt1 | contig 11145 bp, 5 predicted proteins | sample Sormic07211540_1_FD_120479 | JGI IMG/M metagenome (GOLD analysis project Ga0182004, IMG submission 120479) | Endophyte microbial communities from Sorghum bicolor roots, Mead, Nebraska, USA - 072115-40_1 MetaG | ecosystem: Host-associated > Plants > Roots > Unclassified | place: USA: Nebraska...
ATTTTTTTCTTATTCTTTCTCTCTCTCTCTCTCTCTCTCTCTCTCTCTCTCTCTCTCTCTCTCTCTCTCTCTCTCTCTCTCTCTCTCTCTCTCTCTCTCTCTCTCTCTCTCTCTCTCTCTCCCCTGATTTGAATGAATTCCGAGCTAGAAGACGATCTCATATGCATGGGATCCCGGACAGATACTCCAGCGTCCCGCTGCCAATGAGTGCCTCGGTCGCAGGCTCGCAGCCATGATTGATCCCATGATCTCGTAAAATAAGCGACGTTCCAAGGAACATATATATATAAGCAAGTTTAATAATACAGCCCACTTGCTGGCTGTAAGGTTCCTTGCAGCCTTCTCCCAGCCCACCCATACAATATTTAGCTGTTCACTATTAATACATGGCCCACTTGTCTCTCTCACAAAGTTTCTTGGTTTCTGTGCCTAGGCTGGCTGTAAGATTACAGACCGCTTCTCCTCTCTCTCCTCCACCTCATCATTTAGCCAGCTTACACCCCACTATAATACTTGCTCTAACAACTCGTCCACGATCAGCTTGTTAAACAAGTGTTTGTTGCGAGGAAAAACTGGGGCGTCGCAGACCTCAATTTTGGGCACCGGACCACCGGGTGACGATGATGCATGCTGAACGATGACTCCACGCCGGTGCGACTGTTATGGCGAATCGGATATGGACGCTTGCTGACGAGGCAAAGGCCGGGGGCGCCTAGTTTTGTAGTATAAGAAGATGACATAGGGGCCTAGCTAGCCGCCTAGGGGATCCAGCCTGCCTTGTTTGGTTGGACCTGGTAAACTTCATCAACTATCATATTGAATATTTGGGCATATATATGCATGGAGTATTAAATTTATAATATTTATGAAACTAAGAACATAGCTAAAGAATAATTTGTGAGATAAATATTTTGAGCTTAATTAGTTCATGATTGGACACTAATTGCCAAATAAAACGAAAATGCTACGGTACATGTTAAACTTCAACAACCCCAACCAAACAGAGCTCATTCTTAACGACGAGTAATAAGGCAGCTGGTCTCCAGTGAACTGGTGCATGCGGTCCTCGACACAGCCCGCATTTCAGTTGAGTGCGTTCTCACAAACGATAACAACTGTAGGTACTTCACGGTCGCCTATACGGTTCTTCTAATTCGTCATGTATGTGCTTTTGCGTAAAGCGAGTAGCTGTCTTGGTACCGCAGGTTGCCAGCAGGTTGGCATCTCCTCGCAGCAGGATATATATATATGCACGGATCTCGCAGGTCCGGCGTGATCTTGTACGCCGGACCAGGGACACGGCGGCGGCAGGCGACGGCGACCGCGGAATGCTGTCAGTGTATTCGTGGTTTCATGTACGCAGACGCCCGGCCTGAAACCACGAGTCTGCACTCTTGCGGTTCCGTGAAACTTTTGCAGATTGGGCGTTGCACGGTTTGCATTGCACATTGACCCACTGAGATGCTTTCGTGCACGTACACGCCGCTCTCATGGTTTGGACCATATACATGTATGCGTTTTCACTTTTTCAGGGATTTGATCACATGATCAGAGTGGTCGCTGGAACAGACCAATTCAGTAGTGGGATACGGTGAGCTTTTTCTAGGAGCAAACAGAACTACTTAGCCCACTAAAGCCCATTGGACTATCGATTGTTGCGACGAGTCTGGCCATGAAACGCAGGCCCGAGGCCTCAGCTGTTCCATCCACGAAGTAAATGAGCGGGCCGTTGTGTGCGACCCAGACGGTCCATAACGGCCTAACTTTCTGCAGCATACTGCATACGCGTCGTGAGGAAAAAGGGTGACGTTTCTTTGTAACATATAGCTTGCTGGGCTAATATGGGGTGACGTCCGGAATGGGCTTTTGGGTTGACGGCATCGCAACAGGAAACTGTTTTTGTTTTTTTTGTTTCTCAAATCAAAACAGGGAAATGATTTTTTTAGAAAAAAAAAGAGCTTTTATGATGTAGAGGTTGATGATTAAAGGGCTATGTCTATATTTTGCAGACAACACCCACCCTACACTACATAGACACCAATTCGAAGCTTGTGTTTTAGGAACTAGTGCAGTAATTTTGACCACAGTTTGCCTCATTATTGTACTTAGGGATCAATTAACGGTTGTTACTATGTTTTTTTGCTCCCTAGTTTTTTTAAAAGATTATACTGTACAACCAGATGCTCAACCCTATGAACGCACATACGCGAACCCTACCCATATGACCATCTTCGAAAACTGGACCCGCAAACTCTCAAGATTGACGAAGTCATCACAGACACCTCGCTGTCGACAAGAACGACCACCTATCATGAAATGGAATATTCACTCCAATAGGAGGTCAAACCTAGGACCTTAGATGCCACTGAGGCTCTAGTAACCACTATGACATAGGTATGATTTCAGATTGCTTCAAAAGTTATGGCTATGGTCTCTCCCATTGTAGTATTTTGTGATTTAGGGCTCCTTCAAGGGTCATATTTATGTTTTCATAGCTTTCTGCATTTTTGGGGGTCACTGTAATAATTTTAACATTGGTTTACCACAAAGTTGGCAGCCTTTTTATTTAGGGTTTGCTTTGATGGTTATATCTATGAGCTTGTTGTGGTTTTGTGCTGCTGCGGGGATTTTGATATTGATTTGACCCTCGGTTGATAGCTTGTTGTGTTTTGGGGGCACTACAATAATTTTGATAAGGTTTGTCCTCGACATGGCAGCATTCTGATTTAGGATTGCTTCAAGGGTTACAACCATGCCTTTAAAAAAGGGTTATAATCATGGTTTGCCCATGTTGATAGTCTTTTGTGATTTAGAGATCATCACTTCAAGGGTTAATTCAATGTGTTGCCCCTTCCTCCGCCGTGCCATCCTCACAACCGCCTGCTCTTTAGGTGTCCACAAACTGGCCTAAAGAAAACGAAAATGGATACAAAGACAACTCAGAAATTCCTCGCTGAACTGAGGGTTTTCAATTCCTCCAAAATACGTACATATTCAGTTTTGTATATTAATCACAATAATATTTTTATACGATATAAAGGAGCTAATTTCTTAAATGTTTCATTTTTATTCATCCATTGTATTTTTCTTATGGATACGCTCACGTATGCTAGTCAAACATAAAAGAAAAAGAACATCATGTTCCGTACAACAAAGTAAGCTAAACCATTCCTCCCTTTGGGAAGGACAGCAGCACAGCTCGCAGCTGCTTGCACACTATCTAGTATCTACACTGCTCGCACCAGCGCGCCACGCAAACGAGCCACACCGACGAATAAAGCACGAATCGCTGCGTGCGGCATGCCTCCGGTAGCCACTAGCTAGAAATCGTCGAGGCCGAAAGACTCCGACGACGAGACGCTGAACGAGGGCGGCACGATCACCGACGAGGACACCTTGAACGATCCCTCCTCGGCGCACAGCAGCTCCGCCGCGGCGTCGACGTCGTCGTCCACGCACCAAACCTCCCCACCTCCAGGCACCGACGACGACGACAACGACGGTGGCGTCGCCTCGGTCCGCCTCGGCACCACGAAGCTCGGCTTCACGGCGTGCTTCACCACCTGCTGCACGGCCTCAGGCTCGGCCTGCTGCTGCGCCTGCGCCTGCGCCGCCGCCACCGCAGCCGGCTGCTGGCAGTGCCGGAACACCGCGGCGAGCGCGAACTGGTCGCCCACCCCCGCGCACGCCGCGGCCCTGCCCGCGGCGGCCGCCCGCGCCATCACGTGCTGCAGGTTCTTGCTCAACCTGGCCCTGGCCGCGCCCGCGGGGCCGCCGTGTCCGTGCCGGGCGGCGCGGTCCGCGAAGTTGGTGCGCGTGTTTTCCCCGCGCAGCGCGCGCGCCGCCTCGTCGTAGGCGCGCGCCGCTTCGTCCGCCGTGTCGAACGTGCCGAGCCACAGGCGGACCCTCTGCGCCGAGTCCTTGATCTCCGCGACCCACCGCCCCGACGGCCGCTGCCGGACGCCTACGAAGCGGCGCCCCCGCCGGGACACTGTCACCATGGTGGCACTAGCTGTCCTGCCGCTGTCCTGCGCTGCTGCCGCCGCCGCCATGAGCGCGCGTCCTCGTTGAATATTTATCGAGTTGGATCGGAGCTAGCTCGACGACCTGCTGCTGCCTAGGTAGATGTCTAGTCACGCTCACCTACTATCTTTCCCCGTACTGCGAGTGTATATATACTCCCATGGCTGCAGTCCAGTGAAGAACACCACGCGCCGATCCAAGTCCATGAAAGTGTGGGAAGAAGGCATCTGCAACTGAGCTAAATCTGCTTCGATCCCTTTGTCGTTTCCGCGGTCCGTATCCGCATAGCGCCTTGCGACGAGCCATTTAGCTCCTGGTCGGACTGGCGTGACATGGACGTGCTCCTGGCTCTGGAGATTAACTAGTTAACCCTGTGCAATTATTGGCCATTTGGATGCCAACAGAATGTTGTTTAGCGGCTCGCAAATCTCGTTGTTTTAACGTCGGCATGATTGGCCAACTCGTACGTGTGTTCTGGGGATTGTTTTAGCGACCCACTTGCAGAGCTTGACAAAGTGAAGCTTTGTCGTACGTCTCGCAGAGTTAGATGCTCTGGGAGGACCAAACATCTTAGGCCGTTCTGTGTCATATCGTCGTCGTCCTAAAATAGAGTGATCCGTTAGCTAGGAGCTCCATCGTCATCCTCCAAATTCCTACGTGGTTGTTGTCATCTGCTGCTTGCTGTCCAGCCGCCAAGTGTGCGGTGTGCCTGGCATCGCACCCGTCGACATGGCAAATACCATCGACATCATTATCGCTGCCGGAGTAAAAAAAAAAAAAACATCCAGTACCAATTGTGGTGACATCATGGAGAATATAGTGGAATCATGCCGACTAATGATTGAGTAATATGTGTATGGCTGAGCTACGAGGTACACGGTATAATCATATCTTATCTCACTACTAATTATAAATTTATTCTCACCAGAGATGCTAAAAAAATATTTTTTTAACAATAATCAGAAACATCTAGTCGTTAAATTTGTGGACTCTAATCATCATGGTCAATAATAGTTGGATCGAATATGTTTTACTAAAAAAAATTATGAAAAAACGTATCCATAATATAATCCCCTGTAACCTAGTCATCTAGATTATGGGATTATATGGCAATCAAGAGTGTCGATTATAATAATTCATCATATAAGCAATCTTGCTTGGATAAAAGTTTGATTACATAATCTAATTATTATAATTGCTGGGGTATCAAATAGGGCATAATTATCACCAAACGTGTTAGGAAAAAAATGATAAATATAGAAACGAAAAATGGTAGTGTTGGGGTTAACTTGGGCTTTTTTTTTCCTCTCTTTTTGAACGTCGTATCCACCGTTAGTGAGCCATAGTCTGATCCAATTCGTCCCTTAACATGTTTTGGAAGCGGGATTACGCTGGCCTAAGTAGGCCCAAATACAACCCATATTCTGTTACAAGCTACTGCATTGGCCCAATGGCAAAACACAGCTTGACGGTTCCTGTAACTCCTTACCTCACCCAGACAAGGCTGATACCGTACATTCCAGCCCAATAACTTTTCAAACTTGGGCCGCATCGTTGGCGGGAGGTTGATGTAGAGACAGACAAAATCCAACGAGCCAGGTCGCTGGAGCATCAAGTTTCAAGTATTCTTTCTGGGAATGCTCTAATCTATCGTCAAGTGTGATAGGCCAGCGCGCGTCTTCACGTTGTGCAACGATTGAAGCGAGAAGCGACAGTGAGGGGGTGTTTAGTTCATGATAGAATTCAAAATACAAAATACTAATTACTCCGTACTTTAGAGTGATGAAATGCAAAATGTCAAAATTTTCAGAGTTATGTTATCCAAAATGCAGAATTTATTGTCGTCATGAAGCCTCTTGAAGCTCATTTTGAGTTTTTTTCCTTCTTGAGGCCAAAATCCAAAATTGAGAATAACTACCTTTTTACCAAAACATTTGCATTATGTTTAGTTCCATCTTACAAAATGATGAACCAAAACCTAAAATTTGTTGAAAAAAAATTGAGAACTAAACACCCAATCAAGTGGACTGACGCTGACACAGGACCGGCAGCTGCCTTCCTAGCCTGCCTGCCTGCCATGGTGGCAAGAGTTCCATGAGGCCATGACGGTGCCGCAATGCTGGCAGGAAGACGATCACTCTCCCCTCTAATGTCATGCCTGACGGAGGCTCTTCTGCACTCCCACGTCGTCACCGTTGACATCCAATCCAAACAAAACCATCGCCGTTGACATCGAAACAAAGTCATCGCCGTTGACATCCAAATCCTACACGGTAGTGTACGTACATCTCTCCTGCAGCATGGCACCAAGGGCGCGACACAAGACTGACCAGGAAAATTCTGACTTTTTTTTGCGGATACTACTAATTTTTGTGTTGAATTCCAACTTGCGAGGATGTGGTCATCGAATGGCGTGCGTTATTATAAAGGCCGCAAGTGAGAGTCAACTCATCAGAAATTCAGAAGCCACCCGCCCGTTCAAGCCAAACAGGGGACGATGACCTCCTTTGCTTCGTTGCCTTGTTGACAGTCTCAACAGTCAACGCTAGCTCATATGTCAGCACTGATGCAGCATAGAAAGGGAGACGGCACGGCAAGGTAGAGTAGTACTGTATTGACGAAGTAAAACTTGAAGGAAACAGTACGTTACAATAGTTCATGGCAATAAACGGAGTCAGCCCACTTGACGATACAATGATTCGTGCAGTGACATAACAGACCGTTTGTTGTGCAAGCTGCAGATGCAGTTCCAGATGGTCATCGTCATGGTACGGATTAATACTGATTAATCCGTAACTTTTTTACTATTGTCATTAATTCAGGCCTTGTTTAGATCTAAAAACTTTTTGGATTTTGACACTGTAGTACTTTTATTTTTATTTGACAAATATTGTCCAATTATAGAGTAACTAGACTTAAAAGATCGTCTCGTGATTTACAGGTAAACTATGTAATTAATTATCTTTTTTATCTATATTGAATGTTCCATGCATATGCCGCAAGTTTGATGTGATGAAAAATCTTGTAAAATTTTAGGTTTTTGGGTGCATCTAAACAAGCCCTCAATTGTAACGACGAAGGAGGCAAATCATATCTAGGGGCGAGCTTATCGGCTTAAGAAAGGCCAAAAGGGACTTTTTTTTATATATAGATCGCCCAAAAGACTTGAGCTTTTTTTTTTACAGAAATAGAAGTTTTAGTAGAATAGGGACGCCTCTTATGACACTCAATAAAACTTTGGTCAACCTTAACACGCTCGGCTAAAAAACAATAATACTATTCGTTGATCTGTTATAAGAGAAAAATAATTCGCCTCATGACACCCACCACCGTCTCCGTAGGTTGCTTTCCCGATACGGGTGGCGGTTCTTTTTTTTGCAGATGTACAGTGCAACAGACTGAAAAGGATATCAAAGGCCTTGTTTAGTTCCTAAAATATTTTGCAAAAATTTTCATATTTCCTATCACATCAAATCTTGCGGTATATATATGGAATACTAATTATACAGTTTATCGGTAATTTGCGAGACGAATCTTTTAAGTCTAGTTATCCATAATTGGACAATATTTGTCAAATATAAACAAAAATGATACTGTTCATATTTTGCAGATTTTTTTGAAGTAAACAAGGCCTAGTTTGCTTATCTACAGTACGTGCATGGGGTACAATTGTCTTCCTCAAATTTATTGAAAAGACACCTAGAATATATATTCTTTACTAACATATACATGTATAATATTGCTATATATAATTGCTAGTCTGTTTAGCTCATAGAATAACTCAAACACTCTATATTCGCAACTATTTTATCACTATTTAGTAATCTAATTATGTCATATCCATGTTGATGAGCTATATATCGTTTTAGTCCGTACCTTTGTGATTGAAATCTAGATCCGTCAATGAACAGTGTGACAGACTAAAAACGAGATCACTGTAGTAGTTGTAGGCTATCCCCGTATAAGAGCAACTCTAGCAGTAGCCCTAAAAACAGGATCCCTACTTTTCATTTGGGTGCTCCCCCTATTTTTGGGTGCCTAAAATTTTTGCTTCCACTCCAACAGTACCGCCTAAACGAAGGCCCCCAAATCCAAACTGGCAGACAATGACATGTGGGACCCACTCGTCATTGGGTCAAACATTTCGCTACCGCATGGCCACAAGAAGGGGAGGCTCGACGCTCGCGATAACTATGGCTAGGGCTGCTCCTGCTCATCGAGGAGAGGCCACTCTCTCCGGAAGGGATGGCGGCGAGGCCCAATGGTGGAGGTCGAAGGTGGAGGGAGGGAGCGCGGTAGTGAAAATCAGCGCTGGAGGGAGATGGGCGAAGCTGCGTTTGTTCGGTGTGAGGAGGTAACTGCCACACCACGTAGGATGGTGGCTGAGCTGTTGGGCCAACAGAAATGAGGTCTGCAGGGAAGATTTGGTGCCTACCCTAAATTAGGGCTCTAGTAGGGGCCCTGCTGTAGTGCTGTTTTTTATTTGGACACTCATATTTAGCTATAGGGGCTCAAGTAGAGAGCCCTACTGGAGTTGCTCTTATCGCTTGTTTGTCTGCGTCCGGTACTGCAAATTTTCGTCATGCGTGCCTAGTATTTCTAGTATGTGCCCACAGAATCACAACTCACAGGTCGAGTGCAAGGCAGAGAAAAGGATAACTACATAGGGGAATTGGTGTAGACAAGATAAGCGCCGGCCTAGAGCTTATTTAAAACCCCAACTCCGAGTGAAAGGGCATCTGATCGTTCAAAGAACCAGAAAAGAGCTGGAAAAAAGAATATTGGAGGGAGTACCTCCCCTGTGTGCAGCCCACTTGCCGCTGGATCCCATCTCATTAAAAAGCAGTCGTGGTTTAGGTTTCGATTTGATGCTAAGTATCCGTCCCGGTTCCCGCCTTCCAGGACCGTCAGCATCAAGCTGCACCTGAACAAAAATCCAACTCCGAACGGCTACCCCGTCCCGATATTTTAATTTTAACCTTAGCAAAGCACAAGCAGTCCAAAAGGTCGGATAGAGAGATAGGAGGAGGATAGCCACGCCCACGGCCACGGTCCGTGCCAAAAAAAGCGCGTGTGGACGGATAAGCTCAGACCGGCGGGCGGTTGTGCTCGCGCACGCGACGTCGCCGTCGCCGTCGCTGCCGGCAAGTGGAGTGGTAAAATAATGCTGCGCTCCACTCCTCACCACCACGAGTGCTGCGCAATCATGCAACAGAGGCCACAGCTGGGGCTCAAGCTCAAGGCTCTGCATGCCTTGCGCGGGGTCCCGTGCCACCAGTCCGGGCGTGATGTGCGGACGCGCACCGCACGACGGAGAGAGGGAGGGAGCACCTCCCACAACTTGGGCCGGAGCCGGACGCCCCCAAAAAAGCTGTGTTTTGTCCGGTTGCCTACCCGCCGCAAGTGGGGAGAGCGACGGGGAGCCGCAAGTGGGTTTCGGGATCGCCGGATCACGGTCGGGGGGGCGACGCATTCGCCGCACGGGCATCAGGTGCGGTAGCTTCCTGCTGCGATCCCGCTTTGGTGCGATACCGGGGCTGGGGATACAGATTGGAATGGCGACCGGTACTGGTTTTGCGGCTCGGTGACGTCGCCATCGGCTGGACCTGGACGGGTCCCGAGACGTCCACTGAACTTTACTCCGTACTCTTCTTTCGGTGACTTGATCAACTAGGCCTTCACTCTGAAATTCAAAAGATTTTCAAGGTTCTCCGTCACATCGAATTTTGTGGCACATACATGAAGCACTAAATATAGACGAAAATAAAAACTAATTGCACAGTTTGTCTGTAAATCACAAGATGAATCTTTTAAACCTAGTTAGTCCATGATTAGATAATGTTTGTCAAATAAAAATGAAAATACTACACTACCAAAATCCGAAATGTTTTCGGAACTAAACAAGGCCGCCGAGTAAAGTACGGAGTAAAGTGATTCTTGTTAAGAATGACTTAATTAAAAGATTGATTGACACATACTGTATACTCTCTCGTTGAAAATGTCGTTTTTAATTTTCTAGACTTTTTATTTGGTCGTTCGTCGTATTCAAAAATTTTATATAAATATTTTATTTATTTTGTAATGACTTGTTTTGTTAAAAAAATACTTTAACAATGATTTATTTAATTTATTATTTGTATAAAAAATTGAATAAGACGAAGAGTCAAATAAGAAATCTGAAAGTAAAAAATAACACTTTCAATTGGACGGAGGGGATATGTAATGGAGACGCTTTGACTTTTTTATAACTATTTTGGGATATGTAATGGAGACGCTTTGACTTTTTTATAACTATTTTTACTAGTATCTAGACGTACGTTACATGTAAATACATGGCAAAATCAATGAACCAAAAAAGTTAAAATAACTTATAATTTAAAGTCACCAAAGACTACATCTATATAATGGACTATATGAATGCTTAGAATGTCGAATGAATAGCTGGCTTCCCTCATATACTTATCTCTTGTGTGTTCTATGTGTTCTAATGTATTGTTCTTGAGGAGGATTAGACAAGGGTTCTAATGAAGATCAAACAAGGAAGACAAGATTATGTATAACTTCGACAAGTCTCTTTCTTGACATATGGAACGATAAAGCGGTGCACAAATCAATTCTCAACCCATTACCTTCTCGCGGTAGAATATGGATGCAACCGTTCACAAGTCTCAGAAGTGTGAACTAAGCCTTTGGTCGCACACCATCTTTTAGGGACATGACTACCTTATATCGCCTTAACCTACCACATCAACACCCAGATATGAGTATTATGACATGAGCCTTATAACATAAATATGTAAGGTGAGTGCATATACAACTAATCAAAATCGATTGACTAGCGTAGATACATGTCAAGCGTATATTATATATTTGGGGAGGGGGCAGAGGGGTTCTCAAAAAAGAAAATATATTGGATAGGGCATAGGACATCCATCAATTAATTAACAGCTTCTTCGTATGCCCAACTGAAAGGTCCTAATATGGCTAGAGGGGGGGTGCATAGCCTATTTAAAAAATCTACAAGACACTAGAGCAAAGGATTAATATAACAAAAGGCGTAAAGCAATTTTGCTCTAGCTCTACAAGGGTTGCAAGCCACCTATCCAATAATTCTAGTTGCTA
>Ga0182004_10004601_pt1 | contig 11144 bp, 8 predicted proteins | sample Sormic07211540_1_FD_120479 | JGI IMG/M metagenome (GOLD analysis project Ga0182004, IMG submission 120479) | Endophyte microbial communities from Sorghum bicolor roots, Mead, Nebraska, USA - 072115-40_1 MetaG | ecosystem: Host-associated > Plants > Roots > Unclassified | place: USA: Nebraska...
CTGTGTAGATCTACTCATCAGAAGTCCAACAAAATTGAAATTTTCATTTTATGATTTTTCTATAATTTATTATGATTTTTCAAAGATTTAGCAGAAATAAATAAAAAAGAAAAAGACAAAACCACCATCCAAAACCACTCTAGGGGGTTATTTGACCGGTTTTGAAAGTTCAGGAGGTAGAATATTCGGTTTTATAGTTCGAGGGGTGAAGTAGTCCACTTTTAATAGTTTGGGGGTTATGTAGACTTCTTCCGTTTAGAAAAGCTCCAATCTCAAGGGCAAAGGGATGAGAGACCCCTTGAGCTCCAACCAAACACCAAAGGTGTAGCTCCTCTTAATAAGCAACATAGGCCTTTCTTAGTTTCTAAAAAAATTTGTAAATTTTGTTTTCAGATTTCTCGTCACATCGAATCTTGTAGCACATACATAGAACATTAAATATAGACAAAAATAATAATTAATTGCACAATTTGCCTGTAATTTGCGAGACGAATCTTTTGAGCCTAGTTAGCCTATGATTGGACAATATTTGTCAAATACAAACGAAAGTGCTACGGTGTCCATTTTGCAAAAAAGATTTTGAAACTAAACAAGACCATAACCTCATTTTAGTTTGGCAAAATTCTATAAAAAAGCGATTACGGTGATTCTAAGGGCGTATTTAGGGCTGCTTTGCTCTACGTTTTCTAGGTACGCTCTATGTTTTTAGTCAAACAGTTTTAGCTCACGTACTCAATTTGAAGAAAAATGGTAGAGTTATGAGAACACCTAAAAAGATACTTCACAAACTTCACCGTAGAACAGCTTCACAAGAAAGTGCATTTTATGAAGCAGAGTTCGTAAAGCAGTTCCAAACACCTTTTAATTTGCAATAGCACCTTCTCGTTTAGTAATTGCGAATCACAATTTGGTAAGTTATTTGCTAACAAAAAAAAGGTAACATTTTATAAAAAAATTTTTGGGATTAAATCCACGCCGTTGAAGAGCTGCACGACGCAGATCTAGCTTATACGGCAGTACGGCACTCTACCTAAAACGAGGTAAATTTGCATGTATTTCTGATTTATTTTATTTATATATATGGAGGATTATTTCTGGTTTATATAAAATGACACAAGTGGGGGCGAAGTAGCAGGAGACTTCCCTTCGTCTGTTTCGCCAAAACCTCCGGGTGCCTTCCCAGAGACCCAGCCATGGCGATCTCCCAGATCTCACGCGGAACCCTGTCCATCCTCCTCCTCCTGGCCGCCGCCTTCGCTGCTGCCCCGGCTGCGCTCGCGGACGGCGACGACGTGGTGGCCCTCACCGAGTCCACGTTCGAGAAGGAGGTCGGACAGGACCGCGGCGCCCTCGTCGAGTTCTACGCCCCCTGGTTCGACCTCGCTCCTTTGTTTTCCACCACGCTGGATTGTAGTTCGGTCGATCGTACGGGAATACGGGACCGGATCTGTGGACTGTGGTTGGGGTTACTGGTACAGCACCCGGGATTTGGATATTTGCGGACATGGATGAGGCGGTAGTTCTCGAGTTGTTCCAATTGTGGTCAGAAATCGTGGTTTTCCTGTAAATTTTCTCAATCGTTTGTGGGATCCGCTAGAAGCAAGACTGTTATGGATGGATATTGAACTCACGTAGTAAATTGATCGTTTTATAGGCTTGGCAGACTGGCGCCATATGCACTTGAATTGTCTTAATAATATTTGGCCGTTTGTCTCCTGCGTGTAAAAATGTTGTAGATCACAGATCTTCATCTTCTAGTGGGTGGGCTTGGCTATACAAAATAAGTTCTCTCGTTTCATCGTTTGACCATGCATTTTTAACCTGCGCAGTTTTATCTTCTGCAATACCCAATTCAGTAACATACAATTGTACTCGGAATTTATTATTTCTGTGTATCAGCAGGTCAACCTTTCGTAAAATCTGATTTGTCATCTGCTTGATTTGTTTGTTTAGGTGTGGTCACTGCAAGAAGCTTGCTCCTGAGTATGAAAGGCTGGGTGCAAGTTTTAAGAAAGCTAAATCTGTCTTGATTGCTAAGGTATATCTATCGTACACTTGAAGGATTAAATTGCTTCTCTCCCTTATGAATCTCTCAGCATTCCTCAGATATTCTCTGTCCTTTTATGCCACTATGGCCGATAAGAAAATTACCGGCACTTGGCTCATGCCTTCTGCACTTTTTGTGGTTTGATAAAATCACAGGTTTCACTTATCTTAAACTCTGGTTTCTCATTTTAGATTGATTGTGATGAGCACAAGAGTTTGTGCAGTAAGTATGGAGTTTCCGGGTATCCAACAATCCAATGGTTCCCAAAAGGATCCTTGGAGCCCAAAAAGTGAGGGTGCATGACTCTAAATGTTTCCATGTCCTTTGTTTACCAAGTTCTGTAAGTTATGACAGAAATTCCTTTGACAATTTAGGTATGAAGGACAACGCACTGCAGAAGCCCTTGCTGAATTTGTTAATACTGAAGGAGGTGGGAATTTAATTTGTTCTCTGAATACTTTGAATTTATTGTTTTACCAAACAGCTTCACTTTTTGATATTCAATATGCTCATTGTATAGAAGAACGTCACAGACTACATTTCAAGTTTTCACAAATAATTAACAAAGTTATGCATTACCAAAGTAATCATATTTCTCAATTAATCAATGTCTAAATTCGTTGGATTCTGGATTTTTCAGGCACAAATGTAAAGCTGGCAACCATTCCTTCAAGTGTTGTGGTTCTGACCCCGGAGACCTTTGACTCAATTGTCCTTGATGAAGCCAAAGATGTCCTTGTTGAGTTCTATGCTCCATGGTATGTTACTGGGTTTTGTTAAGTACTTTACCATTATCTTTTGTGCCATCAATCTGTTATGTTTGCTCAGCGAATCTAATTGATTATGTTCTTGTCTTATGTACAGGTGTGGTCACTGCAAGAGTCTTGCACCGGTTAGTACATGGTTCTTGTTTGAGTTGGTGACACATTCTATTGTGGTTTTACTCTTGTAATCACCCTTAGCAATCTTCATCATTTCTGATATATCTAATCATAATCTTTATTGTTTCAGACATATGAGAAGGTGGCTTCTGTTTTCAAGTTAGATGAAGGAGTTGTTATTGCTAACCTTGATGCTGACAAATACAGGGATTTGGCTGAGAAGTATGTTCTGTGTCTTACATTCACATATGCTTTATCTGCATCTGTTTTCCTATTTGTGTTACCTAGCACTGGGGCATGATCTTGTTTCCCTGTGAATACTAGTCACTAGTATTTTATATGCAACAAATAATACCTTATTACTTCTGACTTGTTCTCTACGCAATATACTGTACTTGTGACACCACTTTAGGTATGGAGTTACTGGATTTCCTACATTGAAGTTTTTCCCAAAGGGAAACAAAGCTGGTGAAGATTATGATGGCGGTAGGGACTTGGGTGACTTTGTCAAGTTCATTAATGAGAAGAGTGGTACCAGCCGTGACACAAAGGGTCAACTAACCTCAGAGGTTGGTTACATATGCACAATACTGCATTAATTTGTGAATTCAGGCAAAATGCTAACTCGGACTCTATTATTTTGTTAGGCTGGCCGCATAGCAAGTCTGGATGTCCTGGCTAAGGAGTTCCTTGGTGCTTCCAGTGACAAGCGAAAGGAAGTCCTTTCCAGTATGGAGGAGGAGGCAGCTAAGCTCAGTGGTCCTTCTGCGAGGTAAACTCTTGCCTCAGTTATTAGTCTATTTGCTCGAGTTATTTAATGATCTCAATTAATGTTGTAAGAATGTTATTAGTTAAGTGAGTTGAATTTTCCTTGTGGCATAATAAATCAGGCATGGGAAGGTCTATGTAAACATCGCAAAGAAGATTCTAGAGAAAGGCAATGAGTATACTAAGAAGGAAACCGAGAGGCTTGATCGCATGTTGGAGAAGGTGGGAAATGATTACCTCTCAAGATGTCTCATCAAACATTCTGTTTTGAGACAACTCACCCTACAGATTTGGTTACTCATAGTCATATCTCTTTTTCCTTGTTGCAGTCCATCAACCCCTCGAAGGCCGATGAGTTTATCATCAAGAAGAATGTTCTCTCGACTTTCTCATCCTAAGGCATCTGCTAGCTCCATTTTCACGTTTCAGATATAGGTGACAAAACTGCAAGATTAGAAGTGTGATAATGAGTTAAGTGGCGGTAGAACTAATTTTGGGGTTTTCCCTCGAGGACATGTGATACTTGTACTTCTTGCAAATTGCAGTTCTTTTCCGCCCTTGTGCTTATGGATTTATTCCGTAGCACCATAGTTTATTTTTGGTTCGACATAGAGAACATTGTGACTACAGAACTGAGTTTTACTGTCCAATAACACTGTTCACTTGATGGGGCTTATGCGAATCTGTTCTGATACGTGCTTTGGGAACATACATGTTCCCGCGCCTGCCTACCCACAGATAATTTTCCAAACATTTTGAAGCATCTGCTTGGTTGTGTGGCGGCTCACTTGACAGATGAGATGGACGAGTGTTTGATTTGAGGAATTAAACCATTATAAATGAGAGGAAGAGTGCTTGGTTTGAGGAATGATTTGAGGAACTAAACTATTCTAGATGAGAGGTGGTGTATTATGAGTCTATTTCTTAATGTTGTGTTTGGTTTATGGAGTTACTCCATGCTTCATAACATGATGCATCATGAGTTTATCCCATGAATTTTGGTAGAACTAATTCATTTTTCATGCATATACTAATTATTAGCTTATGAGGAATGATGTGATGATGAATCAACTTATTCCATTCTACAAAACTAAATAAAAAAGTGAGAAGTGAAAAGAGGATGGATCACATCATTCTTTAAACCAAGCATACTCTAAATTTGGTGGAATGACTCCACTGGTTACACTAGTGCTACTAATTACTTTTTGTTATGTATATCTGGACATAGTTTATATGAAAAATTATCTTTGTGAGTTTTAGTTTTTTTTTTGAAAACATTTTTAGTTTGCCTTGAGCTTGCAACTTAGTCTGATCTATCCTCCTTTAATGTGGCACCATGCCAAGAAAATTACTATCAAAATTTTATAAGATAAAAAACAAATATTTTTAAAAGTTAAGGGGAGTCAGAAGAACCGATTTTATAGATGAGATTGATAAATCGAACAAAGGCAAAAGTTGAGGGCAGGGCCGGAGAAGGCCCTTATCATGGGCTTGGAAACTATTTGCTCTTTGCCTCCCCCCACGTGATTTTGCTTGTCCATCCCGGTTAGCAACGGGACAGTTCGTCTGACGTCTGGCTAATCGACTGCACTCGGCAGTCATTTGATCTGTGCCGTTCTCTTAGCATCCAAGCGCCCAGCTCGTTCTGCTCGCACCTGGTGATAGAAGATATTCAATGCAAACTGCAATTTTGGTGCAATTATGAAACCCCTTTGTAAAACCATACTTAGCAGTTTTCAAAAATTTAAAACTATACACACTAATAACAAGTTTCAAATTTATTATGCAAATGAAATTTGTTATTTTCATATTTTTTTTTGCAATATTAGTTTGAATCTTAAATTTTGTGAAAATGTATATCTACAGATGCACTATTGGTGTGTACAGTTTTAAATTTTGTTGAGAACTCCTAATATGATTTTAATGGAATTTTTATACATTACACTGAATATTTTATTTACGCTGAATATTTTGCCGTGACAGAAACACCAGTCCAGCAGCCCATCTAAGGCCCACGAGCGAGGTCTGTACACCGTGCAAGAGCACGCGACGCTGATGTCTTCTCGGCGAGTTCCCCTGCCGTGTTAAAACCCTAGCCCCCGCCTCTACCTCCGCCGCGCTCTTTCCTCTCACACGCAGCCGCACGCCACCGCGCGAAGCCTTCCAGCCCCGAAAATGGGCCACAGCGACGGAGAGCATGTGCACGAGGGCGACGACCTCTCCGCCGACGACTCTTCGTGGAGCGACGGCGTCTGGTCCGAGGACGGCGATGAGGTGGGAGAGGTTCTTTTTATGCCTTTGCCCTGATTTTTGCGGGCTTTCTATTTATGAGTAACTTTTGTGTTTTGTGGGTTTTGCGTTGTGCGCAGGAGTCGTTGTCGTTCGAGGACAGCGGCGAGGGCTCCGGCTCCGACGGTGAGTCCGACGAGGCTGCGGCGGCGGAAGAGAGCGACTCTTCGGAGGATGAGGTGAAACATTTGCGTTCTTGGTGTTTGCGTTGCTTAAACTACTGATTTGCGGATTCTTTTGTTGTTCCGTATTTGATGTTAAAGTGAGCTAAATTTCGTGTTGTTTGCAGGTGGCGCCAAGGAATACCGTGGGAGACGTGCCTTTGGAGTGGTACAAGGACGAGGAACACATTGGGTATGACATTGATGGGAGGAAGATCAAGAAACGTGATAGGGAGGGGCGCATTGAAGCCTACCTCAGGAATGCAGATGATGCCAAGAATTGGTAAGACTTGAACTTGCTCTGTTGCAGTCACTTCTAATGCTTGGGTAGACGAACGATTAAGCTTTGAGAATGCCTCATAGTGATGACAGGTACTTATAATGCCATATATTTGTAATATGATATTTGGGATCATTTGCTCCGGCTGTATCCCTACAGAAATTTTGTAAGCTGGAAAACAACACCAGCATATTATAAAAATGTTGTCCTGAAGCTTATCAAGTTCACATTGGCAGCTGATGTCCAATTTACACTTCTTTGGGGTGTTGCTGAGCTATTTTTTCCCTTGTATTTTTGGCATGTTAGTGTTAACAATTTGTAGCTAAACTTGTGTTTTTGGAGACTGCAGAGTTAAAACATCTCTAAGCAGTAATTGGAGATGAGTGTTTTCATGGCACGAGTTTCCATCATTAAAGAGTGTTTTTAAAATCTGATTTCAGTAAATTAATTGTAATTGTTGGGATAATATCTTGTGTCAGTTTCATCTGGGCTTGGTAGATATGCTGACATCTATCATAGATTCTGTTATTGATTTATCATCCTACCCAACAATGGCCTGTATCAATTTTCATCTTTAATCCTTGTTTACACCCTGGACCAATTACAGTGGTTTGTGTGACCAACATGTTTAAATGCTGGGATTAGACCTGGATTATGACATGTACAGTAACTAGGAGTATACCACGCGTGTTGCCGCAGGATTTTCTTAAAAATAAATCTGTGATATATATATATATATATACCATTACTATATGGTATTCTATATATATTGTGTGTGTGTGTGTCTACACACACACAATATATATAGAATACCATATAGTAATGGTATATATATAAGACACACACACACAATAGATGAATATGTAATGAAACAAATAGTGTATGTAAATGACTTGTATGTTAATAGATTAAAGATTTAAAGTACTTCACATGATAGAGATGATATGGATTTTTTTATAATTAATAAGGGATGACATAGACTTGGTGGGGAATGATGTGGACACCTTGCATGAAGAGATATAACATTTAGTGGGATGACTTAGTGGGATATGATGTGGACACCTTCCATGAAGAGAGAAATCATCTAGTGGGGTTTATCTTTATAAGAGTATGTGATAAGTTAGTAGCAAACAAATACTTAACAGCCAAAACGTAAGCAGCTCTAGGTTGATCATTTTGAGTGAAGCGAGGATGAAAGTCAAAGAGTTGCTAAATATTTGTAGGCTCATCTTGCTTGGGGATTGAGCCTTAGTATTTTATTAGATCCTAGTGCGTCATGCATTGGCACATCGTGCTTATATTTTGATTGTATTTGATCATCTTTTTGGTTATTACCACTAAGACCATTTACCTTAAAATTTTAAATTTATCCTAATATGAAAAATCGAGCTTTCAATTTCTGTCAAGTGGCGTCGTCACCTGACATTTCTGTACTCTCTTACAACAGGACATTGTTTGTGTGGTTCAGTTTAGCTGCATGGCATTTCAGTACATTTATAGTTTTTCTAAGAACATGGATTAAACAAGTTATTGACAGTCACTTTGATTCAATGCTTCAGGCTGTACTCATCATAGATCTTTCTTCTCTGAGAACCATGTGATTATTCAGATATGGAAAATTTGGATCTCCCTGTGCCAGTTAGGAGATGGCCAGATGCATCTGATTGTTTACCTTCTGCAATTTCTTTATCCTTACACCTAGTACCATTTAGTTGTTTGCATTTGGTATTAATTTTCTTGCTCATTTAACTTAATCTTATAATTTATTTTCTTCATCACCAAATGCAGGAGAAAGATCTATGATGAGTATAATGACGAGGAAGTTCAGATTACAAAGGATGAGGCTAAGATAATTAGTAGATTGTTAAAGGGAAAGACTCCACATACCAATGTTGATCCATATCCAGTATGTACTACAATCCTTATCTATATATTACTCAAGGTGCAAGTTTAGATGTTAAGTAAATGATCATCCAACAGCCTGGCATTATATTCGTGGATGACTGGACACTTGCATGAGTTGTTTTGTTAAAACTATCATACTAGATCTCCTTCTATCGTTAGTCGCGTTGTACTGTGTAATTCGCACAAAAAAGTACAATTTGTAATGGTTGCTTATTTCCTGCTGACATGTGGCCTGTTTACAACTTAGTTTCGCTGATAATAACCGATTGACTTGTACATGATATATACTTATATAGTTTTGAATTTGTTATGCATGGTGCCAATGAATGCTATCCAGATTCATGCAAATGGATTGCTCTTTTACAGTTAAATGATTTACTTTTGTTTCTCCATATGTTTATAGTGCACAGATGTGGCATACTGATTAACTTTTATTCTAGGATTATGTTGATTGGTTTGAATATGAGGATAAAGGTCATCCACTTTCTAGTGCCCCTGAGCCAAAGAGGCGATTTGTACCTTCAAAGTGGGAGCAGAAGAAGGTATATCATCCATCTCATCTCTCTCTCTTCTTTAGACCATTCTCTTTATTTGGTTTCAATTTTTTTCAAGGGGGGACTGCTTGGATCATGAATATCTTATTACTGAATTCTTCTGAGGTCTCTATACTGATTCATTTAAATAATTTATCCCATTGAGCAGTGTTATGCAATGATCTCATGAATAGTCATGAGTTAAATGTCCAATTTATTTTTATGATGATTAGCTATCTCTGACTTTTTTTCTTTTTTCTAATTTCAGCATACTGCTTCATTTCATGTTGTAATTAGAATGTTTCGAAATCTGGGACCAAGCTGATAAAATAAAAGGCACTTAAGCAATGGCTTGACATTTTGTAGTGGTGTTGTCCTGCCGCTCTTTGTCTTGGTAATCACCTGCATAGGCAGTGCAAGTCTATTAATAGCCTAGAATTACATTTAGAGATCATTTTAAAGAATGTAGTCACATGTCATCACACATTTCTTGAAGATATTTGGTTGCCTAGGCAGTGTGCTGGTGTCTACTAGGCATGAGAGACGACTCATGAAATAGACAGTTGGGGAGGGTGGAACTAGATTGTTTCATTGTTTATCGCTTCATTGTAACCTGTAAGCATATCTTCTAATCTTAATGATTGTAACTAATTTATTTAGAGTTAAACTTGATTGTTTTGGGAATTTGGGCAGTTGTGTCACAGTACTTTTTACTGGTTCAATCCCTCTGCATGACCCATACACCAGCCCACCTAGGGCCTCTTATCATACCAGATGTTCGGGAAGTAGCAGGTGACTTAGTTATGCAGTCACAAGTTGTCTCAGTTATGCATTCACTAGTGAATTTGGGAGCTTACATAACTTACTGTTATTCTGTTGCGGTGCTTCGTTTTTTTCTGAACAGGACAAAATCTTGTATTTGCATCCTGCATATTGGTGTCAGTAATCACAGGGCTTGTTTTGGATCTTCTCTCTTAAACTGCTCTGTGATTGTACTGCGTCTTAAGTTATTTGAATTACCCCTTGATGTCATGCATTCTGGTGGCAGGTTGTTAAGCTTGTAAGAGCCATTCGTAATGGATGGATAAAGTTTGACAAGCCCAAGGAGGAACGTAACTTGTATCTATTATGGGGAGATGAAGCTGATACAGCAGACAATAAGCGGCATGGCTTGAGCTACATTCCTCCTCCTAAACCTAAGTTACCAGGTATGTTGACATTCCTTTTTCTGCATTAATTGGAACATGTTTTCACTTAATGCTCATATGCTATATAATTTTCTATTGATTCTTCATGGTGTATCCAGGTCATGAAGAGTCATATAATCCTTCCATTGAATACATTCCTACACAAGAGGAAATAGATTCTTACCAGCTTATGTATGAGGAGGATCGCCCAAAGTTCATTCCAAAACGGTACTATCTTCTTTTTTATTGTCCATTGTCTTATATTGTCTATCATTTTGACCTTTGAGTTGTGCGCTTCACCAGATTTGAGTCCCTTCGAAGTGTACCTGCATATGAGAAGGCACTGAGGGAAGGTTTTGATCGGTGTCTAGATCTTTATCTATGCCCTAGAACCCGCAAAAAGCGTGTAAGTTGAGCCCCTATGTTATTTTTATGCCATTTATTGCTTTAAAAGACAATATTTGTCTCTAATTTGTGCCAATCATTTGACAATGCCAGATAAATATTGATCCCGAGTCACTCAAGCCCAAGTTACCAAGTAAAAAGGATTTGAGGCCATACCCGAAAACTTGTTACCTTGAGTTCAAGGGCCATACGAGTCCTGTGAAATCCATTTCGGTTGAAATTTCAGGGCAGTGGCTTGCATCTGGTATGCACCATTGTTATTTATTTTCTGCATTTATCTGAATATACATGCACAGAACGTTTTGATACTCAAATGGGGTTATTAACTAATTCAATGAGAACTGTAATGTTGTACTCACATCATCTTTTCTCCATACACTGTAATTTATGGCTTAAAATAGTAGCACTAACTATATCTCGGTTATTTATTTTGCAAAAGTAATTTATATTTTGGTCAGCTTGGATTGTAAGACATAATCTGCAGCTAAACCTTTCTTGCTCTGTTAGTGATCATAGGCAGGCAATAGGTCAGCTCTTGGTCATATAGGAGTATGGCAATAGGCCGCTCTAGTACAGTAGTTGGTAGAACCATACATCAGCCATACTTGGTAGGAGGATGATGTATGCAGTGTACTAGGAGTAGTTGGGGCTGTACTCAGCCATGCCTTGTGTACCTTATAGTTGGTAC
>Ga0182004_10004602_pt1 | contig 11143 bp, 4 predicted proteins | sample Sormic07211540_1_FD_120479 | JGI IMG/M metagenome (GOLD analysis project Ga0182004, IMG submission 120479) | Endophyte microbial communities from Sorghum bicolor roots, Mead, Nebraska, USA - 072115-40_1 MetaG | ecosystem: Host-associated > Plants > Roots > Unclassified | place: USA: Nebraska...
AACCTTGTGTTTCTAAAAAAAAAAAAAAAAAAAAACAAATCACATCCACGCCGACAAGAAACGGCTAAAATTTGGCCCGGTTTCCTTTGGCAACAATCCAAACGACACACTCTTACATACTCTCAATTGGTGACACAAGACGGGAGTAAAGAGGACCACCTTTAACTCCAGTCTCTAATTGTGAAAGGGTTTTCTGGAACCAGAATTTAAGGTGCTTTTATGTATTATTATTATTGGCATGATCATGATGTATTACTACTTTGTTATGTCATGCTGTTTTTTTATGCTAGCATGTTTCAGTTTCTATGTCAAATGGAAAGTCCATTTTAAATAACAAGGATTTGATCTAGTATATATGTTTATGTTTTTATTCAAAGCCTAAAAAATCATCTATATGTCAAGATCGAGCTTTAGTATCATTAAGTTTGTGTTTTCTTTAGGGTACATGTACATCTCATCATTTTTACATATGTAACACGATGAGAATGACTACTTTACACCTATCACCGTTGCAATGCGGCACGAGTGCACGATCAATGATTGAGGGTGTCATGATCGTTCACTAGAGAATAGCAATTACAAGATTCTTTTAGATAAATTATGAAGAATTAGAGAGAATCTAGAAAAAGGAATAGAAGGATCAGAGAAAGATGGCAAGAATAGGAGAGGTGGTTCTCGGCCAGAGGAGGAAGACAAACTATCTCGATGTCTTTTCAATTCCCTTACCGATGGCCACTTGGGCTTTGTTTAGTTTTTTTTGTAACTGTAACACTTTTATTTGTATTTAATAAATATTATCTAATCATGGAGTAACTAAGCTCAAAAAATTCATCTCGCAAATTACGAGCAAACTGCGTAATTAGTTATTTTTTATTTATATTTAATGTTTTATGCATGTGTCACAAGATTCGATGTGACGGAAAATCTGAAAAATTTTGCAAAACTTTTTTGAGCCCGATCTTTTATTTGTTCGCTCCTATCCCAACAAAGGCAGCTTGGAAGCCCATGCAACAGTCCATCTTAGAAGCATGTCTAATGATCCAGCCATGACATTCTTCCTCTCTTAAAATGCGGCTTGCCCTCGAGCCGCCGCAAGCCATCAACGTACCATCAACCATAAGATATTTGCATAGGTTGCCATGTTCACATAGGTTGCTCAGATAAGGTCCTGTTTAGTTTTCAAAAATTTTCAAAATTCTCTATCACAACAAATTTTTGGACCCATACATAACAATTTTTATACAGCGCGCGTGCGCCGAGCGAACTTCCAACACACGCTTTCCTTTTCTCTTTTTTACTGTCAGTGATCGCGACTAGTATGTGTCCACTTTCTATTTTGGGTCTATTTTCTTTCTTTTCATGGAGGGTAGACGCGCAGGAGCGGTGGAAGGTGCATCCGTGTGTGATATGTGTCAAATCATGTTTATACCAAATATGCATGTGGTACACAAATTTTTAAAATGCGATAACTTTCTAGTGAAACATCTATTTTAAATTCTGTTTGCGGCATTATGTTCGTTATGACAAGATCTATAAAAGTAGAACCATGTCGGATATGTTTTGAAACAATTTTTGTGATGATAAAGTTTTGCACTTAGAAGTATAAAGTTTTAAATTTTATAGTATAAAGTTTTGAATCTTGTAGTATAAAGTTTTGAATCTATTGATACAAACTGTGTAATTTAATGGTTTAAAGTTTATAAATTTTGGGTGTAAAGTTTTGAACCTAGTAGTACAAAGTCTATAATGTGATAGTTCAAAGTTTTTTTTGAACATAGTGGTCAAAGTTTAAATTTAATAGTTGAAAGGTGTAAAGTTTTGAACCTAGCAGTACAAAGTTTATAATTTGATAGTTTAAACTTTTCAAATTAGTATTACAAGTTTTGTAATTTGATAGTTCAAAGTTTATAAGTCGGAGTATAGAGTTTTGAAGTTAGAAATACAGACTTTATAGTATCATAGTTTTTAAAGGTTATAAATTCTGGGTGCAAAGTTTTGAAACTAGCATTACAAAGTTTATTGTGATAGATCAAAATCTTGAATATATTAGTACAAAGTTTATATTGTCGTGGATCAAAAGTTTACAAAATCTAGTTTAAAGTTCTCAACTGAGTATTATAAAGTTTTTAATGTGATAATTCAAAGTTCTAAAACTAGCAATTTAAAATTTGTAGTGTCATAGTTGAAAGTTTATCTAGAAGCACAAAGTTTTAAATATTATAGCCAAAGTTTTATACCTAGAAGTATAAAGTTTGTAATGTCAGTTGAAAGTTTATAAATCCCGAGTTAAAGTTTTGAATCTAGCAGGGTAAAGTTTATAATGCGTTAGTTTAAAGTTTTAAACTGGGTATTTATTGACAACTAGTTTGACTTTTCCATCTCGACAAATTAGATATACTCATTTTTCTCGTTTTTTTAAACTTCATAACTATTTTTCTGTTTTTCTATCGGTTGAATTATTAATCGTGTATAAAGTATTATGGAACATAAAAAGATATATGAATTTTTGAAAATAGTACTTCTACATCTATTTGGATGTCAAACTGTCTCCCCGTCCTTATTATCTCTCACAAACCTGCTATTCCGAAAGAGAAAAAAAAAAGCTCATAGAATCTAAATTGGCCCATTGACCCGGAATCTAGACAGGAGAAAACTAGACTCTAGAAGCTTAATGAACGTCAGGATAAAACTAAACTAGAAAAACAGGTTGCAAAAGTCACAGCAACATGCGTTGCTGTTCATGCGAGTGCTGTTGTCCGTCCGAATGCACCTGCGTTCCCATTGTTGCTAGCGCGCACACGCCAACCAAGAGCTCCGTGCATACACGGAGCATTAAACATAGATAAAAAATAATTAATTATATATTTTTCTATAATTTATGATATAAATCTTTTGAGCCTAGCTAGTGTAAACGAGGATCACAATCAAACGCTGTATGGTGGCTAGAATGATCAACAAGATCAATCACAATCGAAGAACAGATTAAAAACAGGCTACTGGAGAAACCGGCAACTGCCCAGATGACTCCCGGGTACAGCGCCCTTTTTCGCATGGGTTTGTTCAGAATCAGGAATGCCTATCCGGCTTACAAGATAATGACACGCACACCTGAGGTCCCAACTCCTAATACATAGAGCTAATCACCCCAGTTTTACACAAAGCACCCTCTAACACGGAAAACGCATTCTTTAGAAGACGTCTTGCCGATGGGCGCGATCACCTCGCGAAGTCACGACGTCGCCCGCCGCTGCTCCCCTTCTGCTATCTTCTTCTGAATTTGTTATCAGTGACTTCTTCTGTCACGCTTACGCCAACATGCTCCCCCCTAAGCCTGACACGAGCGCAGTTCTCTCATACCAAGCAAATGATTCATCACTGTCAGTTTTCCCCCTGGCAGTGGCTTGGTTAGAGCATCTGCCTTCTGCTCATTTGTACCCACTCTCTTCACCATGATTTCACCTCTTTCTATGCACTCCCTTATGAAATGATATTTAATGTCGATGTGCTTGCTCCTGCCATGGAACACTGCATTTTTCATAAGTGCAATAGCCGAGTTGTTGTCAACAAAGAGAGTAACAGCTTTTGGCTTCTCCTTCATCACCTCGCTGAATAAGCTCCTCAGCCACAATGCTTGCTGTGCTGCTGCTGTGGCTGCCATAAATTCAGCTTCACATGATGACAAGGATACTGTCTTCTGCTTGTATGAATTCCATGTGATTAGATTCTCATTCAGATAGAATGCCATCCCACCTGTGCTCCTTCTATTCACCAAGTCAGACCCATGATCACTGTCATTGTATCCCACTAACTGACCTGCATCACCACCTTGAACATACACCAAGCCATGTTCAAGAGTACCCTGCAAATATCTCAGGATCTGCTTTTCTGCTTTAACATGCATCACTGTGGGTCTTTCCATAAACCTGCTAGCCAAGCCAACTGAATAAGAGAGATCTGGCCTAGTGTGTAATAGGTACCTCAAACAACCAATCATCCTCCTATACTCTGTTGAGTCCACTGGTTCTCCTCCCTTATCAGCATCCAGTTTGCTTCCCGGGTCCATAGGTGTTTTGGTTGAGTTGCACCCACTCATCCCAAATTGCCCAAGTACCTTTTTAGCATAGCTGGTCTGTTTCACAGTGATGTAATCATCTTTCTGATCAACTTCTATTCCCAAGTAATGAGACAGTAACCCCAAGTCGGTCATCTCGAATTCAGACATCATCTCATCCTTGAACTCCTTGATCTTAGTAGGATTGCCACCTGTAACTATCAGATCATCAACATAGACTCCAAGAATGACTGCATCTGGACCCTCACCTCTGGTGTAAACTGCTTGCTCACTCAAACACCTGCTAAAACCCAGCTTTTTTAGGCTATTGTCAAGTTTGACATTCCAAGCCCTAGGTGCTTGTTTAAGTCCATAAAGAGCTTTGCTCAGCCTGAGTACACAATGCTCTTTCCCTTTCACAACGAATCCCTCTGGCTGTGAAACATAGACTTCTTCTTCTAAATCTCCATGTAAGAAAGCAAACTTTACATCTAAGTGATGAACTCTCCATCCCAGGTTTGCTGCTAGAGCCAAGAAGAACCTCACTGTGTCCAATCTGGCCACAGGAGCAAACACATACCCTTTTGCAACAAGCCTTGCTTTGTGTTTCACCACTTCACCCTCAGTGTTCTTCTTCAGCTTATAAACCCACTTTAAACCAATGGGTTTCTTCCCAACTGGCAGCTTGACCAGCTCCCAGGTTCTATTCTTCTCAATAGACTCCATCTCCTTTTTCATGGCCTCTAGCCATTCTTGATGACCTGCTGCTTCTCTATAGCAGGTTGGTTCTCCTGAATCAACCAGCAAAGCTTCAGCATCTGAGTTTTCAGTTTCAGATTCTGGTTCCTGCAATTCAACCTCTGAGGTCTCATCATAGATTTCACTCAGATTTCTGAACCTCATAGGTTCACTGCTGTCTCCTGAACCTGGTGTGGAAATGTTCCCACCAAACAAACTTTGCTGTGGAGTGCTCAGGTTTACTGCCGCTGGAGCAGACTGTGATCCGGTCTGAATTGATTCTGCAACAGGTGACTGTGGCAAATCCGGCAATACAACTATACTGCTATCTGCAGATGTAGTCTCAGTGTACACTGGCTCAGTCTGTCCAGGTTGCTCCCCCCCAAGGTTCACCTCTCCACTACTAAGTGTATCTGAGTCAGACTCACCCTCTACAATAAACTCCACTGAGTTGTTGCCATCTGAGACTAAGCCCCACTCCCACATCTCTGACTCCTCCAAAATAACATCCCTACTTACAATGATTTTCTTTGTATCAGGATCATACAATCTGTGTGCTTTGGACCCTTCCTCAACCCCAAAGTACACTAAAGCTTTGCTTCTATCATCAAGTTTCTTCAGATGCGGTGCACTGTTCTTGGCATGTGCAGTGCAACCAAACATTCTCAAATGTCAAAGTGATGGTTTCCTGCCAGTCCAGGATTCGAATGGAGTTACACTCCCCAGAGCCTTAGTTGGCAGTCTGTTCAGTAGGTAAACTGCATGCCTCACTGCTTCACCCCAGAAACTGCGTGGCACTCTCATGCTTTTCAGCAAAGCCCTGGCCATGTCCATCACTGTCCTATTTCTCCTATCCACCACGCATTCTGCTGTGGTGTGTATGGTGCTGTCAACTGTCTCTTTATTCCAGCTTGCTCACATACTCCTGCAAACACTCCAGCTAGAAATTCCCCTCCTCTATCAGATCTCAGAGTCTTGATCTTGGACCCTGTGAAGTTTTCCACTTCAGCCTTGTATCTGACAAAGAACTCGACAGCATCCTTGCTTTTCAGCAAGTACACCTTCATCCACCTTGAGTAATCATCCACCAACAACATAAAGTATTTGTTGCCTCCAGTTGTGACTGGTGTAATAGGACCACATAAGTCCACATACACCAGTGCAAGCTTCTCCTCAGCAAGCCACTGGGCTGACTTAGGAAAAGGGAATCTCGTCTGCTTAGCTGTTAGACAGTCTCTGCAGACCTGATCTGGGTGATTTAGCTGAGGTACACCAGTTGCCATTCCCTTGCTCGCTAAGTACTTCAGTGATCTGAAGTTCACATGACCCAGCCTCCCATGCCAGAGCCAGGCATCATCCCCTATGTTTACCATGAGGCAGGTTGGATCTACTGTTTTCAGTTGAATCTTATAGAGTCTGTTCCCAGACCTCTGAACTTTCATGATCAGTCTCCTAGGGTTCTTCTCTGATACTTCGAGTAAATCATCATCTAGTTCAACTTTATGACCAACCTCTGTCAGCTGACCTAGGCTGATCAAATTGCTATGCAACTTTGGAATGAAATACACTTCTGAAAGTACCCACTGATCTCCTGACTGACCCTGAAACAGTATAGTTCCCATCCCCTCAATTTCAACAGTGGAATCGTCTCCAAAACGTACCTTCCCGGTGATGTTGGAGTCAAGATCCTTGAACTTTTGACGATCACCCGTCATGTGGTTACTGGCTCCGTTGTCAAGGTACCACATGTCTCCAGATGAACTCCTTCCACCTGTCAGATGAAGTTCAGGCATCACCTTAGGTTCATTCAGAACAATCCCATTCTGAACAGTTGATGCAGACAGTCGCTTGAATGGTCCCGGCACCTCCGTTTCCGCAAGTAATACTGCTGCCTCCTCCACCCTTGCATGATGGGCTTCATCTCCCTTCTTTTCTCCTGGACACCTATTTGCATAGTGTCCATACTTGTGGCACTTAAAACATTTTATGTGATTTTTGTCACGTTTACCAGTACCATCTCCACCGGCGTCGCCACCATTGCCACGGCCGCCTCTACCTCCAATGCGACCCCTTCCCCGGCCACGACCGCCGCCATCAGATTTCCTCCCTTTCCCAGAAGACTCTCCTCCCGAAGTCTTCTGCCTGGCTTCCCACTCAGCTTGCGTGAGTAGAACCTGTTTGTCCTCAGATCGCGCACTGCTGCTGCCCCGCCGCGTGCGTTCCTCAAACGCCTTCAAACGCCCTACTGCCTCATCGAACGCCATCGTCTTCAAATCAAAAAATTGTTCGATACCGGCCACTACGGTGAGGAACCGTTCGGGCACGATGTCAAACAACTTCTTCACCAGTGCTGCGTCGTCGAGGCTCCCACCCAAACTGTTGTATTTCACTGACATGGTCGTCAGCTTTGCAACAATTGGATCGAGCAGATCGTCCTCCTTCATCTGGATGGCATCGAACTCGCTCTTGAGCGTCTGCAATCTCGCGTCCCTGACTCGATCTGCCCCAACAAATCTCGTCTTGAGGGAATCCCACACCTCTTTGCCAGTCTTCTTCTTCGCAACTTGCATCAGTATATCGTCGGGAATACACTGAAGCAAGTTGGCCTTGATCTTCCTGTCCTTCGCTGCCCGCTTTGTCGCCTCCTCGCCGGTTGGCGCCGCCGCCTCAGGGTCAGGCTCCACCACACTCCACTCCTCTTGATCCTCCATAATCGCCTGAATACGAATGCACCAACTGGTGTAATTCGTACTCGTTAGGGTTGGATACACCTGGCGCGCTTCCCCGCCGCCTCGCGCTCCATCCCCGCTCCCGCCGCTGCCAGCAGCGACGACCATCGACATGGCTCCGATCTAAAGTGTCTCCGCGAATGATTACGGCTCTGATACCACGTGTAAACGAGGATCACAATCAAACGTTGTATGGTGGCTAGAATGATCAACAAGATCAATCACAATCGAAGAACAGATCAAAAACAGGAAACTGGAGAAACCGGCAACTCCCCAGATGACTCCCGGGTACAGCGCCCTTTTTCGCGTGGGTTTGTTCAGAATCAGGAATGCCTATCCGGCTTACAAGATAATGACACGCACACCTGAGGTCCCAACTCCTAATACCTAGAGCTAATCACCCCAGTTTTACACAAAGCACCCTCTAACACGGATACAAATCACTAGAAAACGCATTCTTCAGAAGACGTCTTGCCGATGGGCGCGATCACCTCGCGAAGTCACGACGTCGCCCGCCGCTGCTCCCCTTCTGCTATCTTCTTCTGAATTGGTTATCAGTGACTTCTTCTGTCAAGCTTACGCCAACAGCCAAACCTAAAAATTTTTGCAAACTAAACGAGGCCTAAGCCCAAATGTTGCACTGCCCAGTTCGTGTGCCCCTAGACCGTGGCTTTAGTAAAAACTCAATAGTGCTTGGTCCCCAATCCCAATGTGCTAGTATTGTACAGCCCTCCATGAGGGCACACCTGATGATTGCATATTCAATCATGGAGCTGCGGACTTGGCCGGTTGCTCAGATAAGGCCTTGTCTAGTTCATAAAATTTTTTAAAGATTTTTCATCACATCGAATCTTTGAATGTATGCATTGAGCATTAAACATAGATAAAAAATAACTAATTATATTTTTTTTGTAATTTGATATAAATCTTTTGAGCATAGCTAGTATTTGGACAATAATTGTCAAATATAAACGAAAGTGCTATAGTTAGCAAACCTAAAATTTTTTGTGAACTAAGCCCAAATGTTGCAGTGCCCAGTTCGTACCGTGGCTTTAGAAAAAACTCAGCTGTGCTTGTTCCCCCAATCCCAATGTGCTAGTAAAACTGTTATTGTACAGCCTTCCATGAGGGCACACCTGATGATTGCATATTCAATCATGGAGCTGCTGACTTGGCCGGTGCTGGCCCCTGCTGTTTTAAATACGGGTACTAATCTCGTTGTTATCGAACCACTGACAGCCTGGGGGACTGAACTGAGCTCAGCTGTGTCCCGGCCCGCAAGTGCTAATGATAAGAACGTGGTCACACACACACACAGTGGCCTTGCTACGTCTTGGTCTTGGTCGTCGTCTTCTCTCGCCTCAGCCTTTGCCGCCGGCAGAGGAGCGGCGCAGGCACCTGACCGGCCACAGATCCACCAGCCATGGGCGACGCGCAGGCTCCTGGAGGTACGCACATGTCATCTCTCCTCACCGCGTCTCTCTTTCTCTCTGTGCTGGAAGCCTAGAACAGTAGGCCAACGTCTTGATCGAATCCGACATGGACGACGGCGGGCACATCTCAAGATTTTTCGATCCGGCTCCTCCACTCCATGTCCTCTGATCTGGTGACCTGCGATTCCTTGCGCTAAACCGGTGTGCCTGCCTTCTGCTACGCACAGGCTACTTCGTCGGCCGTCCGGCCAACTACGAGGACAAACAGCGAGATGCTGCTGCGGATGCACAGACCAAAGAGAGCGCTCCTGCTGCCGGTAGTGGTAGGTGATGCAAAACTTCACCGGCGGATCCACGCCGATTCAGTTTGTCTTTGCTTTTCTTTTCTACCTTTTCCATCGCTGCCGAGTTTGTGTTCTATTTTTTTCCCCTGGTTTTTGGTCCAATTTCGTTATCCTCTCTTGATGAAACTATTTCGCTGGGGGCCTCTCTCCAGAGAACCAAGCGCCGGCGCCTGGTGGCCACAAGAAAACTGGCTTCCTCGGCAACCTGTACTACTCCTGCACTCCTCCTTTCTTGTTACTACACCACACAAGAAAGCTGGGTTGGTTGGTTAACCTGCTGTTACTCTGATTTCTTCCACACCAGGTTTTCCTGCTTCTCCGGCGGCCGAGTGGAGAGCTAGCTGACCGGCATGGCCGGCAGTGCACAGCATTTACTCTTTCAAAGATTCGAGTACCATTTGTAATCTGTATGGACTATGGAGGTTGGAGGGAGACGAGGCGATCTGTACCTCAAGTGCATCCTCTGCTATCCGGAAAGCTGCTCTGTTCTCCTTTCATACGATACCACTTGTTCATTATACTACCGAATGTAACTATTCGTTCCACATATGTTTCAAAATAATTTTTTTTCGATCAGCATTATATTAATTCCTTTGCTGTTAGTTTGTCAACAATCTACTCAGTTTGTGCTTGAATTGCATTTCCTTTTTTTCATTGGGGAGGTGTTTATGCTCCTTTCCATCAGCTCGCTCTTGTCCATTCCTCTCACAAGTTTGAAATTGATGAAATTGCCCCATTCTATCCCATATTTGCACAGTTTACAAGATTGCTTATATCGATATTCAAGGTCCTGTGACCTAGGAATCCACCACTCATTTTTGAGAAATTCCAATCTAGCTACACTCTTTCTGCTAGCCAAAATTGCACAATCTCATATTTGTACTTCTTCTTTCTAGAAACCATATGACACGTACCGTAATGTTTATTTGTATACCCGGGAAGTGTAATTGAGCCTAGGCCTGGATAACGAGCCAGCTTGGCTCGTTTGAGCTTGGCTCGTTATAGCTCGGCTCGTTATTAATCGAGCTTGGCTCGGCTCGTTACACTAACGAGCTAGAAGAAGAGCTCGGCTCGGCTCGCTATATAGCTCGAGCAGCTCGTTTTAGCTCGTGAGCCAACCCTTTAAAACACATTACAGGGATGAGCAACAAGCAAACAGACACAAAGTACATATAAATTTAAAAATATAACCATCAATTGATCCATAATTTGTAAAGTTTAAAGGCAACCCAGGCTTAACCACAACCATTAACATGAGTATGAATAGTACGGTTCAGACTTCAGACATCATCCATATAGAATAGAATTCAGCAAAGCAAAAGAAATTAGCCACCCACGGCTTGACCACAGGTCCACGGTCAGATTTCAGAAGTAGCCATGGCACAGAACCAACAGATCCCTAGTTGTCTTCCTCCTTTCTTGTTGAAATCCACATCAACTGAGAACAAATATAGAAATATGATTTCCATGACACTGCTGGACATTCTAAAACAGACTAACTAGTTGCTTGCCACCACACTGCTAGGAAGCTCCACACTCTCAACGTCACCATCGTCACCATCTTCTCCCTGTAACTGTGTAAGAAGAAAATAATTAAGTATTACATATTTATATACACAAACTTTGGGGAAAATGTTGTTAAAACTTGACTAAACTTCACATACCAGAATAATAGGAGGACTTTTAGAACCTCTTATCCAACTAGATGCACAAACTAGTGCTTGAACTGTTGTTGGCTTCAAAGAACTCCTATAGTCATCAAGAATTCTACCTCCACAACTGAAAGTGGACTCAGATGATACACTACTAGCTGGGACAGCTAAGAACTTCTTTGCCATACTAGACACA
>Ga0182004_10004603_pt1 | contig 11143 bp, 8 predicted proteins | sample Sormic07211540_1_FD_120479 | JGI IMG/M metagenome (GOLD analysis project Ga0182004, IMG submission 120479) | Endophyte microbial communities from Sorghum bicolor roots, Mead, Nebraska, USA - 072115-40_1 MetaG | ecosystem: Host-associated > Plants > Roots > Unclassified | place: USA: Nebraska...
GCGGGGAGAGTGATAGAACGGAAGAAAGTTTTGTTTTAGTAATGTGAGATTGTATGTTTTATTTATTATATATATATATATATATATATATATATATATATATATATATATAGACTAAAAATATATCAAATAATATAAATATTTATATCTATAAATAAATGATACATATTATATATCATAACTATTAATATATTTTTATATATATTTAGTCAAACTTAAAAAGGTTTAATCCTCAGAAAACGAGACGAACACTTGTTTGTGGATGGAGTAGCTGATGTGCCACCCAGAGCAGGCTCCGCTGTGCCAAGATCTCTTGCGCGGCAAGTCGTCAACCTGTCAGTGCCAGCTTTGCCACGTCACCTGTCCTACAGCGCCAACATGCATGGCGCGACATTATTCAAATGTCGCGCCATCGCTTTAGGGGCGACCAAAAGGGTTAGTTTTAGAAAAAATAATTTTAAGTGTCAAATTTAAAATTTGTTTAAAAAAGGGTTAAAATTAAAAAAAATCATGGTGACGAGATCTGCCGCTTGATTTGCATCATTGGAGGCGACATGTGCGCGTTGGCTCCAGTCGCGGCGGCAGTCACATACTCCCTCTATACTCATAAAGAAAGTCGTTTAGAACAACAACACGGTCTCCAAAGAGTAACTTTGACTCTTTGTTTTTATAAAAATATTTATCAAAATGTTGTGTATATATATACTTTTATGAATGTATTTTTAAAACAAATCTATTTATATGGCTTTCTCATTTCTAAATTCAACAACTTAAAAGTTACTCATGATTTATATTTCTAATATTTAACTAAAATCTTATCCACAATGACTTTTTTATAAGTATGGAGGGAGTATTGGGCAATCGCATGTTGAGGCGACATCCTTCTTGGTGAGCATCTTCCACCATGAGATGAGAGGTCAGGCACTCGATTTCGGGACATTTACATTTTTACCATTATAACGGATGTCACTTACTCGAATCTCACTCTTAATTTGGCTCTTACAAAAATGCCAGGTGCGTGCAAGTTTAAGTTTCATTTTTGCCACTTTAGCCGATGTGGCACGCCACGGCACGTTGACACGCTGGCAGGGCTAGGTAAAAAGACTCCGCTGCCCCTATCCATTTGCTCAATATTGCCGCTTCCAATGCCGCCACGCTGAGCACCAAGGCCGTGGAGTACGGAGTACCCCGCTCTCGCCCCACGCGTACACTCGCTGCTCCGTCCGCAGACGCCGACGAGGATGTCTTCGGCAGCAGCCTTGCCGTCGCGGACGAGGGCGCCGCAGCCGCGTCGGCCGCGCACTTCCGCGTGATCCACCGTGACGCCTTCGCGGCGAACGCCACCGCGGCCGAGCTGATCAGGCACCGTCTGCAGCGAGACAAGCGTAGGGCGGCGCGGATCTCGAAGGCGGCGGCCGCCGGTGGCGCCAGCGCGGCGAACGGGACAAGGAGCCACGGCGGGGCCGTGGCCGCGCCAGTGGTTTCGGGGCTCGCGCAGGGGAGCGGGGAGTACTTCACCAAGATCAGGGTGGGCACGCCGTCCACGCCGGCGCTCATGGTGCTGGACACCGGCAGCGACGTGGTGTGGCTGCAGTGCGCGTCGTGCCTCCTCGTCGTCCAGCGCCACGTCGGGCTCCCGGTCCTCCACCGTCACCTTCGGCCCGCCCTCCGCGTCGGCGGCGTCCTTCACCCCGATGGTCCGCAACCCGCGCATGGAGACGTTCTACTACGTGCAGCTCGTGGGCATCAGCCTGGGCGGCGCGCGCGTCCCGGGCGTGGCCGAGTCCGACCTCCGCCTGGCCCCGTCCACTGGCCGCGGCGGCGTCATCGTGGACTCGGGCACCTCCGTGACCCGGCTCGCCCGCCGGTCCTACTCGGCGCTCCACGACGCGTTCCGCGCCGCGGCGGCTCCGTATTGAGCAAATGGACAGGGGCAGCGGAGTCTTTTTACCTAGCCCTGCTGACTGTGTGCCAGCATGTCAACGTGTCGTGGCGTGCCACATCAGCTAAAGTGATAAAAATGAAACTCAAACTTGCACGCGCCTGGTATTTTTGTAAGAGCCAAATTAAAAGTGAGATTCGAGTAAGTGACATCCGTTATAATGGTAAAAATGTAAATGTCCCCTCGATTTCTCTGCTAATGCAGTCCATCGCCAGGTTACCTTTTTACCGGCCAAAAAAAGACAGCAGCAGCAAGCACTCGTTAGAGCATCTCTAACATTTGTTATTCAGATTTCCCATCTTTATTTTTTTATAAAATAAGAAAAAAATCGTTTCTAATAGTTTGGCATCTTTCCTAATCTCGCAAAAAAATTTCCACAAAAGTTTTTCTGGCCCATCTAGTAAACAGAAAGAAAGACATGGTTCCAAGTAGGGATGAAAACGGATTGGATACGGACAGATATCACCAATATCATATTCGTTTTCATGTTTTTGGTCGGATTCAGATTCGAATAAGAATAATATCAACAATGTTGGATAAGATACGATTGGATGTCGACATCATAAATATACGATTTAAGTATTCGGATACAGTATCGGATATTGAACATTCGGACTCGAATACAGATAGATCTGAACCTCTCTAAACGAATTCGGTATCGAATACGGCATTTTCATCCCTAGTTCCAAGTGAAAAAACGCAAGAGAGAAAGATTTAGTGAAAAAACTTAAACACGTATAGAAACAAATTGAGGGTTCTTTAAGACTGAGTCGTAGAAAAAATACTAAGTTTTTTCCTCTTATACTAATTTAGGAGTTAACAAATACCATATTTTGAGAAATAAAATATAAAGATCTTTTGGAGATGCTCTTAGCTCGGCTATCGAGTAGGAAAAGAAAACAGTGGAGGAATCAGCATCCAGCTACATAGATCCAAAGGAAAATAAATAAATTTCCTCCATTTCAAAGACTTTCGTCCGTTTTCTCATTTCTATAATTTTCCTTTAAAATTCCTCCAATGCAAACAAGACCTATCGAAACAAGGCCTAAGCACGGAAAATCATAGATGGGATAGGAAAGTTAGTCACCCCATTCATTTGAGTTTATCAACTAGAATCAGTAACTACTTCAACAGTGTTTCTCTCACAATGAATCGGCATCAACAGTCGTAGAAACCATCTAAAGTGTGGAAAGCAACATATGACGGTTAAAAGAATCCATTTTTTCAACTTAAATATTAGAGAGGGATAGAAAAGACCAGCTCCTTGTCCATTAGTAACACCCTAGCCCATGATGCATATACTACCTACCCTCTCATTGCATGGAGGGACCTTACCGTTCCTATGTTTCACATTTCAAGAACGTAGAAACAGCTACATTCCCGAAAAACGAATGTTGTCGTTCCCACATTATAAATAACACCCCAAATTTCCACTCCCGTTCCGGGAACAGAGACATGAACAGGAACATGGTTCCCGTTCTGGGAACAGAGACAGGAACAGGAACATGATTGGAGAGACCAATGTGTTGGCGATGACAAATGTTTAAGACTGCAACTAAAAAAGAACGTGTTTCCAGGATTCAGGTCTATTCTGGGCTGACAAGGACGATCCACATTGGACAGTGAGCAAACAATGACAAGATCACAAGATGCTGTAATGCGTCACAAATATAGAACGGCAGGACTGCAGGATCATTTAAGCCCCGAAAGTTGAACTGCCCTGACTGGAATACCATCTAGCCTTCATCCAACCATAGGGGACAGGACTGGTCCCTAGGTCTCAATCTGTGGCAGCACAATAGGAGACAAGAGTGAACACCCCCTAGAACAAACTGAACAATTTCAGTTCCAAAAGGTAAAATAAGATTCAAGCCCAGACTTCAAAAGGATTTTTTTTTCCAGATCCATGGTACATGAGCTTCAGAGAGTAAATCTTACAAATAATATGTTCCATCAGGATTGGATAATGTACAAATCTTGCTTTGATATGTAATAACAAGACATTAAATTCCCTGGTAGCATGATAAACTGCTCTCTGAACTGGCCTACACGTTTGCTTGGAATGTCAATAGAGAGCTCATCCAAGCTGGGCATTCCTTCAGCTTTTATCCCATCGCCACATACAAGAAATTGGTTTCCCACAATGAATGATCCAGATACACGAATTGCAACTCCATCTTCACCATTCGCACGACAATGTAGCTTCTCGACAACATGAACAATTTTCTCTCGGGGCCTATCACCTTTTAGCTTCTTTCTTATATTTGACAAACTATCAAAAATGTCATTTTGGCCAACATACACCTTCCCTGAGAAACTGCCAAAACAGGAATTGCAAGACAGTGGCTCAGAGACACATTTAAGCACAACTATAACTATCATGTAATAAAGTATAGTACTGTAGTAACCTTCCAGTTACTTCCTGACATAAAAGAACATGTCAAGTAAAGTACAACTGAGCATGTAATGTAACTAGTCAAAAATTTTCAGCAGTTCACAATTTTGTCAAGTCTTCAAATTGTCCATTCATTAAAAAAAAGAGCTAAATGCATGAGCAGCACCTAAACTTGTCAAGGGGTGTCACCTAGGTCCACAAACTTTGAAAAGACATTTTTGGGTTCCTAAACTTGTTACGTGGTGTACCGCACATCTCTAAACTTGTTAAATGGTGCATCGCAGGTCCATTTATAGATCATACCAACCACTGCGGTGTACCACTTAACAAGTTTAGGGATCCAGAAATGAGTTTTCAAATTCATAGACCTAAGTGACACCCCTTGACAAGTTATGGGTCACTCATGCATTTAACTCTAAAAGAAAATCGTAACATTGACAACCAGAAGAACAATTAGCTTGTTCATTCCCCAAACAAACTGGCCAAAAGCCCAAAAATTGTCCCAAGTTGCATATGAGTAGATTAATCCCAGGAGATGGGTTACAACTCTAGCCAGTTGGAAACTCTATCAGCATTCCAGACTTCCAGTAGCTTTAGGATACAAAATTAGTTTTAAAGACAATGAAACTGATACACATGTAATTCGCCATGATACATTGATGCTTACATTTGTAACACTAACTTAAGGTACCTGAATGTAGATTGTTCCATGTAGAATGTCTTCATATGATGCCAAATCCCATCAGATCCGTTAAACAAGAGGTAGTAATGTATAGCAAGCATCTGGAATTAAGCAAAAACATTATATTTTCTGCATAGTAAACATGATGCTAAAGAGTCAGCATTTTTTTCATCATGCTTCTAGTCAATTGCATGAATGTACATACATAAAAGGAAATAATCATTGCCATGATGGTAGTTGGTTGTTTGCTGGTCAAACTTTTAAACTTTCACCGGTTTCTAATGCTAAGGACACACCAGTTAACAATTACAACTTGATAACGTCCTCCAAATCCAGAAATGAGTTTTCAGCTTACCAACTCAATTCACCTTTCACAAATCTTCTCCATTTTGTTTTGTTAATTCTGTTACCTTTTAGAAGAAAAGGGAAATACATTCAATATAGTTGATTGAGCTCTGCACAAAGAGATGGTTTTTTCTAAGGGAACATTCCAACAAATTTAAAAGGAGTTATATACACCATAGGTCCATTAACTTATGCGGAGGTTTCAGTTAGGTCCATCAACTCTAAAAGTTGATTTTCAGGTCCATAAACTTTTAAGGTGGCTCACCGCAGGTATATACACCTTCATTTGGCCCTTAGATTCAACTTCCAGGTCCAAAAACTTTTTAAAGTGGTTCCATTTTGACCCTTACATCTAACGTGGCATGTGGAGCCAGTAGCTAGCATGGCATGAAATTTGCAATTAGCCAGTCATCTCCTTCCTCTTCTTTCTTCACCAAACACAACATAGGCTTGTATGGTGTGGAGGGGCCGACTCAGCCAAGGGAGCATTCGCCAGCGGCAATGGATGGGACTGCGAGCTTCACCTCTCAACCATGCACCTGATGGTGGTTTTAATTTGTCCAATGGAGCCAAGCAGCGGGTCGGCCACGAGCGTGCCCATCCAGCGATCAACGACCGGGAGAAAGTAGAAGACTGGCGGAAATGGTGGGTCCAGCATAACTTTCCCTAAATGCGTGCAGACAGGGACGAGGGGACTGCAGCAGACTCAACTGTGCATCGTTGAAGCAATGATGGCCTACAATGACGAGAACGGAGGCTCACGTGAGCTGGACTGGCAGCTGCAGTACGGCAGGATGGGAGCTCAGACAGTTTCTGTGTGTCCATCAAGCACAAAGGGTAGATGAGGCCAATGTTTTCAGGTCGTCCGATTAATCACGATTAATCGCGATTAGTCGTCCTGATCGGTCCCAAGTGTTCAATAAGGAGGTCCAACTCGACCAGCTCAACCAGAAAGCTGGTCGTCCGATTAGTCAACGACTAATCCGACCAGGACATGGACGACCAGTTTGGTTACTCTGTTTTTGGGCCTGTTAACCAGGACATGGACTTTGGTTATGTAATATGCTGGCTGTGTGGCTGCTATGTCTGCTAAGTGTTAGTTATTTGCTATTGCAGCAGTGCTGCTGTTAAGGTGTGTCAAGATCAAGACTGCATTAGTGTTGCTGCTTGCTAATTATGGTATTCCAGGCTTCCAGCAAAGTCAGCAAAGAAATGGAGTTTGGGACATGAATATGGACCTCTGGACAGTGCAGAAAAGAGAGGAAAACAACTTCCACAAATAAGACACCAGCTAAACACTAATGCAGTCTTGATGCTTCCTTTATTGTGTATAATATGGTATATATAGAGAGGTATATATATAGGTATATGTCCTGATATACATGGACGACCAGATGGACGACCAGGGTCGACCAGGGTCGATTAATTGACCTGGTCGACGATTAATCACAGTCGTCTGGTCGGTCCCTGGTCGACTAGGTTCGACCAGTCGACCTGAAAACATTGGATGAGGCAGAGACATACTACAAAAACATGCCCACAAACATGAAGCCAGCCATGACCTTTTTGAGCTGGGCCTAGGCCTAAGTGGGCCACCCACCATATTTTAGTGTACAAATAATAAAATAAAATAAATTGGTAAATTTTTTAGGTTTGCATTTCGTTGTTAACCCATGTCCACTAACAATCGCAGGTCGGGCCAAGACTGGTGGACTCATGCCGGACCAAAAATGCTAGACAAAGTAGCTTCAGGTCATGTTGAATCATATCCAATAAATTTCAGTGAATTTCACTAAAGTTTGAAGGCGTGAACACAAGATCTTAGTTCTAGGGTGCGGCTTTGATGTGGGGCCCACATGTGGATCATGTGGTGCCAATTGTCTCGAAGCCTGAAGTAATAAATCATCTCCAGCAAATTTAGTCAATTTTGAAAAAAAAATGAGTGAACACGAGCTTCAGTTCAAGAGTCGGGCTTTTGATATGGGTCTACATGTTTAATTCAAACTCATATATACCTTTTATGCAAACCCATGGGTTCGACCACTTGGTGGGTTGGATTGACTTGGGTTGAAACAACAAAATTTCGAGGTGGGCTAGGATTGGCAAAAGAGTTAATTTGTTATGGGTTGGGTAAGGGGTGGGTTTTTAACCCATTAGCTAGGCTACATGGCTACATGTACTGGTGCTTCGACACCAGCAACCCGACCACGGCTATCTCTAGCCAGACATCTTCGACCACAGCAAATTTGCCCACACGGGCAGCTACATCGACATGAGAAGGGTTACCGTCTTGCATGAGCTGCTCGTCTTTTTTCTTCTCTAGTACACGACGCAATGACCGTTTAGAATATAGGGGAATGTTCGACATGAGCACAAAGTGTTACCATCCTGTGTGACCTACTCGTCTGTTTTCTTCTTCAGCCACAGCATACATAACACAACGGCCATTTAGACTATAGGGGAATGTTAGATCATCGACTTCAACCTTCAACTTCTTCCCTAGTGTCAACATCAACTTCAACCTTCAACTTCTTCCCTAGCCTCACCATCTGTGGTGTGACTGCAGGAGGATGTTGAGTATATCACACCTAGGATAGAGTTAGCATAAGCAGTAGCATTAGCAAAATTTCAGCGAAACGAACAGGGTACAACCACGTATACCGGCTTGACCCCCAAGTCATATAAACTCTATATTACAAGCAGAGAGGCTCAATGTAAATAATCCAATTTCATCCAATTTTTTCTGTTCTCCTACAGTAACAGCACACCAGCGAACCCATCTGATTGCATTGTGCATCTATACATCATGCCAAATCAGCTAAGGGACTATTTTAAGCCAAATGTTTAACTTGAGGGATCAAATTGATCCTTAAGAATAAGGGTAAGAATAAAGGAATCTGACTATGTGAGCCCAATGGGCTGACAAAAATTGTCACCAAACCTAAATTAAACTACAGTACGAAAGGGTGAAGTTGTAATATGCTCCAATGGCTCACCTCAGCTATTTGCTTTAATCTTTCTGTTGGATCAACAACACTTTTGACATATGCTGCCAAGTCCACCTCGGTTCCTGCATACCTCTTGATGAATGGGTGTGACAGAAGCTGCAAATAGTATTCAATGTAATCAAAGTAATAATAATGGAATAAAACATAATCTACTTGAGTTCACAAACATGCTGAAGTTATTGGGAAAATTGCACTTCAACATTCTATGATTAAATCAAACTGACTATAATAACCACTTCTCTGCATACGAAAACTATGAGGCCATGAGAATTATGACAAAAGTATATATTGAAACCCTACCTACAGAACTCAAATTATATGAAAATCATCTTATATAAAGTACCTTTGTTGGTCCCTGCACAACCACAATAGGTAAGCAACCTGCTTACCACCTCTACTTCACTCCTTGGACCAAGGTAGAAGAGAAGAACCCAGCACACACCCAGTTCAGCAGTTTCAGCGTGGGCTGAAACTCTGAACTTTTGAACAATCACTGCAGAAGTTTCAGCGTGGGCTGAAACTTTGAACTCTGAATGTTGGTGGCAAAATAAGCTACCTTTGCTTGATGTATTGCATACATATTTATACACATATCTAGTACCTCTATACAGGTACATAGATCATGGCTGGTACAGTCCTACCTACTCCTAGTACAGCACTATTGCTGATGTACCTTCTACCAACTAATGGCTACAGTAGTGGCTTATTGCCATACTATAAACAGTAACAGAACCGATCAGCTGATTGCTGATCATCTACAGTTCTTGACTACCAGGAAAGCAAAACAATTGCAATTGGATCAGCAGATTATGTCGTACAATCTTCCCCTAATCCTGCTGTCCAGTCTTGACCTCCACCATGCCAATTTTGCTCCTCAGCTCCAAGAACCGAAGTCGCCCAACTGACTTAGTGAAAATGTCAGCAAGCTGCCGACCGGTTTCGACGAACTTGATGACAATCTGCCCCTCCTCGACGCAATCACTAAGGAAGTGAAACTTCACGTCGATGTGCTTGCTCCGGTCATGGAGGACAGGGTTCTTTGCCAGCGCGATGGCCGGCTGGTTGTCCACCTTCAGCACCGGCGGCCGGGACTCAATGCCTGTGAGCTCCCCCAGCAGCCGGCGCATCCACACCAATTGGCATGCCGCTATGGCGGCGGCGACGTACTCCGCCTCGCAAGTCGACAGCGCCACCGTCTTCTGCTTCAGTGACTGCCAGGCGACTGGTGCTGCGCCGAGGAAGACCAGCACGCCTGAGGTGCTGCGCCGCCCATCGACGTCGCCCGCCATGTCCACATCACTAAAAGTCGTGAGCTCCAGCTCGCCTCCGCCAGACCCACCGCCCTTAGGGAAGACGAGAGCCTGGTCCCCGACCCCTGGATGTAGTGTAGCAGCCCCTTGACCACCGTCCTGTGGTCCTCCCGCAGATCTTCCATGAACCGGCTCACATATCCGACCGCAAACGCGATGTCCGGCCGAGTATGGGTGAGCCAGCGCAGCCCGCCAACGATGCTCTGGTAGCGCGCCGCGTCCACCTTCTCCGTCGTGCTCTGCTTCGACAGCTTGATCCGCTCCTCCATCGGGGTCGTCGTAGGCTTGCAATTAGCCATGCCAAGCTTCCGCGCGTAGGCACGCTGCCCCAGCGTGACTTCCCCGCTCCCCTGTTTCACCTCGATGCCAAGGTAGTAACTCAGCGCGCCTAAGTCAGACATCTGAAATCGCGTCGCCATCTCCACCTTGAATGCTTCAATGTCCTTCTCCTGCGCGCCGGTGACGATCAAGTCGTCCACGTACACCCCAACGACGGGCTCTTCCTTCCCCCGTTGGCGGGTGTACAGCGCGTGCTCTGTGGCACACCATGCGAACCCGAGCTCCGCCATGGTGCCGTCGAGCTTGGAGTTCCAGGCCCGCGGCGCCTACCGCAAGCCATAGAGTGCCTTCCTAACGCGGAGCACCTTGTGCTCGGCCCCCTTCACGACGAATCCTGGGGCCTACTTGACGAAGACCTCCTCCGCCAAGTCGCCGTTGAGGAAGGCGGACTTGACGTCGAGGTGGTGGACCGCCCAGTCCTTGGTCGCCGCCATGGCCAGCACGAGCCACACCGACTCCATGCGTGCCACCGGCGTGAATACCTCCTCGAAATCGATCCCCTCTCTGCACGAACCCCCGAGCGACGAGCCACGCCTCGTGCTTCACCTCCGCGTCGTGCTCGTCCTTCTTCACCTTGTAGACCCATTTAAGTCCAATCGGCCGGCATCCTGCCGACGGATCGACCAATTCCCAGGTCCGATTGGCTTCAATTGACCGCATTTCTTCAATCATAGCCCGCCACCACTTTGCTTTGCGCTCCGCAACTGCGAAAGTGGCCGGCTCCTCTGCACTCATCATCATGAGGTCCTCCTCGCCTAGCAGTCGCGCCGCCAAACCTAGAGTTGTTGCATCACCAAGGACGTTGTCCATGTGGCAGAATCGCACCTCCTCGCCGTCGTGGAAGGCATCCACAAACTCGGCGACGTTCGGCAGTGGAGTGGCATACTCGATTTGAGCCGCCGCCGAACTCCCCTGCTCTTGTCCTAGAGCAGAGTGGTACAGAGTGCCAAACTTGGCGACGTTCGGCGGTGGAGTGGCATACTCGATTTGAGCCGCCGCCGAAGTCCCCTGCTCTTGTCTCAGAGCAGAGTGCCCCCCCCCCCCCCCCCCCGGGACCCGGGGCCCACGCCTCCCCCGTGGGGGGGGCCCCCTCCCCTGCCCCCCCCCCCCCGCCGGCGGCCC
>Ga0182004_10004604_pt1 | contig 11142 bp, 12 predicted proteins | sample Sormic07211540_1_FD_120479 | JGI IMG/M metagenome (GOLD analysis project Ga0182004, IMG submission 120479) | Endophyte microbial communities from Sorghum bicolor roots, Mead, Nebraska, USA - 072115-40_1 MetaG | ecosystem: Host-associated > Plants > Roots > Unclassified | place: USA: Nebraska...
TATATATATATATATATATATATATATATATATATATATATATATATATATATATATATATATATATATATAATCATGTATATAACAACGAAGGAAGTATTACATCTAAAAGTTCCATTATTGTAATGGAAAATAAAATGTAAGAAATTATTTTTCCTTGATCTTTATTTTATTTATATTTCTTATTAGTAGAAGATGTGTGCAAGAAATAGAAGTTATGATCTTAGTCAAACGCTCTTGTGCATTTGAATTTTAGTTCTAGACTCAACAGAATGCTCATGTCTCCCTCTTTGTACTTCAAAAGGATGCAAGAAATTGTATTCTCCACAACATTTCTTGATAACCCTTAATAGCACTTTGTGCTTGTGTGTGGAGCCTTAAGCGAAGAAAGTGTTACATTGTTACAAAATGTGATTCAAAGAACAAAAGTATATCAATCGACCTAAACCTAAACAGTTTTACCCAATTCTACATCCAAAGAGAGATACATGATGCAACCGTTTAATGGCATTGACTACCAAACCCTCTAATGTCTAGAAAAAAGAAAAATAGTAGACGAAATCATTTTTATATGTTAAAAAGATTCAAATTACCCCAACCATTCCCCATCTCTCTCTCCCCAGCCTCCCAGTCCCCACCACAAAGAATTGACTGAGTTTGAAAAGTTGTAAACAAAAACTTTAGTTCAATTACTTCCCAAACTATTTCATATGTAACCTAATAATAAATTGTGAATTAATAGCAAATATCATAAGTTATATTTATGAATTTTAATAATTATTTTGATATGTCACAGCACTTAATAATGAATTTATCCTATAGATACGAAGTCATGGAAAAAAATAATGAACAATAAAAAATGTATGGTTAAGGTAATGTTGATTTTGGATGCACATACCTTAAAAGACAAAGTTTTGGATCCATAAGTTAACACATGTATGCTTGCTATCACCTCTACAAAAAATAAATTTAAAAGTCAACTTGTATGTAAAAGAAAAATATAGACTAATTAAAATATTTTAGAAGTTAAATCGAATCAAAACAAATTTCTAACTTTTTGCAGTTTGGTCAAACTTAGTATAGAGACTTTGCCTGAGTCCAAACAACCGTTAAATAAAAATTTGAGCATGATTATTACTCCCACAAACTTTCAATTGGTCATATGTAATCTTTAATGCATCTCATATAAGTTGACTTTTAAAGTTAAAATTTAAAGGAAGATAGCAAATATCTTTAAACTGTTAAAATATGATTTTTAATCATTATCTTGATAGGTTACAAACATCTCTAATAATAAATTGATCCTCGAGAGGAAAAAAAAGAAAGAGAAATAAATTAGATCGAGTGAATAGGTTAATAGTAATCGACAGGCCTCATTTGGTAGTAATCGAACCACTGACGCAATATAAGCCCCATTTGGTTTGACTTATTAAAATTTATCGCTTGTCATATTGAATATTTAAACATAAATAATCTATGATTAAATAATGATTGTCAAATAAGACGAAACTGCTACAATACATAACACCCAAACCAAACACCTCCTTAAACGATAGCGCAGAGAGTGAAGTCCGAGTCAGCATCCTTATCCGGCCTACTCCTGCACACGTGGCAACGGGATTGCAAAATCTCGATCAAGCCGTGTAATCCGAGAGTAAACGGGCGCTGCGATTGGCTGGAGCCGTGATTAATTAGGCGATAATTGCTAGCAATATTGACAAGCCTTCCATTCCATTCCGCCTCATCCCTGTCTCAGGGTCTCACCTCACGGCACGGGCTGCCAATTCCATCCAAAACGAAGAGGAAAAGCAACAGACAAGGAGCCTGTGGTAAGACGCCAACACCGAGGACTGAGGTAAGACGTTCCAATCCAATCTCATCTTTGCTGTAATTTACCTGCGTCTTGGTTGGTCAGGTTTTTAGATCTGAGCTTCCTCCTCTGTTTCCAGGAGCAGATCCCTGTCTTTATTTTGCTATATATATGTTTGGCTGATGCATGATACTAGTACGTATAGAGAAAAGTTTGAATTTTGATCCCGCGTCTCTATGGATTGAAATCTGTAGCCTTGTTTATCAGGAATCGAGAGTTCGCACTTCTTGGGTCAAAGTCAACAGAAGCTGTTAATTTCGTAGGGTTACCAAATGTCGGATGTGGACGAGTTCCGTTGCTTCGTTGGAAGTCTTTCGTGGTCTACTACTGAAGCAGATCTGAAGGATGCATTTAGGAAATTCGGCCATCTTACTGAGGCAAAGGTATCAAATTGGTTTCTTTTATATGATGAGTTGAGTGTGCATTTGTAAAGCGAAGCATACTGCCATAGTTGTATTATTGTAGACGAATGAGTGAATGTATTTTATTATGTAGTATTGGTTTATTCTACTCCAAGAACAGCAGACAATTTGCAGTGTATTCTGCAAGTATTTGCCATATATACATGGCGTGATTTACCATTTTCTCCCTCTATTTTTGGCTCTATGGTTGAACATGTTCCATTAGTATTCTTATTAAGTTATTATGATGTTATGTCAATCTGCAGGTGGTTCTTGATAAGTTTTCTGGTCGATCACGTGGATTTGGTTTCGTGACTTTTGATGATAAGAAGTCTATGGAAGAAGCAATTGAGGCAATGAACGGAATGGATCTGGATGGAAGGAACATAACTGTTGAAAGAGCTCAGGCTCAGAGTTCAGGCAGCAGGGACCGTGATGGAGATCGAGACTATAGTCGTGGTGGTGGTGATCGTGACCGCTACCGTGGTGACTATAGCCGCGGTCGGGACCATGGTCGTGATTTCGGTGGAGGCCGTGGCGGTGGAGGTGGTGATTGCTTCAAATGTGGCAAGCCTGGACATTTTGCAAGGGAATGCCCTTCTGATGATGGTGGCAGGGGGGATAGGTATGGTAGCAGGGACGACAAGTATGGTGGCAGCAATGGTAGTAGCCGCTATGGGCCTGATCGTGGTGGTGATCGCTATTCTGGGAGCCGTGATGGAGGAAGCCGCAATGGTGGAGGCAGTGACCGATACAACCGTGACAAGTCTGGTCCTTATGAACGCCCCAGCCGAGGTGGATACAAATATTGATGTTTGCAAGGCTGTGATCTCAGGTATGAAAGCTAATTTATGATTTTAAGTAAGTTGTATGTTTGCTTCATCATCACATAATGCAGCAAACGTTGCTGTAGTGTACTCTCATAAGAGTTTCAGATGTGCTTGTTTTTACCAATCTTGTTGTCTGTATTTGGCTTGTAACTACTGGTTCCTCAGGAGCTTCAGTGGATTGACTAGTTTCCATCTGATTATTATCTGGGGACTGAGATCCATGTTTCTTTGTTGATCTGATGGTAAAAATCATGTTGTGGTACTGGCCCTTGGTCCTGTTTGTTTGAATCGGTACGGATTCACTGGGGGTATTGGAACCAAGGATGTCGGAGAACAATCATGCCCAGGCTGATTGCGATCTCGAGGGAGAAAGCAGTATGCCGTGCTGGGGTACCATCTGCTTGTAAAACATGTTCATTCACGAATTGTAAGAAGGAAAAAGAGGGTAAATTCTTGACCTTTGTTCACAGGATTGTTCGATTTTACTTTGCTAATTAATAAGCAACGGTTCTCACATCAATTTTTCGCAGGCATTTGGCCTTCCTGTTCCTGTATATTGATCTGCATGGCTTAAATAATGTCTCTCTATTTGTCCATAATTCTGAGTGCTCTGTAACACTGTTGGACGGCGTTGATATGTTTTCTAGTTCAGCTCTGTTAAGCGAGCATGACCCATCTACATTGAGAACCTGGAACAGGAGCTGTTCTGTGTGGAGCCTCACATATCTAAAGCTTGCTGGAGATTCTTGATTTTTTTTTTGAGTGACCACAGATGCATCCTTTTTCTTTTTCTTCTTCTGCTTTTTGTGTGAAAAATGACCTTTGTAGCTGGAGGTTCCTGAACAGGGAATTGATATTACTAGTATAATAGTATGCACAGAGTGGCTGCAAAATACAGACTGTTGTTGACAGGTTTGAACCTTGCTATTTGGGATGTTCCCTGAATGAATATCAATATATGGCCTGGCTCCTGCTCGTTCACTTAACTACATAGAGCATGACCCATCTTATTATGTTGTGTGTGATTTGTGAGTGGTTTGCATTGGGACCGAGTACAATTGCCAAATGGAAATGGATGGATGTCATCGTATTTGAAGCCTGCTGCACACCTAATAAATAAATTAGTGTCATTTCTTTCTTTTTCTGTTTTTTTATTCAGCGCCACGTCATGCACCTCGCCGGCTGCCAACTCCCAGCATTGTCTCGGTGCGTTTATCGTACATAATGATGGTTGGGCACCATGTTCGCTGGTCAAAGTCATTATTTATTGGGAGAGAGAAACATTAGTAGCCGACAGAAAAAAAGAGTTATAGTATACTCTTTTTTTGCAAAAAAATATTGGATAATTTTATGGCTTAATAATGAGGGTCTGTTTAGCTTTATGAGCTGTTCTTTTTATCAAACACTTATTTCTAAAACAGTTTCATAGGTAAAGTTGTTTTTTTTCTTCTCTCACAAAGACATAGAGTTAGAATGAAACTGAAAAAAGTAGCTTATTGCAACTCTTTGTTAAACACTTTCTTCAAAGCAACCCAACTTCATTTAGAAAGTCACTTATAAAGCTATTCAAAAAACAGTTTTACAAGTGATTTTGACAGACACAACATGGACTAATTATTATTATTATTATGAGTGGCCCAATAAGGAACAACAATATGATACAGTGTGCAACACATTTTGTGGTTTGCATGATGGAAAAGAAATATAAAAAAGCAAAAGAAACAAAAAGGAACATGATACAGTGTGCGACACATTTGTGGTTTGCATGATGGAAAAGAAACAAAAAAAAAAGCAATAGAAACAAAAAGGATAAAAATTGTTCAAATAACTTCCGACCTGCCGGATTCGAACCAGCGACCTAAGGATTGATCTGCAATTACTACAGTCCTCCGCTCTACCAACTGAGCTAAGGTCGGTATGTGCTCAGGCTACTACTCTATCCTTAAAATACTCTACGTTCCCGTGTGGACCATGATGATTTATCGGCCGCAAATGCCCAAGCACAATACAGTCCAGCGTGATGATTTATCAGCTGCAAATGCCCAAGCACAAACAGCCTATACTGACACATCTGTACACCAGCACGGCACCACATAAATATCTGCTCCCATTGCTAAAACCACTTGTACTATAAGTTGTGTATAACCCCCCACCCCACCCCAAAAAAACGAACTGGGACCCCTTCGCCTTGGGTACGCATATGTATTTTTCATCCCTCTGATTTCTTCTGCATCTTTGCTCTAGAACGACGACTGGGTCCCTTCGGTGCCTGTTAAAAACAATATATGCTCACCGTTATTGTGTTTTAAACAAAAAAAACATGACATGTGGCTCTCAACACAATAGCTCCAACTTTATCTGCTTATCATCATTCCACTCTCATATAAGACTTTGCACGGGTATTATACTACCTGAATATAGTGTAGAATATCTTGGAGTTCTATCATGATCTCTGCAAAAGTCGGACGCAGATCAGGATCTTCATCCCAACACTGTCGAATCAGTTTGGTCAATCTTGGGTGCACGCTGGCTGGAATGTCCAAGCGCAGTCCCTAAAGGAAGGTAATGAATGTGTATTAAGGAACAAAGAAGTTCAATTGAACAAGAATCTCCCAACAAATGCAATGGATTACAGAAACCAGTTTCAGAATGCTGATTGCTGTGTTTTACATGGTGATGTTGGTTTCATTGCCATACACAGTAGTATATATATTCACGCTATGTTTACAAAACCAGCATCATCAATAAAGACATCTACCTAGAAAATGGGTCTAGCCTGTATTTGGGACAGAAATCCGTACCTGCCTTACTCCTAATGCAGCCTGCAAGGGTGTCATGTTGTCATATGGGACCTATGGTACAGACTTCACGTTATCTTTAGTAAACAGAATACTAATGCTTGAACGACGTAATCTCAAACTGCATTTGACACCAAGCCCTACCTTTGAAGTTGCCAGCTCCCAAAGAACAATGGCAAAGCTGAATACATCCGCTTTGTAGTCATATGGCTTATGATTAATTATCTGAAGACAACCAACTCTTGTGAGCACGCTATTCAAATACAATGTTCAAGGTATAAACTTTATTTAAGGGGGACAGGAGGATTTGTTGTCTTTGGGAACAGAAATTCCTGAACCTGAGACATGAGATACATAATAAACTTCATTTGTTTGCCTTGTTTCAGGGAAAAAGATGGGATACATCTGCTGAATATTAAACCATACAACAAGTAAAATGAGGAAGTCATGTCATTTAAGCCAATTTCCAGGGTTGGGCAAGGAGTTTAAAACAGCCTTCTACAGAGTCAAAGAGTCTAACAAAATGTCAAGCTAAATCATCTATTCGTCTAGACCAAACCTTACAGATGAAGAGGATTCTCTCGAGGAAAATTAAGAAGTTCACATGCAACTCTTGAATCAATACTTGGTGACCTTGCAGATAAGATATTAACTAAAACTAAAAGATTGGATAGAACTTTTGGCACATTTGGTAACAGTTAGGAGTTTCTGTTAGATGAACAATGAAGTGTCAGAATGGAAAGAATAAAACGCTATACTATACTAATGAAAGACAAAGCACTTATCCAAGAGGGAAAGAAACAAGATCTCAACCATACCTCTGGTGCCATCCATCGGTATGTTCCAGTTTCAGCAGTCATCTGCCCCTCCTGACTTCCAAGTCGCGCCACACCAAAGTCTGCGATCTTTACAACCTATTCCAAAAGCAAATCTACAAGTTAACAGCTTGGCAGGTCAGATGAGTGCAATGGAATAAAAAACAAACATTTACCAAGCTGACATCAACACAGCTTATAATTATGTAATCTATAGATAGAGAGACTGAAGATGAGAGATTACAAGAATCGTTTTGTTTCTTCTAAATGTAATTAGATGCTCATTCAGTTGCTGGTGCATATTTCTCTGTATAGTATATATATTGAGGAACTTACAAAAGATTTCTTGGAAATTAAAATGATATCCATTGAACATGCTATTTATCATGCAATAGCTAGTCTGCCAGAAGTGGATTCTAATTTGTATCACTTTTAGGCATTTAAAGCAAAGATATTATACAACAGCAGCCCCGCCTGAGTACCTACCCAAAACCAAGTTGAGTACTATGCGAATTACTGGCTTCCCTTTATGTACTTTCCAGATTTTGTACAGAAAATTGGAAAGGAGGAAGAGAATGGGCACTAATGATGAATTGATGATTAGCTTCAAATTACTTAATAAGTTTGCATACTTGATCATAGCCTAGCAGAAGATTTGCAGACTTCAAATCTCTGTGTATAATGTTATTCTGGTGCAGATAATCCATTCCTTTTGAGATATCGATAGCAAATCTTAGAATTTTATGGAGTTCCAAGAAGTTATTTTGCTTGTGAAGAAAGTCATATATATTCCCTCCAGGCATGTATTCTGAAAGAAACAAAACCAATGACAAAAGAGAAAGGTGAGGTCTAGCTGCATTTGCAGCTGAGCTACCGGAACACAAAAATATCAACATTAATGAATAAGAGATGCAGAATAGACAAATGGGATACACCAAAATTGCTTAGCTCACTCTCAAAACTTGTTCTTTATCACAGAAGACTCACAAACATTGAGTAAGAGTTTAAGGCATAAGCATCATTCATGATATTGCACTTGGAACAGGAAAACAAACATGAATGACACTTGGATGGAATCAACTACAACTAGTGAATGGATAGAAATAATATCTAGACCTAGAAAGAGAGCAGTGGGATATTTACTAGGTGGTTGGATATCACAGATCACTACTACTTAATTCAGGCAATTCCAAAGAAAAAGATCGAATCATTGATAGGTTATACACTCATCACCATTCTTAGTAATGCTGATGCAGCCCCTCTGTTGCTACCTTTTATGACTATCGGTATCATAGACAAATACTTTTCCCATAACATCTCTTATTCTTTCGTTGACATGTTTGACCATGGTGTTTCCAGTGCACCAGGGAACCATATACACTGCATTGCTGCCTACACCAGCAACAATCTCGACAAAGAAGAGGAACAGAGAAGTAGATGGGAGAGGAAGAAGTGACACCACGTAGCTACATCGCCAACTAAATAGACCATGGGCTGTTAATGGCTAAGGGACTCGATGATTTGTTCTTTGTTATGTTCCCTAATAGGCTAAGGGACCAAAGTGTGTATGCAGGTTGCGGGGTGATATCAACATTTATTCATGGCTCATGTGTACACAAGAATAATATCACCATGAGTTTGCAGCAATGGTTAAGAGTCAATAATCCAATCCCAGCCAAATAACAAAAAAAAAAACAGGTGATCGTACCTGTTACAATGCAATAGTTTGGATGCTTAGTGCATGCCCCATAAAATTGCAGAATATTTTCATGGTTAACACCCCTGGAGAGAAAATATCTAGAATTAGTTGGACCAAAATGGAACTGATTTATTCAGTTATTATGTACAGTGAAAGCTTGCCTTAGAATAAGCACTTCCTGCAGGAACTCAACTTGTGAAGGATTGCTGAGATTTGCAGATCTGAGACACTTTATAGCAACATCATGGCCTTTATAAGTTCCTCGATATCTGTGAACGACAACATCAGTGATAAGCATTGGAGATTGGACAGTAAACTATTGTATGACATTGTCTATGGAAGCAAAACATAGGTTAATGCACATGACAAGTTGTCAGATGGCTTAATGACAATCTACTCTGATTAAAAATTGTTTATTTCATTTTCAGCAAATGGCAAGCAGTATCTGTAGATATTTATAGAGAGAATAGGCTGGCACAAAAGGAAGGTTAGGTTTGAAGTGGCAAAATGGGCACTACATTTCAAAATTCAAATAAGTGAATTTTAAGGTAATGACATTACTGGGAACATTGACGCATCAAAATAGTGCTTACAAATCTGCAGACGATCCAGATGCTATCTTATCCTCCCTTGTTAGCATGCTTAAGTCAATTTCACAATCTCCAACCTTTTGTTGTAGGTCAACTATTCTCTCCGATGTTGAAGAATTTGTTGAATTAGATGGTGAAGCCTGCATATTACATGGAGATAATTTAACTCTTTAGAAAAATGTTAACAATGAAATGCTGGCTAATTCATGGTTTTGTGCATAACGTCGCATTTGCTATGACCAATGACACAAGACAAGGGTGAAGATGGCTTATTCATGACTTAATCATAAACTAGAATTACGGAAGTATGTTCAAAATAGTAGTGTGTCGTACATTCTTTTGTGTTAATGTCTCCTTAATCGCCGCGATCAGGTCATCAGTCTCCTGCATGAATAATTGCAGAATTAGCATCATCTTCCAGACAACCCTTGCGTAGTTGCATAAGTACAAGAGAATGTGTTCATTCTGTCTATTAGAAATGTAAGTCGGTATTCATTGACTTACATCGACACAATCCTTTAAATAATTTTGTGCCCATATAGTCAAATTTCAGATACAGAACAGAAATGATAACAAAAGTCCACAGCAGTAAGCATATATGAACGTTCAAAATTTACCTCCGTCTTCCAGCCATCAACAACAAAAACGTCCAAACAAAAACCATCCTTTGTGGAGTAAACATGAGCTTCCTGGATATTCAGCCCAACCTCAGAGAGCAACGCAGTTAGCTGTTGAACCACCATTTGCCGTGAGAAATTTGAACCAAACAAGAAGAGCGGTATGTGAACTGACAAGGTACTTGGCATTACCCGGCTTAGGAGCTTGGGCCTGTCGATGGAGGAGAAAATGATCTCATGAAGGAGGACAGTTTTTAACTCGTCCCTACACAAAATTGAGTAGGAATGAAAGAAATCCTGTGTGCTAAGAAAACATTAACACAATCATTTCTATCTAATCCTGTGTACTAAGAAAATATGGAAAGGAATGAGAGAAAGGAAGGAAGGCAGCACTTTCTGAGCGAATCCAATTATTATTGCTAGAAGAAGAAGAAGCCAGCATAGGCAGTGGGAGCGGATAAAGGGACCAAGCACTACCTAGTCTTAGAGGAGATAGACATGGAATCATTTCTGTCCACAGTCTTTCTTCTTTCCAAACTGAGCTCCTCCAACAACTTTTGATACGGCTCCTCTTGACCTTGACTATGGCCAATGCCGTCATCCTCCATGGGAACTGTCTTATACTGCTCATCAATCAAGGCAAGCAGAGAATTAGCACCACAGCACAATCAATCATCCTCTTTTCTTTTTTCCTTTGCCGCTTCGGAATAACAATAACCCCGTTGCCTAATCAATACTCTCTCTCTGTGTCTTTTTTTTTTTACTTCATTCATTTCCATCAGACGGAAAAAAAAAAAGAGTGGACCTTTAGGAACCGCGCGTGAAAGACGGGTCGCTTGTTGGGGTCGGCGCACTCGTCGAGGATCCTCCAGTGCAGCAGGACATCGTCCACCTTGTCTTCGAGGTCGAGGTCGAGGAGGTACCTCCGCGGCAACCTCTCGAGGTGGCGGGCGAAGCGGGCGTTGAAGGTGGGGTCTGCGAGCGTACGGTCATGCCGCGCCGTCTGGCGGAGGCGCTCGCAGATCTTCCTCTGCACCTCGTGGAGGTCGGGGTTGAACGCACGTGGTGACCGAGGAGGTGGGGAGCTCTCGCCTGTGCCCTCCTCCATGTCCTCCCCAACACGCGGCGGCCGTGCAGGCGGAGCCATCGGAGTATTTCGAACCTCTTGTTGCGGTGGCGGGTGCGGCAGGCGGAGGATGCGTGCGTCGAGCCGGCCGGCCGGTTCGGGCCACCCTAGGCTAGTATTTATAGAGGGGCTCCGGCCGGCCGGCCGGCGGAGTGAGCGCCGATTGGATTGGAGAAGACGACGATGACGATTGCCATGGAGAATAGACGCTGACCCGGGCCAAGTCTACCCAACTTAATTCAACACACATATTTACATTTAAATTCAATATTACTTCCTGCAATTAAATTATGTTTTGAGTTAGCCTACACACTAAGGCCTTGTTTAGTTGGCAAAATTTTGGGTTTTTGGCTACTGTAGCACTTTCGTTTTTATTTGACAAACATTGTCCAACCA
>Ga0182004_10004605_pt1 | contig 11141 bp, 11 predicted proteins | sample Sormic07211540_1_FD_120479 | JGI IMG/M metagenome (GOLD analysis project Ga0182004, IMG submission 120479) | Endophyte microbial communities from Sorghum bicolor roots, Mead, Nebraska, USA - 072115-40_1 MetaG | ecosystem: Host-associated > Plants > Roots > Unclassified | place: USA: Nebraska...
TTAGACGAACTTTTGAAAGGCTTCATAGTGATCCCTGCCGACCTTCCTTGGTAGTGGGTTAAGAGGTCAACGGGCCTCGGGCGAAAGGGTAAATCATGACTCATGGGTAAAGATGTACAACCTTTGCAGAGTGTTAAAAACTAGTATACTAGCTGTGCTCACGGTCACGAGCGGCCTTGGGAATTCTTACACTAAGGGTGATGATTCCTGTCATTGTTTATTGTTTAATGCTTTACATTATTTATGTCACATTAATCATGAGATTGTGGGATCTATACAATCTAGTTGCTATACTTGTTGAGTTCGACATGGACTCACTCTTGCTATTTCCCCCATACTTCAGGAGGAGTGTTAGGCTTGTGATCAACCAGTCAGTTGGATCCTGTAGAGTGGAGTTAATACCCGATGTTGGAGTTATCTTCCGTTGTTTGCTGCTTAAGGTTATCTCTAATTTAATATGTACGTTATATAATTTATGCATTGTCTTTTGATATTATGTCTTATTTGTAGCTATATGTGAGATTTGACTTCTAAGACTCACATATAATGCATATTTGGTTTTATTCTTAAAATCAGGTATTACAGCTAGTGTCTAATCACATGTTCCAGTAAGAGCCACATGTTCCAGTAAGAGCATCGTGTGTCTCGGCGAGCAGACGTAGGAGCGCAGGCGTGATTAGACGTGCAGGGCCTACGTCAGTTCACACCTAACTTTTGCACCACCGGCGAGCATAGAGAGGATCAGACGCATCGGTGCATCTAGTCACCCTTGAACTGACGCGTACGTCATTAAAAACTAGATTTGGATGCTCTTTGTTGTTGATCTAAAGTTGGTCGGCTCAGAGTTAGGTCATACATAGGGGCACAACCAGTCGGTACTTAACTCGTGAGTGCTCAGGTTTTTGACCATTAGAATCCGATGGCTAAGGTTTGAACCATGGACATGTGACAGCCATTGGAGCGATCGGACATTGCCGACCGGACGCAGGGCTAAGTTCGGTCAATGCGTCTGGTCAGCCCGCGAGCTCCCAATGGCTCTTTGAGTTTGGGGCTCTATAGAAAGGAAGGCACTAGCTTGGAGCTCATACTTTTGCCACTTTGACATAATTGACATCTTTAAACAAATACCTTTCACTCATCTCCATCATTGATTTATCATCATAGTAAGATTGAGAGTGCTTCCTAGTGCATTTGCTTGAGTGATTGCATCTAGTGGCACTTGGAGATCGTTTGAGCTGTAGATTTTTTGTTACTCTTAGTGGTTGCCGCCACCTAGATGGCTTGGAGCAGCGGAGAAGAGCATGGCAAGAGTTGAAGATTGTTCTTGGCCACCTCCCGGTGTTTGTGAGGGTCTTGTGCCTTCTCCGGTGGAGCGCCGAGAGATAACTCTAGTGAATTACTCGTGTCATTGAGTTATCTCACTTGTGGATAGATTCTTGTAGCGTCCAAGTGTTGGGCTAGGTTTGTGAAACATCTATTAGTCGTCGAACCACCAAGTGTTGGCTGACACAGCGGGGACTAGCGTGTCGGCAAGAGCATGATCCTCGGGAGAAAAATCTTGTGTTGCTTGTGATTGGATTTCTCCAATGATTGAATTAGCATTCATATTGTGATTGGTTCATCCATCTACACAGTGATATAATCATCCTACTCACTCTTTATTTACTTGCAAACTAGTTGTAGCAAGCTATTTAGTGTAATTAGTTTTGAGAGCTTATTTGCTTGCTAGTTTAGTATCACATAGTGGAGCTCTTTAGTGGAGCTTGTTTGAGAGCTCATAGTGAGTAGTGACTTAGCATTGTTGTGTGCCTAAAGATTGTAAAGAACTAGAATTGTTGGTATAAGTGACTTGCAATCCTTATATAGAGCCAGAGCAAAATTACATTTCGTCATTTTGGTTACTAACCACTTGCCCTAGTTTATTTGTAGTGAATTTTTTATATGCTATTCATCCTCCCTCTAACCATTCAGGACCTTTCAAACTTCTCCAAAGATTTCTTTGCTCTAGCCTCTTCCAGTAGGTAGGCTACGACCACTGCTAGCCTAGCCCTGCCTCGCTGTGCAAACACATGGTTGAGATATGGCCATGTGTGAGTGATGAGTGTTTGTCAAGGAGGTGATTAGAGCTTTAGTTAAATGTCCTTGTGACTGACCAAGATATGAGTTGTATGTGCAACATGTCTCTTGGCTTATGAATGTGCAAGTGTTGAGCACTTGAGCGCGAGACGATCGACGACAACAGAGAAGGTGAAGTAGGAGTCCATGTGCGATTGACCAGTGAGGAGTGAAGGGTAGACACAGAGGCTTGGACCTAAAGGACTAATGGCCGAAGGATGGACTATGTATGGCTATCACTTGGACATGTCATCGAGCAAGGGTACAAGCAAGACAACGATGAAGACAACGTGTGATTGGTGTCTAAGCCGAGTTTGGACAAAGTCAAGGCAAGGCGTTGTGACTTGCGAGCACGTGGTGGACGACCGTGCTGAGGACATGGAGGACATGCATCGACATCACATGCTTTACATAAAGGCTACATGGCCTACAGGGTTGGGCGGTTTCAGCCTCAAAACTACAGATGGAGTGGTTTCCGTGTTTGGAAACTAGGGGGAGAATCTCGAGATGACACATGGCGTCATCGAAGAGCTTGTGTTCAGACAAAGCGACTTCATGAAGGGCTTGTGGCCGTCCAATGCATGGAAATCAAGTCGAACCATTTCAATCCTAGTAGTTAAGTGGTTCATGTCTAATAACCCTACAAATAGAAGTGGCTGCCCAAGACAGCCATCCTTTCACCCCCTTGCTATTTTCCATAGGATTAGCCAAGAACTTCATGTTTTAGAGAGATTATTAGGCTAGAGAGAAGTAACCACCTCTTAGGTTTGTATCTCGTCTGAAGCGGGAGGATGTTTGGGAGGAGGCTAATCTGATGTATAGATCAATTACATTCATGGTTTGGTAATTGAAGTTTTGGATGAATTCTCGAGTTTATCCTTTCACTCCTCCAATTTCTCTTTTTCGGTGATTTTCTAGCCATTTTGGGGAGTTTTTTGTGCTACTGATTTGGCTGATTATTTGGCATGTTTTGTGAGTTATTGGGACCCTTGGAATGTATCTAAATCATACCTTGAAGCTTAGCTTCTATTCTCTTGGTTTCAAGCCCCAAAACTCTCTTATTATTTTTGGTGAATTCTTCCGAGACCTTTGAGCAAAGCTTTTGAAATTGATCTTGGTCACAGCTATGGCACATGGGGTACATATGCGTAAGCTTTGCCTTCAATCAATTTCCTATGAGCACTCTCAAATCAACCTCTCTCAAAAAAAAAAAAAAAATTAAAACCCCAGTTTGAGAGAGTGTTTTTTAAATCTGGTGGTCAAGTTTCAAGGTGATCCTGGAAAAGGGTGTGTGCAAAATTTCAGCTTATTCAAATTTCGTTTGATCAGAGTTTCGTCTTTTTCTTCTTTGTGAGATTTCTAATGTTTCGACGATGGCGGCCAGAAAGCATTAAATTTCCATGTCAACCATTAGCAGCTAGGACTATCATCGCAACGTCATACACATGCCCCGTACCTTGACGACGACCTTCTGAACACCCCCGACGACCTCGCACGTCGGGAGGACCGCCGGCGCGTCGCTCCCCTCCCTCGGCACCTCCCGCCGCCGCGGATCGGCGAACGAGAGGCTGGGCCCCGCCGCGGCGCGCGCTGCCTCCGACGCGTCGAACCGGAACACCCCTTCCTCCAACACGCGCACCCACACCATATCACCCGCCGCCGCCGCCATCCGGCCGGCCGGCCTCTCCCGAGCGCGCGCGTGGCGGCCGTCCGCGTTGGTGGTAGCGGAAGCGGAAGCGGAGGCGGAGGCGACCAGTGCAGCCGCGGTGTGGTTTGCGTAAGCGTGGAGGCGGCGGCTGGCGAGCATCGTGTCCTGCTCGTCTTGTAGTAGTAGTAGTAGTAGGAGCCAGCCGCGGCGCTGCTTTGCTTGCGTGGATTCGTGTTTGTTTAATGATCGAGCGACGCGGGAAGGGTTTTTGAAAGACGCGAGAGACTGGCTGCACAGCCTGCAAGTGCAAGTGCTCCTCCGGTGCCGAGTCAGTATCTCGATGGATGGGGGTCCTCTCACACGTCAGCGAGAGATGCATGGGCACGTACTGGTGAGTGGTGACTAGACTCTGACGGACGGGCACACGTAAGCTGCTTTGCTTGCTGCTGACGAGGAAGCTTAATTACCACTGAAACACGCAACGCAAATGATAATTATATTGAGCGTCATGAAACATGACCACGCATCGTTCGACGTCGACTTCAATTCTTTTTATAGCTATATGTACTAGTCTTCTTATTAAATTTTAAGGTGGATTGACACGCCCGTGGTCACCGTTTTTTTACCCTTATAGTTTTAGCTTTTCTATTAGTTTGTAGCTTCCACACCAAGATAAGTGATGCGCGGAGTTAAACATGAAAACTTGAGTACTTGACCTTAGGTCCTTAGAGAACCCAACCCTCATGTTGACAACTAAAATTGTCCATTTTGTGAAGTTGTGGAATGGACTTCGCCATCGTATTTCTCTTGTCAAGACGGTAAAAAAAACATATATGAAACATCTAATTCGGAGTTCAGATGAAGAAGCTATGCTCTCGAGAAAATGCTCCATAGTCTACCTAGGGGTATGCCCAAGGTAGTATATTATCGGCAGACAGGTGCGTAAGCTACGAACTAAATGGTGACGCAAGACAAAGACAATGATTTTATCCAGATTCAGCCGCTATGAGGGCGTAATACCTACGTCTTGAGTCTGATTGTATTGATAATATGAGATGTAATGTGTTGAGTTGAGTTATCCTCTAAGGGAACCTCTGCCCCTCTTTATATACTATGAAGGGACAGAGTTACAAATAAAGTATCCTATTTGGTATAATATCTTTTTATAGTCTTGCGGTGCACGCCGACCAGCGTCGTGCGCCACACGTCTTCATCTTGTGGGCTGGGCCACCTCCGATGGTGCGGCCTATGTCGAGCCATGAGGGTTTAGGGGTTTATACCCCCACAGTGATGTACAAGGAGTAAAGTGATCAAGGCAAAGATATAACTATAGGATTTTGCTTTTGCTGGTCTAAGATGAGTAGAAAAGTGATTGACCGAATTTAGGATAGATAGATGACTATCAAGAGATGGAATCATGGTCATCTCATGAGTCAAGTGCTACTAGGTTAATATCTTAGGTATTTACATTAGAATCTAGTAGAGTGTTAACATAACTCCTTTGAAAAAATGTTTATGAAAATGCTAACATACATGCACATGGTGGTAGACATTTGGTGGTGTTAGCACATTTGCAAAGGACGTGGCGTTTGAGGGGTAGAGGCGTTTGGGATCCTCTCTCCCTCACACTGAGCTTGCGAGGCGTTATTCAACGTTTTTATGAAAATGGAATGCCTATTTTCCTTTGCACCAAAGGCGGTGTTGAGGATGCGAAATCGCGTGAGTCACTCATCGAATGCTGGGTCACACAACGTCGGACGTTGAGGTCGTGTCCGACGAGTGCAGCACAGTTAGGCGCAAAGTGTTTTGCACGTCAAAGCATCCGACGCCTCAGCGTTAGAGCATCTGACATTTGCAGGCACAGTAGCATGCTCAGTCGTGTTTTGTGCAACTGACACTGGGAGCATCCAATACCCTAGCATCAGATGTGTCCGGTGCATGAGCGAGGTTTTTTGAACCTTACTAAGTAGCGTCTTGTGTGAGGTGGTGCATCTGACGCCTTGCGTCTGACGCGTTTGACGCATGCTTCAGCTATTCGTAAAGTTCTCAGTGACCGTTGAAGATCAACGGGTCATATTTGAAGAGTGACACATGGTAGAGATCTAACGCGCGTGGCAAGTGAGCATCGGACGCTAGGCCGTGTCTGACGGGCAAGCATCTGAGCATCCGACGCCCTCGAGTTTGCTTCTAACGGCTAACCTTTGAGTGAAACGTTATAAATAGAAGGTGGCTGGGTTCAGGGAGCTCCCTCTTGCACATTTGAATACTTGAGGCATACTTTGAGGTAGAGAACATATCCTCCACTAATATCCTTGCTTAATTGCTCATCCTAGTGAGATTAAGTGAGATTCAAGTGTATTGTATTCAGAGTTGCATCTAGTGGCACTTGATCCTTAAGTTGGCTACAGATTTCTTGTTACTCTTGGGTGTTTCTCGACACCCTAGACGACTTTAAGCAGAGAAGGTGTCGAGCTTATGATTGAAGATTATTTTGAGCCTCACCAAGTGATTTGTGAGGAGTTCTTGAGTCTTCCCTACGGGAGATCACAATTGGCTACTCTAGTAGATTGCTCATGGCTTGAGGATCCCCATCTTGTGAGTGAATGTGCGGCACTCACTGAGGGTTTGGTCTTGGATTGTTAATTAGCTCGTGTAACCATCAAGTTGATGTATTGCCACAACGAGGACTAGCTTGTCGAGAAGCAAGTGAATCATAGTAAAAAATCATGTGGCATCTCTTGCCGAGGATTTCATCTTGTGTATGCAATTGTGATTGATTCTTGATTATACCTCTACTCGTCAACATTGGTATAAGAATCCTCACTCACTCCTTTACTTACTTGCTTACCTTGCTAGTTGTTTAGCTTGTGTAGTTTTGTTTCTAGGTTAAGGAGTAGAGCTAGGTGTTGCCTTGCCTTGTTGGTTTGTTTTAGTGTTTAGCCTTATACTAGACTTGTGTAGGTGGCTTGCATAGCTTAGTTGTGCTAGTGCTAAAATCGCTTTGCCATTTATTTTACTAACACACTTGTTTATTTGAGGTTGTAGAATTTTAATAGGCTATTCACCCCATCTCCAGCCATTCGGACCTTACAAGGTTCTCAGAACATGGACCCACTCCCTGTCTGCTAAGGGTGTAAGTACATGTTCCAATCTAAGCATGGATGAAATGATTGATGGGACCAAGTGCAAGCTTTGTCTGTCTGATAGTGACACCCTTTGTATGTTGATGAAATAACACATTTGCATGTGGTTTGGGATGAGATGCTACCCAGTCTTGACGTACATGAGGACTCAACATCTGCACTTGAGACCCACCATAACTTCTTGCAACAATTAACAGGTGATAGCGAGGACTTTGATTGCGACATGAGAAAGCTATTTGCGGACTAGTCACCAACAATGTGCTCACACTTGTTAATGGCTTGTTAATGAACCTAGAGCATTGTGTGGTTGACACCAACAAAGTTTGTGATGAACAACCTCTTGTAAATGCTGTGTGGGATGAGGAGTTGATGCATGGGCTTGGATCACATGAAGAACAAAAACTTCTCGATGATGAAATTCTTGTCTATGATGGTGGCTAGTAATCTTGGTATGGGTGCTGCACATCATGAGTTTGAGGAAATGATTGGGCTTGATGGTTAATGTTGATCAAGAATCAGAAGAAATAATGTTTAATGAGGCTAGTAAAACTTGTAGGTAGAAGAATATGTTGATTTAAGAATGGCGCTGCTCTCCATAGGATGTGTCGTAGACCACTTCTCCACATAATGTATTAAACATCACTGTGGTGCTCTCTTTGCAATTGGTCAAAATCCATCAGGGAGGAACAATGGTTTTATCCTGATAATGTTCAGCAACTGGTCATCATTGGTTTATTTCAATCAGTGTTGTAATGACACGAAATGTATTTGACATAGTGCTAGCATGGAGGAACAATGGTTTTATCATGAGAGCAAGTGCACAAGTAAGACTACCTAAGAGACCAAACTTTCTTGCTAGGCATTTTTATCAAGTCAAGGAAGAAGGTTTAGAATTTGTTGGAGAGTGTACTCTATTCAGTTCTGGATAGAGAAATTTTGAGCAAAAATCTATTTGGAACAGAAGTTAGAACTATGGACTTATGCAGAACTATTCTTTGAGTGATAAGTTGACATTATGGCAACTAGAGGTTTGCAGCAATGGTGCAGGTTGACAAGAGCATGTGCTTTTGTATTCGGCAATGGGATCTAGGAGGCAAGAACATCCCCTTGGGGATAAGGTTGGATTCTAAGTGGCGGAAATGTCACACCTAGCATATGGATCGTTCGTAGCACGACGAGGCCCATAGTCCAGGCTAGCCAGGAGCACAAAAAGCGGGCATAAAAAAAGCAAAGAAATAAAACAGAGGGCAATAGAAGGCTTCTTCCTTGCGTTATTGAATTCCATTTCTCTGATTTTCTCTGTGATTAGCTCACGTCCGCGCTTCAATCTAACCGTGGGCTCTTAAACCATTTGGTATGTCTCCTCCGTAGAAGCAGGAGCCAATCGAAACAAGGGTATGTTCGCTTGGCTGAAAGTATTTTTTGTTAATTTGTTGTGAGAGGAAAACACTGCTGAATGACTAACAGATTTTGCATCATACTAGCGCTGCAAATTGCTACAAAACTGAGCAGTGCATTTACATCTGGTGTTGGACCTCAAACTCTGGTTATCCTATAAGCCACAGGCAATTGATATTAAAAGATGAGAACCAAGTTCTGCTGAACAGCCTGGGAATCATGATTTTCAAACAAAAATTGACTAACTGAAACAAATAGTGGAGATTGCAACAGCCACAGCTTTATTAATGCCAGTCATGAACAGCTGCAGAGATTGCAGAGCAACCTGTTTTTAGCAGACCCAACGTCCTCCAATAGGTAACGACACTAATGACCCGACTCCAAAATACCATGAAAGACAACCGTCAATACAAAGACCGTAAAACAAGTGCGAGGCTGAACTGAAACATCCTCCAAATTTGTATTTTTATTTCTGTTGTCCGGGTAGTGTTTAGCTTGTTTGCCGCACCTCATACTGGTGGCAAATCCTCAATGGCGTCTCGTTAGACACTGGTCTTTCCTCTGACCAGAGCTCCATGTTCACATCACCAGTTCCCCAGTGCACAAAGCATTTGCTAACCTCCTTGGGATTAAACCGATTCACCAAGCTGAGCCCAACACACTTGTCCACTAGCATCCATTCCCCTGAGAATTTGCCAAAAGTAAATGAGTTAACCGAGATGGGCGAAGGTGGAAGGGTCTTCAAATTGTACAGAGTAACTTACCGTTGGGTCTGAGGTCTCCCTCAAACGTTATTTCTCCTGCCTCCGGGGAGATCTCTTGCTTTGAACCATTGATGGCCGTGAAAGCAACCACTACCTCAGTTGGGTGCAGCAGGGTGAATGTAGGATGAACTCGTAAACAGACCAACCTTCACAGTGGAAAACAGAATTCCATGTTTCAAAATAGTCTTGAAAGAATCAATTGAACGGCTAAAAAAACATTACAAATAACCTCACGCAACAAATCCACGCAATACAAAAGAGTGTCATTTTGAGTTGCATACACTCACCACATTAAAACTTAGACAAGAAATTCCTGTTGAATACTTTAGTTGAAGTTCTGAAATGGATTAACTAGATTTGCGTTGAAATGTACTTCCAAAATATTCAAATTTGTTATATTTGCATGCATTTCACACTGGTGATATGCGATCAAAGTAGAGCACTAGTGACTATACAGATGTACAAAAGGACACTTTTTAATGAGTGAAATAGCTAATTTTTTCTATAAATAATTGAGCCAAGCATATTAGATGCAAGCTCCAAAGCAAAAAAAAACATAGACATGATCAAGGATAAGATCAGATGATGCCTGGAACCAAATGAGCATAATGTTTTGTTTAGGGTGTCATCTTTGTTCTGTAATGTGTCTAGTCCATAAACAGAAGTAGCACCTATATTTCAGCAACATAGGAAGAGGCAAGAGGCCAGGAGGGCAGTGCTAACGTGGGCATAATCATAGTTCCACTAGGTGGCGCCTAGGCGCGATTAGGCGCTGGGCGAGGGGTAACCGCATCGCCTAGGGGGGTAGGCGGCATCTAAGCGCTGGGCGGCGTCGAGGCGGTCGCAGAGCTAGGCGAGCCACAAAATTTTGCCCCCGCGGGCTGATGGCGCGGCGCGGAGGCGGACGACGTGGCCTTTCGCACGCGCGCGGATGGCTTCGGCCGTGGGAAATCACGTGAAATCCCCGCCGCCTCCTCCGTCCTCCTGCTCCACCGCCGGCTGCTACCCCGCCCCAAGGTCAGTCCCCTTCCCTGCTCATCTTCTCTCCCCCCGCCGGCAACTCCTCCCCTGCTCATCTCCCCTCCGCCGCCGGCAGCTCCTCCTCCCCTGTTCCTCCCGGCGCCTAGGGAAACGCCTAGAACGCCTAGGCGGATTCTAGTCGGTGACCCTCCGCCTAGCACCTAGCGCCTAGCTGAACTTTGGGCATAATCATAACTTCATGCAGCCAGTTGGCATAAAATAGCTTCACAGCATTTTAGGTGTGGGCTACGAACATGCAGGTTGACAAGTGCCCCTCTTTCTTTCTCTTTCTTTGCTTCAATTGCTCTTAAAAAAATTCATTTCTTCTAGACTAAGCTTTGCTCTAAAAAAATCAGTTCTTCTAGACTTTTTTTTTTAAACGCAGGAGACCTGCGATTCATTGTATTATTATAGAGATGAAAATAGGGGGGTCCCCGACAGGATCCTCACTAATACGGGGACCGGATATGAGTGAGGCGATTACACATACACAAAGTTTAAACACATAGTGAACAAGCACAACACGACCTTAGCTAAATGGACCTATTCAACTAGAGTCAAACCTAGCCGTTCAAGCTTCTTCCAGCCAAGCACCAAAGGCTATGCTCATTCTTCATATCATTCCAAATCCTGTTAATAGAAGGGGAAGCCCCCTCAAAAACACATGCATTCCTTTGCTTCCAAATAACCAAGGCCCATAGAATATATAAAGAGTTCACACCTTTCTTGTGCTCCTTGCTAACTCTGCTTATTGTCATGCGCCACCAATCAGCAAAGCTCAGTTCATTATGTCGAAGGACTGAGTCTGCTAGGTATTCATTTCTTCGACTAAGCTATAAATTGTATAAAACATTCTTTCCTGCTCAAGCTCTTACTTTGAAGTCCAGTGTTAGAGTATGAGTGTATTAGGCCCATGAGGCCATGTATGTCAGAAAATTTGTTACCACTGTGACTGGATGCTGCCTGAGATGATCACTATGGAAGCAGAGGATGAAGTCGGTTGCAGTACTGAGTCCACGGGCAAGAGGCACGTTTCCAAGCGGACAGCAGGAA
>Ga0182004_10004606_pt1 | contig 11140 bp, 13 predicted proteins | sample Sormic07211540_1_FD_120479 | JGI IMG/M metagenome (GOLD analysis project Ga0182004, IMG submission 120479) | Endophyte microbial communities from Sorghum bicolor roots, Mead, Nebraska, USA - 072115-40_1 MetaG | ecosystem: Host-associated > Plants > Roots > Unclassified | place: USA: Nebraska...
CTCTATGGTGTCTTGATCACCAAAACTAAACCCTAAGCAATACCTTTGCCTTGATCTCCATAGGGTTTTGATTTTCTCTTTCTTCTTTTCCAAGTTGAGCACTTGATCATCTTGAGGTCATCACCATTATCACTATGATCATCTCTTGCCTCATCACTTGGCATGTACCAACCTCATTAAGTCTACACACACTTAGTATAAAGGTTAGTACTAGGGTTTCGTTAATTATCCAAAACCAAACTAGGGCTTTCAGCAAGTCGAGTAATGTGGTGGCTTTGGCTTGTTGTGTGCGAACGGTGGATGGGATAGCGGCGGAAACAAAGAACAACAACGGTGCATTGAACTACGACGACGAACACAATTGAAATCAGCAACTAGACTCAACCATGGACACAAACTCAACAAAGCAAATCTGAAAACAAAATTGCAAGACACAACGAGTGATAGGACAGCGGAAATTAAACTATTTTTTTGCTTTTTGTGGACTCTAGGTAATGAACAAATATGAATCTATGGCAAACGAGATTATACCTCGTGGTAAACCTGAAATATCTGATACCAATTGATGAGGACCAGACTCAATCTTCCGAGAGGTAGATGGTAAATTCGATTTGTGGAGATCTCGACGTTGGCGATCCGGCTTCAAATCAGACACGATTCGAACCCTGCAACCATTACACCACTCTCTGTTGGTTATCAACCCAGCACAACTTGATTGACCTTGCCAAGAAGGCTGTTCCTGCAAGCGAATCGAAGAACACAAGCAAGAAGGTATAAACATACAATCTGAAATTACAAATATGAATGACGCGAATATCAATGGAGGGTTCGAGAACTCGGTTCCAAAGGACTAATCGACACACTGGAGGAGATCAAGAACGGGGTCCTGGATCACTATAAAAGGATTTGTCACCATAGTTACAATGAACAATTTAGTTTTTCGATGGAAAACTAAACTCTAAACAAAACTCAAGTCTAAACAGCGGCGGTTGCGTGGAATATAAAAGAGATGTATCCTAGGGTTGGAGGCCACTAGGGAGAGGCGCTCACAACTTGGGCTTAAGGCCCGACTCGATACATGGCCAAGTTGGCCCAAAATAGCTGACGCAGCACCTTGTCGTGGCCACACAGATTATTCCACGGATGATTTGGAGCTGGGGCCAGATTCAAAACGACGGCGTCGTCGTCGTCTCCTTTCCAATGAGTCCAAGATCATTCTGTTTCGATGTCGTATAAAGAAGTTATGATTAAAACACTGATATTGTATGTGCTAAATTCGAGAATAACGTGAAAGCTAAGTTAGAGATAAATTGCAACTTAAAAAAACAATAGTGTCAATGTGTCTAGCGTGACGATATCCTCATCACAACTAAACAAGCCCCTAGTTTACATCGAGCCGGGGCACGCGATCTACAGCTACTGGAATGTACTCCGTAGCTTCCAGAGGGAAGCACCGGTAGAGTGTAATAAAGCGTAAGAACGTTCTACAGCTTTGTTCCAATTTATTACAGCTTTGTTATATATACATATATAGTTGGATGGACACATTTCACATTTGGTTGTATCGTACTTGTGCCGAGTTTATTTTCGGATACTCTTCATGCTTTCCGTCCCCCGTTTGTCTTTCATTTGTTTATTTTGTTTCTTCTTTTTCATACGAGTCACTCACGACAGAAGTACATGGAGTACCAAATGACAGGACATGGAGAGGAAATGCTAGCATACTAGCATACAAACACAAGGAGATGCAGTTGTGTTCCTCATATTTTTTTTTTTGGTTTTGTTCAATCGACGCATCATCTTTAATTGCCTTTTCTTTTTTAGAAATATCATCTTTCAATCGTCGCGTCGATGCCGAAGAGCAGCTCGCCACCTCGTCATGGGCTCGCGGGCTCTCGCCACCCGGGAGGAGGAGGAGGGGACTCGTTTGGTTGGGCCGGGCGACCCCGAATCCAGCCACTACGATGTGTTTTGGTCCGGCCCAAGGCCTCGAATCGCCACCTGCGTGGTGTGGCAAGCGGCGCGGAAAGCATGAACTGAGGCCCGAAGCTGTGCACATGGTGCGGTGCTGCAGGAACTGCCTGCCGCTGCCGGTGCGGCGCACCCGGCGTCTCCGGCACTCCGGATGATCCGGCTCGTTGGCGCACGTATCCGCCACCTGATCCCCACGAAACGGGCGCCCGCACGCACGCGCCCCCCCTCTTCCGTGGGTGGGCGGCCCACCGGTCCGTGCACGGTGCACCGGCACGGCGGCACCAGTCTGCCACCATCCAAGCCAACAGACGCCAACAACTTCTCGCCCCGGCCGGCGCTCGCCCGTTTTTATAAGGAAATCGGCTTCACGTGGCGTGACGCCACCCGCCAGCCAGTCCATCGGCCCAGTGCCGCTCACTTGCTGCTGCCGCTCACTTGCTGCTGCCGCTCGCGCGCGCGCCGCGCCGACCGCTCCGCTCCGCCGGAGCGGGAATGGACTGGTACGCGTGGCTCTGCAGGGCGGGGGTGCACCCGGACGTGGCGTTCGAGTACGCGCTGGTGTTCGCGCGCAACGAGCTCGGCGCCGCCGACGTGCGCCACATGGACCACGAGTTCCTCCTCAGCATGGGCGTCGCCGTCGCCAAGCACCGCCTCGAGATCCTCAAGCTCGCCAGGAAGGATCCCTCGTCGTCCTCCTCCTCCCACGGCGGCAGGGCCGCCGTGGCCGCCGCCGGCGCCATCACCGCGCTGCCGTGGCGCGCCACCAGGCTGCTCGCCGCGGCCGTGCACCGGTCCGCGCGCTCGGCGCTCGGCCGCCTCCGCGCCTCCGTGTCGTCCCGCGCCCGGGACCGGGACCGCGCGGCGGCCGTCCCCGTCCCCGTCCCCGTCCTCGCCACGCCGCGCCTGCCACCTCTGCTGCGGCACCATCGCGGCGGGAAGGTCGTCGCGCACAGCAGCTGGACCAAGATCGCGTCGCCCGTGGCGGTCCGTGGCGGCGGCAAGCTGCCGCTGCCGGCGCTGCCGATGATGCCGACGCACGTCGTCAGCAGGCCCATCCTGCTCACCAACAGCCGCGCCGATAAGTGGCGGAGCAACGGCAACGGCGCGGCGGGCAGGACGCTGCCCGCGCCCGCTGGGTCCATAGCCGCCTGCCTCATGAGCACGGACGTCTGCAGCTGCGACGAGGACGACGGCAGCGGCAGCGGCAGCGACGTGGAGGTGGTGGTGGTGGACGTCGGCGAGGAGATGCGGTGGGAGTCCATGTTCCAGGATCTCAAGCCCACTTAGCCGAGACGCGCTCGCCATCCAGCCGTGTACGTACAGCGAGCGAAGACAACGTGCATGATGGGCAGTTGGCCACTGGTCAGTGGTCACTTACCTGCTGCCTGTTACTGTTATTGCTACTGTCTGTGTAAATGAGTGTGAAAAATAATGCCATGTGTCATTCTCTGAAAATTTGAGCTTGGAATTAATCGATCCATGTTCACGCACACATGATGAACCTTGTTGGATCTCGTTCCTTGTGAGATCGGATCATGAGTTCATAACGATCAGAAATGCCTGCAGCATTTTCGTTCCTGCTGTGAAAATATTTTAGTAACTACTACACGTCTGTCGTTAGTGTAGAGCCCCGACAACAGGATGGAATAGATAGAGGGCCATGTTCCCAAACCGAGACAAAAAACAAAGCGTGGCGCCAAAAATGAGCCGAGGTATCGTCCAGATCTGAACTGACAGTCGCCGCTCCACTCAAAGATTCAAACTGGGGACATGGCGTCTGCTGAATGCACGGATGTAGATCTGTCGGATTCAGCAAAGGTTAGCTGGCCAACCCTGGTCAGATCTCAACCACTACCCTGTTCAAAAATTTCAGTGATCAACTGCTGATGCTGACCTGTTAACTTGCCGACCACTGCCCCAGTTCAAGGCCACAAGTAAACCAAGTTTTAAAGATAGCATGATTAAGACCTGAGATGCAGTTTATTTCAGATTTGGAGAAAGATGCAGAGTCTTATCAATATACAAGCACCAGCGTTCTACATAAGTAGGGATTTCAGTTATGCACACCTAAAATTCAGGCCTCAGCACATTAACCTGGAGCAACAGCACGAGCATCTGGTACAAATAGCTGCACGTGACCATCGCCCCCTCTTCATAGTAGACCAAAAGGGACCCAAAATTAGAACACAGAGCACTGAAATAAGGTGCGTGCTCATGAATTACAATAGATCATTATCAAACTATTCAGACATCATATGGATTTAATGTAGATGCAGAGAACACTACAGCTCCGTATCGTCGTCCCTCAATGTCCAGAGTTCCTGGGCTGGCTGAAGGATCCCCCCGCATAGAGCATCTGATACACTGGCCGGACCCTCACTGTGAGAACCACGCTCAGCAATGTGCCCAAGCAAGCCGCGCCAGAGAGGACACAGAATGTGAGTCTGAAGCAATTAGGGCCATGGCATGCAATATCCGACCCTGATGTTGTGGCATGCTGCTTTGCCACTTCGAGATCGTAGACATATCCCGCAAGGGTGTTAAACAGGTATGCGCCTACTGGATTTGCCAATATGATGAAGTTGAATATCTTTCCCCAGTGCTTTAGTCCGAAGAGCTCTGATGAGGTTGAGATTATCACGGACAGCAGGGCACCATAACATATCCCGAGTAAGGCGACAGAGACGTAAAGTGTGGCAAGCTGACCCAATGCAAAGAGCAGGTATGTAATTATCATCACTACTTGGGTGCATATGATCAGAACACTTCGTGGAAGTGTCCTGGACCTGCAAAAGAAGCCTGTAAGTTGACCCGAGGATGCAGTGGCCACAATTTCGAATTTCAACAAACACATGTCTATCAGTCACAACAAGAAAGCCACACCCTACATGTTTTTACACATGGGATTCAGGTTTTCATTACTGTTTGCCTTCAGAAAATAGACCCATCACTAGTTTGTCAGGCTTTCATGTTCCCTATTCACAATTTTTACCCAAGCTATTGACTAACATGAGAGGAGATGCATTAAAAGATAAATCAACCATAGGGCTGCTACTGAACTTCTCTTCAGGACAGAAATTCAAAACTTGAGACTGCAATGCAATTTTCTAATAATTCAAAGAGGGGTCAACATGGTTAATAAATTTGAGCAGTTAGGAGCTATAAAGACACATTGGTTCGCAACCAGATATCTCTCAGTAGTCAGTGCCCACTAGGCCAAAAAACAATGTGAAATTTGGTACAGCTATTAAAGCCAAGAATGGCCCATCACATGGAATCAATTATCTGAAAGAGTAAATAGTTGAGAAAATATAAGATATTCTATTACCTGACAAGATACTCAGAAACAGCACCACCTCCCAGCCGGCCAAAAAAATTGCAGAAACTGAAGACAGAGAGTGAGATGGTTGTGTCGACAGCACCTGCAGCAATTCCTATCTGTGCTAGATTATTAACAACAGTGATTCCAGATCCAATCCCAACAAAGCATATTGCAAAGAGAAGCCAGAAATCGGCCTTCAGTATTGCTTCACGAAACCTGAAATCTTCTCCCCTTCTTGGTCTTCTTCTCTTCGGCTTTATAGCCCCTTCGCCCTCGGCTAAGAGAATATCAATGTCAAAGGAATCATCTTCTTCAAGATTACCAAGGTTTGATTCAGAGGAAGAAGGCAAAAGTGCTTCTGTGTGATCATTATCATTTGTTGGAGAGTGTGAATCTGATGGACGTTTTTTCTTTGGGAATAAAGTCATCTTCAATGGTATTGCCAGGGGAGCAAAAATGAGAAGAACCATAATGACAAGCAGAGAATAGTTGATAATGTCATTGAGAGTCACGACATGATCCAATATCGTAGCCCCAACCAGATAAACCCCAAGAAGAATGCTCGCCATTTGTGCAAATAAAAAATGGACTTGCTCTGCATTCGTCTCCACCAGAGAGGGTTCACAAGGCTGAACAAAGTACATTGCCAGAAGGCACACAGCAGGAATTCCCAGAGTGAGAAAGAGCAAAAGGTTGATGGGAGAATCACGGAGCACTCCAGTGTATACTGCGGTGTAAACAGCTGCACTTAAACCCGAGTACCCTTTCAGAATGCCAGCAACAGCACCTCTGCTGAGTGGGAAGTTCCTCATGTTGGTCACTAGAACGGCAGTCGCCAACCATGCACCACCATTGGTAGCAAGACATAACGCAAACCATATCTGTAAGTAGGGTCATTAGCCAATTTACACTATATGTCCAATAAAATAAATCCCAGACTGGAAATACACTGCTTAGAGTAGGTGACAAAGTTTGTCTCAAGTTGAAACTAGCAAAAAGCTAACGTCATTTAAAGCCTTAAAGGGGAAAGAAGAGTGGTGCTAATCCTAGAACACCCGATCCTCCAGTGAGATCTGGCGTGTAAAAGTCCTAAATACGTGCATTATTGCAGTGAAATGCTGCATTTTTATTGACCCAAGTGCAGTCAGAACTTGTTTGCTAGCGTTTGTCAGGCAGCTTGTCCCCATTGTTTACGGAATCTCAGAAAGAGACATCTATTTTCCCTCAAGCTTAGTACACCATAAGATGTATGGCACGTAGACTGCCCCCTTTTGTTTATGGAATCTCAGAAATAGACATCTATTTTCCCTCAAGATTACACCATATTTTTAGAGTAATATAGTAATGGAGAATAAATCCCAGCACCAGCATATAATAATAATCCATTTATTATGTTTACTTGCACAGCGCAAAAGTGCCAAAAAAAAGCGACAACTTGCCACAAAACAATGCCTTCCACGAAAAACTTAGAGTAACTCAACTTCCGTTTCACAAACGCATAAACTGGATCTTAAAAATCGAACACTAATGTCTTTCGCAAAACAAAAATCGGTCAGTAAATTGATGAGAAGCACTAGCAAAACGAAGATCGACAGTGGGGGTCGGCAGCTCACCAGCCAGTAGGGCAGCGCGGGCGCGACGCCGGAGACGAGGAGCCAGGCGGTGCCGTAGCCGAGGAGGCAGGCGCCGGCGCCGATGAGGAGGAGCAGGGCCGGGTGGAGGCGGTTGCAGAGCACCCCGGGGAGCAGGCCGAGGTTCTCGCCGACGTCGCAGGCGACCCCGAGCAGCGCGAGGCGGCTCTGGTCGGCGCCGAGCGCGACCTTGAGCGCGTGCGAGTAGAGCGCGAACGTGGAGCTGGCGCCGCCCGCGACCTGCACCCACGCCGCCGCACCCAGACCCAGCCACGGCGGCCGGCTCCCCGCCTTCACTGACGCCGGCCCCCGCATCGATCTCGCTCGCTGAGGGGAGCAGACGGCAGCGTGCGCGGTGGATGTACACTACAGTGGAGGCCCGGAGGTGGGACGGGGAGGGGGAACTGCGGTCGGGACTCGGGATCGCGGGTCGGTGTGGGTTTTTTATGAGGGGGTTTGCACAGTACGCCTGACGGCTGTCCGAGGGCGCCCCCGCCGGACGGTGGTCGGTGGCGGGTGGGCTTGGAACTTTGGGAGCTGCGATGGGCTTCGCTTGGAGCTGGGTTGGGTTGGTGGCGGTGGGGGGCCGTCTGCGCACGGACGCGTGGGTGGAGGAGGACCGGAGGCAGCCCGGAGGTGGGAAGAAAAGCGGGGAAAGTGGATGTAAACAGAGCTTTCGATGGCGACGGTCGGCGGCACCGGCCGGCGTGTGGCCGAGATCTCTCTCAGGGCTTGCGAATTGCGATGTGATGGCGGCAGATTTTTTGTGGGCCGCGCCGGCGCAGTGGAGTGGATCAAGGATTATTATTAGCAGGCGTGATGGGCCCGTGCGGCTGACCTGCCCGTGGGCTCGAAAGTTTTCAAGGAAAAGTTCCGTTTGATCTCAATCAAACAACTAATGTAAGAGCATTTTTCAACCGTTTTGCAAATAAATCTTGTATTCATATATTTAAAAAAAATCATAAAAAAATATATTCAATAATTTAACAATTAGCTTTGTAATTTTATTAATTTAACAAGTAGAAATAAATGATTGGTATATATGCTAGACCGTCCGCACTTGGTATTTGAAACCTAACCTGGCGTGAAGTCCGCGTCCTTCTTGCCGCGAACTGGCCACGGACGGAACCTGGTGTTCTGATCTCCTGCCACCAGTTTTTGCCCCGAACTGATCACGGACGGAACATCAACTGCAGGTACTCCAGATGTCCTCCCAATTGTTTACGTACTAGGAGAATACCCCCGCGTTGTTACGGAAATTACCAGTAAAATTATACTATCATAATATATGTTAGTGGATGATTCTTTAGTATTCTAGCATGGACAACTAAATATATGTTAGAAAATAATGTGGTTTGCTAATATGAATAACATAGATGTACGATAAATGATATGTGTTAGTTCAATTTATTAGTGGATAATGATGTGAACACTTTGCCTGACGGGGTAATATTTTAGTGGGATGATTTAGTAGATGTTGATGTGGACAATTTGCATGACAAGAGCATTAGTTAGTGGGATGCTCTAGTGGATGATGATGTAGATGCTTTGCATGTCAAGAGAATTAGCTAGTGGAGTTTATCTATATAAGAGATATAGATTGCCTCCGATCCATTGTACCTTGAGTTTGCGCCATCGGTGAGGAGTGCATGGGCGATCCATTGTGCCGGCCATCGCTTTGTCGGCAAGAACTGTAGCCACCAAGGGCTCGGCCCGGCCACGCACAAAAACTCAAAAAGACCCTACGCGAGCAACCTCGGCGCAAACAAATGTCACAAAGATCACCCGGCGCGCGAGGAGGAAAAGAGGTCGGCAAAAAAAATTTGTGGGTCCATAATTTTCTATTTTGCCAAGTTATTAATGTCAAACCATTAGAGATTGTCTTTTTTCATCTTTGCCATATTTTTAGGACTTGGCAAATTTTCTTTTTTTTTGCCAAATAAACTATGCAAAATAGTTGGGGATGCTCTCAAAGTTCTGATTTGTCTTTTTTAATTAAAGAAATGGACTTTTAGACTCCTTGATTTTTCAAACTGCCTGGTTTTTCTTCCTAATCCTGAACGATTTTCGAAATGGTTTTGGTTGATATGACTCCACGACAGCCACAAGGGAACTAAAATTGTTTTTTCTGATAGTTCCGTGAGTAAATTAGACTCTTTATAAAAAAACTCTTGAAATAATTTTCCAAAACACTATCCAAATATATTTTAGAAAAAGTTTTTATTTAAAAATACTAAAATCTGATTTAATCTTTTCTAATATTAATTTATTTGATTTAAATATTTTTAAAATAATAGATATATTTTTGTAGCGTTTTTTGTAAAGTCTAATTGATCACTTGAGTTATCAAAAAAGTTGATTTTTTGAGGTGGGACTAATGGGATGCCACGTAGAACGACTCCCGCCTACCACATCAGCCAAAATCATTTCCAAAACCACTCAATAAGGTAAATAATTAGATGGTTTCAAAAGTTAGATGGATTTACAAATCAGGTTTTTCGATTGAGAGGAAAAATAGGACTTTCAGAATAACTAAGGAGGTCAGATGGATTTTTTTTTTGAAACTAGTCAGATGGAATTGATGCCAAGAAGATGGATTGATGGTGATGTCAATAGGGCCCCGATCTCAATTTCCCATGGGAATTATATTATCTATGGGGGATGGGCTTATTCTCCTCCCATTGAGATATAAATAAGGGAAAAGACATCCCAAAGGATTTGGCAGGGATGGGAATGGTTCTCTATCCCCCGGCCCTAAGCCCATGTTTATTGATTGGGTATGGTCCTTTAAGACGTTAGTTGCTACCCACTTTAGCTCGGCAGGTCTTGGTGTTAGGCTTTAAGTTTTTCATTAGCAAAACATGCTCGTGCGTTGCAACAAGACATATGGATAGTACTTATTGTATGGTGCTCTTATCAATAATAATAGGCTGCTATTTTTTGTTGGATTTAGTTGTGTCTTGTCTAACCTAAGACCAAATAATTTCAAGGCTCGTATCAAATGTTAGAGCAATAAAAAACTAATCTTGCATAGAAAATTAGCAAAAGATTGCCTCAACTTGAATACTCTGAAAGTGACGTATGGCGTATGCCCCCGTATACAACATTTCCCCACGCGGACCGCGAGGACTGTATCCAAATTCAATGCGAGATCTGCCAATTGAGATTGATAGAAGTCTGAACAGACGATATACAGCTACATTCCAATTTCCAAAAGATAATATAATAATAACAACAGCACAAATTAATCAGGTAAGTTGGAAGCACCGCTTGTGACGTCAAAACGATAGAGCGCAGATGCATCTGGCGTTACAAAGTCCCTGACTGACCAGACATGATGGCGGCGGTGTAGTTGTCCTCGGTGCAGAGGTGCGCGAGGACGTCCAGGTCGGATTGGAAGTCATCGCGGAGCCAGTAGTAGTTGTCGACGCGGACGTTGCCATGCTCGATGATATGGCACAGCACCTTCTTGGCCACCGGCGGCGCTGCCGCCATCTCTACAAAGGAAGCACCACGGTAACAGGAGAAGGCCCCGATGCCGAAGGAGGAGAGGAGGAGGAGGAGGAGAGTGCGGCGACGCGAGAGCGTGGACGCGGCGAGGGCTGGGGAGAAGCACGGGAAAGGGAGAGGACAGACGAGGGAAGGAGCCGGCCAGCCGGAGCATCGCCACCCTTTATTGAGCGAGTTCAAGCTGGTTCACGGGAGAGGCCAGACGAAAAATAGTTCCGAACAAAAAAGAGATTGAAATTTTGCCTTTTGAAAGCCCGGTCGATGGACTCGTATAGGGACACTGTAGACTGCTAATTGTAAATCACATATAATCCTACATATACACGGATACTGATGAAAGATATGAACATATAAAGATACCTATATATATACACGGATACTGATGAAAGACATGGTGAACATATAAAGATATGGTGAACTGAAATTTTCACAATTTATTATTATGTATAGATATAGTGCTTGGCGATTAAGTAGAGATTGATTGGGTACAATTAGACAAGATAATATATTAGAATTCAGATCCATATAGAAATATTCAATTAAAACATGAAGTTCAATTGTACACAACACAGGATGACTCATGTCGAGTCCAACCAAAACTGTTATTAAATCTAAATGCGTCTAAAATGATCCAGTAATGACAAAACTATTATAGATACATGTTAGATCACTTCAAAACCTAGACATAGTATATATATATATA
>Ga0182004_10004607_pt1 | contig 11140 bp, 10 predicted proteins | sample Sormic07211540_1_FD_120479 | JGI IMG/M metagenome (GOLD analysis project Ga0182004, IMG submission 120479) | Endophyte microbial communities from Sorghum bicolor roots, Mead, Nebraska, USA - 072115-40_1 MetaG | ecosystem: Host-associated > Plants > Roots > Unclassified | place: USA: Nebraska...
CCCGCCTGGCAGCGGCAGCCAGCAGGGGCATCCAACGGGCAAGAGCACGAGCACAGAGCAGATGCGACGCGCGGTCCATCGAACCAAATCCCCAACGGTCACAAGGACGGATAGACACGGGCGCACAGTATAAGAGCCACAGCTAGCCGTTACGCATCGGGAAACAGATCTCCCATCCGGCCATCCCCTCCCCTCCCCACGCCCAAAATCTCCGCCGTCTCCCTCACAGTTCCGGTTCTCCCCACCCCAGTCCCGCCGCCCACTACTCCCAATCCGAACGCAGCCGCCAGCCCGGATGTCGATTGCGGCGGCCAGATCCCCGTCCCCGGGCCCGCCGGCGAGGCCGTGCTGCGGCCTCAGGAGGAGCGCCGATTCCAGCCCCTTCAGGCCCGCCGCGTCCCCACACGGTACGGTAGACGCCGTATCTCGATCTCCTATTCTCTCTTTCCCTCGATCATCCGCCGCCGGCTTCTTACAGATTTCCTCGCGTGATTCACTTCGCAGATTCGCCGCAGAGGAGTTCCTCCGTTTGCAAGAACAGCGGCCGCGTCTCGCCGCGCACCTGGTGCGCGGAGAAGGAGAACGACCCGCGGGAGCGGGACGCGGCCGGGACCGGGGCCGCGAGCGCGAGGACGCACAAGGTCCGCTCCAGTGGTGGCGTTTTCGCCGCCGCCGGCGGTGTCGCCAAGAGCTTCATGGCGCCCACCATCTCCGCCGCCTCCAAGGCCGTCGCGCCGTCGGCCACGCCGAGGAAGAAGGTGCTCGGGGAGCGCAACAACGACCCCGTCCCCTCCTCGCCACTCGACCTCGCGCACAGCAGCTGCAAGCCTAGGGGCCCGCATCAGCAGCCGCCCGACGAGCAGGCTCTTGGCGCGCCGAGGCGTCTGCGGCTCTCGCTTGACGGGGCGTCCGCCCCTCCTCCTCCCGCGGCTGGGCCGGTCGTCTCGCGCGTCGTCCGCCGGTCGTTCGAAGGGGACGAGGCCGCCGTGGTGGTTGAGAATCCCGTCTCCAGGAGCGACCACCACGCGGCGGCGGCTTCGGTGGACGCGGAGGCCGTGGCAGCGCCGTACGACCCCAAGACGAACTACCTCTCCCCGAGGCCTCGCTACCTGCGCTACCAGCCCAACCGCCTCCTCGAGATTTACCGTCATGGCGGTGGCGCGGTGCTCGAGGAAAGATTCGCCACCGAGAGCAGCAGCGAGGACACTGCAACAACCACCACCACGGAGGAGGAGGAAGTATCCGGGGAGGAGCAGCCAGGTGACTCCTCGGAGGAGGAGACCTCGGCTCTGGCCTCTCCATCGGAGGCCAGCGCTAAGCCTGCTGCTCCGGCCCTGGATGGCCTCCTGCGGCCCCAGCCCGCGCTGGATTCGCCAGTAGCTCGGGTCCTGACACCGGAGGGGAAGGAGTCCCCGCGGGCTGGTGGCGTGCTGATACCTGAGCAGGAACCTGCAGTGAGCCCCGCGCGAGCTCGTCCCAAGAAGAAGAGGTCATCGATGAGGTTCTTGCTTGCTCCCCTCGCTCTGGTTCTGTTGATGGCTGCAGCGTTTGTCTGTGTGCCACCGCCGCCGGATCATCCGGTCATGCTGAACACCTCCCTGTCAAAGGTGTCAGACTTTCTTTCAGTTCAAGAATTGCAACCTGTGGAGTTGGCTGCTAGGCTGAAGCAATGGTCTAGCAGTTCGTTGGACTTTGTCACGTCCTACTGGGAGGCTATTGTATCTTACCAAGATCGAGACGTCTTTGGTCCGCATTTAGCGGCCAATTTGAGTGCTGCTGCTGCTGCAGATGTAGATGCAGATTATGCTGTTGGTTTCTACTTCAGTGCTGCTCAGACAAGCCCAATCAGTTTGGAGAAGGAGTTGGGGATTCAGGAGGTTGTTTTAGAAAGTGATACTGAGATGATTGTAGGGCCTGATGTAGAGGAACTGACAAAATATGCCGACCCTGATGCAGAACCTATTGATGATACTGAAATGGAACAGGAAGATGTATCTGGGGTACCAAGTGCCATGGAGGAGGCAAATGTTGATGCAGTAGTAGAGGTGTTCAGTGCTGAGATGGCAGAAGAAGTGTCTGGCAGTAGTGGAGAAGAGATGGCAGCCTCCATTCAGAATTCAGATGTTCCTTCTCAATCCACTCCCGAGCCTGAACAAGCAGAGGGCATTGACGAGGCTTCCTTGCAACAAGATGTTCAGACTGAGGACTCCGAGGGCGATCATGCTGATGGCAAGGAGGATCAGGAAGCTCACCTGGTTGGTAAGAAGTTGGGATCAGATATTTGGCCAAGTTACTTGGACAAAATATCAAATCCGGCTGCAATTGGGGCTGCTCTTGCTGCCATTATTGTTCCTGCTGCTCTGGCATACCTTTACATGAGGCAGAAGCAAGCTCGCGTTGCCTCCAATGAATCAGCTGAGCAAGTCGAGCAGGCTGAGCAAGTTGAGCAGATTGAACAAATTGAGCAGGTTGAACAAGTTGAGCAGTCTGAAAGTCTTTCTGGCTCAGGAAGTAGCCAGGGGCATGTTGTTGCCACGGGTTCACTGTTTCGTAGTCCTGGCCTAGAAGAAACTAAGAGACTTGGTGGCTCTGGCCCGTCACAGTATAGCAGCAGCTTGTCATCTGGGCTTGGCCGGAGGAATACCAAGGGTGAGGAATACCAAGTGTCGAGGAGGGATTCCACAGCTCAATCCACATCATCTTATGGTAGTTTCACCACATATGAGAAGATCCCTGCCAAGAAGAAGGTAAGCTGCAATTGGTATTTATCATTCAGTTGTTCATTTTGCTTGTTTTGATCTGGCCTTGTGTTTAACTTGTACCGACCTTGTTCTCACTACACAGGGAAACAAGGAGGACGAGGCGATGACCCCAGTCCGGCGCTCCAGCAGGCTGAGGAATGTGAAAACTCCTGAAGCCTAGGATTGGGGCAAGCTGGCCTCTGAACTGTTTTTAAGACGATTTAACTTTTAGATTTAGATACTTGTCTAGGCACTTGGGTTGCTACTCAGTGAAGTATCACAGACATGTCTAGGCATTTTCAACAGATTTGTATGGTGTGATTAACAGCTCTCTGCTGTTTTTCGTTCAAAAATGATTAAGACTTGTGTGTTCAGTATAACTGCATAAGATTTTAATTGATGTTGACTTGCTTGTTGTACTGTTCTCTAGTTGAGATGAATCCAATTATTTTCAATGGGTCTGTTCATTTGAAATCCTCTTATTCTCCATTCTGCTACTGCTGCTGCCGGCAGCAGGAGCACTGTGAAGAAGCCAAATGAATGTTTCTTACTTGAATGTGTTGTACATGGATGTAGTTCGCTGGATTGGTTTGCTCCGGTCGCCCCTTAAACTTTGCAACGAATGAGCTTAACAGCGCTCGGGATTTGTTGTACTGTTCTCCTGCTCAGGCATCCGCAGATCGAGCCAAAGATTCCTGCTGCCCGCGTCTGTGGCGCCTTCGTTTCGAGTACACTGGGCTCTCTGTCCTTGTTATGTTTTGTGGGTATGAAAATCTACGATTATTTTTCTCTCTTCATATGAATATGGGCAACAAATAAGCTAGTTTCAGTTGCTATGTCTAATTGTCTATGATGAAACTCCCAGCTGCAGCTATATCTGCATTACTGACAGTATTTTGCTTTCATTGCAGGGCTTGCCAGCTTCTCAATAACAGGTTTGGGTCTTTCCTTCACATTCCCATTTGAGGTTCATGAATTTCAAGTATGTTATCATATATATTTGGATGAGTGTAGTGGTTATCTTATCAAAGAATGACAATCACTGTTTTCTTTCCTTGTAGTGGTTATCATATATATTTGTGAAGGAGCTTTATCCGCCTTCAGTTACTATGTTGATTGTCGACCTTGTGGAACCTTTCATTTGGACGGTATATTTGCTTCATCAAGATTGCACAAATCTTCTCACTTGTTGTACAGTTAGTTGTTGTGCTTACAAGGAAGCAACAGACAATGTAAAGCATCACTTAAAGAACATAAATATCATAGTCATAGCTCACAGAAGTAACAAAAAGGAAAATATGAGACAAACAGCTACTAATGTGGAATTATGCTACTCTGGCAGCTCAGCCAAGAAGTCATAGCCACAAGCAGCAGTTCATAAACTATGCCTCAAAGATCATATGAACATTTTCAATAAAATATTAAGCAGATAGACAGCACCAGATCACATGGGAGAAATCAGAATTTGGCAGTAATACCGTCAGAAAATGGTATCAGCCAAACGAATCTTTTCAAACATTTGCTTCGTGCATTTTGTTCCGTGCTGCAACTGAAACACCGTCAGAAAAGGGAAAATAATTCGAAGGGCCTTTGGTTCAAGGATAAACTTTCACCCAACTGCACATGGTGCTTAACAATGCTGCTAAATGTACATAACAATTCATGCATGCATCAACAACTGGGGCACCTGCTGCAGTTTATATAGCTTCTAATTCTTAAAATCATGAACAGAAACAGTTCACCTAGAGTAAAAAACATAGTGAAATTTCCAGTCCTCGGCATCTTGGCCTCCACATCAGCACGGGACAGATTTTGCATGAATCTTGAAGCAGCTAGGTAATTTTCCTTTTTGATAGTCCAAAGGATTTTTCTAGAATGGCGTTGCACCAAGTCACCCGAAGCAAAACAAACATCAGATAATCGGGTATAGTACAGTAGTACTGTTACAAAGTCACCAACCAAAGTTCATTTTTTCCCCCGGAGCCATCTGATTACATGGATTGATGAATAGATGTTTCAGTGCAACTCCCATGATTGTCGGCATATGTCCCCCCGTTCAGGTTACCCAGCCAAGCAGCCCTGGTCATCAGCTTCTTCCCTGTTAAATAACTTTTCTTTTTGAGGAATAGCTGTACATAATGACATCTTAAGCAAAATATCAGTATTCTCCCCTGGTTATCAGCTTCTTCCCTGTAAAATAGCAACGACAATGCAAGGTGCTTCTTTCATTGTAAAACTCAGTTGCCATAATATGCAGTATTCTCTGAATTTTGGAATCCATTAGGCTCAGACATTTGTCATTTATGTGCCTCCATTTATCTTCTTTCCATTTTCCCACGAGGATTGACAAGTGACTACATTCAGCATTTTGGTACTGCATATATGTGTTTTTGAATACAAATATATCTGAGCAGAATTTACGTTTCAGATTTACTGCATATATGTGTTTTTGAGGCCTCTTTCGAAATACAGAACTTTCTCCCAATCCTGAGGGGATTAATTGTTTTTTACTGACAATACACTACTGCAGAAAACCTTGCTCAATCATCTGTGTTCTTGTTTGTTGCAACTCTGTCCTATTCTGCTCGTATATGCTCGTTTCCTCAATTAGAAAAAGAAACTCGTTTCCTCGGGCTTATCGAATCTTTTTTCTCCAAACAATAATTGGAGTTTTGAATCCCTATACCGGTCAATTTTCCACCCACGAATAAACAGAAATCTTCAAATGCCTTTTTCTCATTTTCGAAACACGTAGTACCACCCGCAGAGCGCGGGAAAAGAAAAAAAAAATCAAACAACGGTTAGGCCCACATTTCCCCACACGTCAGCACCCAAGCCGCCCAATCCGCATCTGCCTGGCAGCTCGGACCCACATGTCATAGCCTGCCGGCTGCCGGCCTCTAGCTTGGGGCAGCACAACTACTCGCACAGCCTCCCTCGCCCCTCGCATCATCCGCCGCCGGCCCACCACCTCCGACACCTCTCCCTCCGCCGCCTCCGATTCTTCCCCAGTCTCCGCAAACCCTAGTCCCAATGGCCGCCTCCACCAGGACTACCAGCTCGTTCCCCTACCTAGTCGCCGCCTCCTCTCCCGCGGCCCGCCGCCACGGGGCCAGCCACCGGATCCGCGCCTCGGTGGGGGAGGCGGCGATGGACGTGGTGTCGGAGGCGGAGCTGCGGGAGAAAGGGTTCATGGGGATGCGGAAGACCAAGCTCGTGTGCACGGTGGGGCCCGCATGCGTCGAGGCGCTGCCGGCGCTGGCGCGCGGCGGGATGGGCGTGGCGCGGGTCAACCTCTGCCACGGTGGCCGCGAGTGGCACCGCGCCGCCATGCGCGCCGTGCGGAGGCTCAACGAGGAGGAAGGCTTCTGCGTGACGCTTATGGTTGACACCGAGGGCTCCCAGCTCCTCGTCGCGGACCACGGAGGCGCCACCTCAGCGAAGGCCGAGGTAGGTTTGTCACTTGGTCTCCGCTACTCTGCATCTGCATTGCTTCTCATGATCTCATCCAGTTGTTGCATTGTGTCATTAAGGTCACCGCGCCACATCTGATCATGATCGTGATCTCGTTTCATCTACTGCATGTGCATACACGATTTCTGTACTGTCTTTGTTGTTGTTGACCTATGTGGTTGTGCAGTGAACCGGTTGTAAGTGTGTATGCACTGCTTTCAATAACTCAGTAGCATCAAACTTGTTTTTCTCTTCTGATGAAAGCAACTGGGATTAATTTCATCTATTGATATAGCCCATACTCATTTGGTGTGATTAGATTGGAATCATCCCCCGCTTGGTTAGGATGGTCATATTCTGGAATTGTTTTGCTTCTTGTGACATGATGATAAATTGATAGTGGTATCCTGTTCCAGATCTTTTGATGTTTGATTGGATTCTGTTTGAGGTCCACTTTCTTTTATAAGGAATACCATATATATTGATGGATGGATCCTTTTTGTTCCATACTAAAGGATTTTTCATTTCTGTACGTGCGTGATGCTGACTATTACTGGACTGGATGTCTGGATTTCTATTAAACTGACTGCTAATGAAGCAATGATATGTTGAACTTGACAGTACAATTATCCTGAGGGTATTTAAATTTGATGTACTTGATGTTTTGTTATTCAAAAGTAATTGATAATATATTGGTTGACCTTCATCTTGATCTTGTTCAGTGATTTTCTTAGAAGTTTTGCACACAGACATTAATTCCCAGAATCTCACTCAAGAGATCAGACGTTTCTGAATCCTGACAAGTACTGGGGAAATAGCAACCTGCAGACATGTTTTGTTTGCTCCTGCCACACCAAAACGTGATTGGTGAATGGTGACTGGAATGGCCCAAGTGCCAGTCCTGAAACATTTTAGTCTAAGTAGGTAGCTTTAGCTGTCAGGATATATCTATGTGCATGTGGGTTAGTATTGAGAATTTTATTTTATTTTGGTAATTACTGAATGTGGGGGCTGGCAAATAGTAGGTTGAGAAATTCTCTTGTGGCAAAGAGTTTAATGAAGGCTTATCAAGAGTATACTGTCTTTTTCAATCCATAATATTTTATCTGTATTATAAACTATAGTAATATGCATACACATATAGTCTACTATACTTGACACAAACCATTTGGACGTGCATCTTTCATCGTGTCAATCACATGTAGAACCAGACCCCACAACTCATTGGCATAACTTGGCAGTATATATGAAAAGTGCACTGAAATGGTAGTACAGATGAAAATTACCTTCTAATAATATGTATGTCATCCAATATCTATTGTGATATATTGGAGCTTTATTTTTGGGAGGGAGATATATTGGACTTGTATCCTTATCCAATGTGTATCATGATATGGAATTGTGGACATTACACTAAACTAAATTATTGAGGCTACTATATAGTAACTGTGACACCATTCCCTTTGTCCCTGAATTATATTACTGTACATACAATAAGGTTTTAACTAAAAGATACTCTTCATTGATTTGTCAATCATCTTCTTGGATCTGCTGAGAATTAGTAAAAGGATCATAGTATTTGTAGTAGTATGCTGCATCTTCGAGAAAAAATGTGATAGGTTTTCGTCTTTCCGTGGTATTGCAGGATGGGTCAGAGTGGATATTTACAAACAGAAGAGCTGATGAAGCCCATCAGTTCACAATGCATGTGAATTTTGATAAGTTTTCTGAAGGTCTGAAGATGAGAAAAGCTTTGTTTCTTGTCTCTCCATAATATGAGTTCTAAATATTGCTCATTAGAAAACAACTTTCTCCACATTTACAGGCATTTTGGTTGGTGACGAGCTTGTAATAGACGGTGGAATGGCAACATTTGAAGTTAATGAGAAAATAGGAAATGATTTGCGCTGTAAGTGCACGGACCCAGGTTTGCTTCTTCCTCGAGCCAAGTTGTCATTCTGGAGGAACGGAAAATTAGTTCAAAGGAACTTTGGCCTTCCTACATTGTCAACAAAGGTTATTTGGGAAGAAAAGACTTGATATTCCTGCAACTCATGTATTGATTTTTTAGTTCCTTTCTAAGACAACAATTTTCTTGACATATTAAGAATGCAGCAGCTGTTCATGGACCATTCTTTTTTTGACTTATGGCCCATAGTTATAAAAACAAATCCTTTTGACATGATGAAATTTCTGGCTAACTTTATGTGAGCAATACCATCTAATACCTTCCCAATTTGCTTGACATGAAAAAGTTTTGTTGTTTGTGATATGTGTATCATCTCCAAATCTCTCTATCATTCATTGGCCACAACTATGTATTTGCTGCTTGCTGAGTGCCCTTATTATCTTGTAGGATTGGGCAGACATCGAATTTGGGATAGCTGAAGGAGTTGATTGCATTGCTCTATCATTTGTAAATGATGCTAATGATATAAAGCAGTTGAAGGCTTACCTCTCTAGAAGATCATTAGAGTGAGTAGATAGCTGCCACTTACTTCCTAATGCTCTAAAATATTCATAGAGTTATTCGTTGCTGGATAGCTTCTTAAAATATACATAAGGACTGTAGAATGTAGGTGGTGTCTGGAGACTCATGTTTGCTATAACCTACCATTACTGAATTGAAATCTAAACAAAGAAATGTAGGCATCAAGTATGACTTCCAATAATAAATGATCCATTTTGTATCTAGTGAACACACTGCATCTAATCTGGAGAATGTGAAGCTGGTGTAACAATATACTTTAATGTTATTGTTATAGCTAATTGTTTACAAAAATACAACTGAATACCAAATTGAAAATTTTACCTGAAATTTTGGCTGATGTATTTGTGTCAAACTTAGCAAGTGAAACCACTTCTTCAATAAAAACTCAGAATAAGTTTAGATATATTTTGTGACTGCAGCTTGTATTTGTATTACTGTTGATATTATTTAAAGCTGCATCTGGTTGTATAACAGACACATCAAAGTTTTTGCAAAGATTGAGAGTCTAGAATCTCTCAAGAACCTGAAAGACATCATAGAAGCATCTGATGGAGTTATGGTAGCACGAGGGGATCTTGGAGTTCAGATTCCTCTAGAACAAATCCCAGCCATTCAAGAGTCAATTGTTAAACTATGTAGACACCTGAACAAGCCTGTGATAGTTGCTTCTCAGCTTCTCGAATCAATGGTTGAATACCCAACACCAACTCGAGCAGAGGTAACCTAACTATAATACATCAGAAGCATAGATCTCAAACATGTTCATTCCATCTAGCTTTTGCCTTCAGCAATCCAACTGAGCCTTAAAACCAAACTTTGGATCCCCTAGTATTTAGTAATATTACTGCTACTGATGCTTTTTTTATATCTCAGTTTTTCCCCTTTTTGTTGGTGCCTCATGTTGGGTTTCATCTAGAACCTACCCTTTGCTTGGTGTAAAAGGCTTTGTTCATTCTATCTGACCATTTCCTAATTACTTCTTTATGAAGGTGGCCGATGTTTCTGAAGCAGTGCGGCAATACGCAGATGCTGTGATGATATCAGCAGAGTCAGCTATAGGTGCATATCCCCAGAAAGCACTATCTGTACTTCGTGTGGCCAGTGAGAGGATGGAATCATGGAGCCGTGAGGAAAACATGCATAAACGTCTTCCACAACATCAGCTTGCAATTGCTCTGCCTGACCGGATCTCAGAGCAAATTTGCAACTGTGCTGTAGAAATGGGTACTTAATTTTTATTTCTCTTTTAAAACATTGGCCTTTCTATTGAATTCTCACAAACTTTATTTATTCTGCAGCAAACAACCTTGCTGTGGATGCCATATTTGTTTACACAAAACATGGTCACATGGCCTCACTTCTGTCACGCAACCGGCCCAACCCTCCCATATTTGCATTCACTGATAATGCCAATTCAAGAAAGAGCATGAACCTCTACTGGGGAGTGATTCCACTTCATCTACCATTGTCAAATAGCATGGAAGATAACTTTAATAAAACCATCAGCCTGATGAAGTCAAAGGGTTCAGTGAAACCTGGAGACACGGTCTTGGTGGTATCAGACTCTGATCTAAACCGACCTTGTGCTGCCACCTCAGTGTTCCAATCCATTCAGGTCCGGTTAGTGGAGTAGGTTCCGTACGGGTTGCTGCAAATGTCTCATGGATTACGTGTCTCCACTCTTCAATAAGGAGGACATTTGACTGTTATACATGTACTTGTTCGTCTGGGCTTATCAGCTGAATCTGTCAGCCATTCAGCAGTGTTTTTCTCTCAGAATAAATCAGCCAGCAGTACTTTCTGTCATGGCTTATCAGCCATTCCAGTATATATTGTAGCAATCGTTTTGCAATCTCACACCGACACAAAAGTAATGTTCTCAAGTATTATTGATCATATTTGCGATGTAGTACGTGTAAATGTGCAATCACGCTGTGAAAATATGGAAAGTTAGGTGCTAAATATCATGGCAGCTGTATGCAACTCTGGACCCCACAAGTTTTTTGGAGTGAACAAATTTAACATCAGGATCTATTCTTTGAAAGTTGGATGCATATAAAATTGCTATGGATTTTTTGATGACTCGACTTCAGTTTTTCTATTGCCAGCATTCCTTTTGATCCTACTCCCTCCGGTCACAAAAAACATGTTATTCATGATAAGATTTAGCCAAACCTTATAAAAACTAAAAACATCATTGTTTTTGTAGTTTGAAGTTTGAACATGTAAGTTATAAGCTATACACACGTGTAGATTTTTATTCACATATACTTGCGAAATCCTATAGGTTTGAAAGATTTTAAGAATAAACTCAATACATATCAAAGAATGTATTATTATGATAAGTATTTTGGTTAGAATTAACATTAGTGGTGGTACTTCTTATGAGTACTGAATAGTCATGTTTTATAAATTAAATCACTAAAGCTTTCATAGCTCAGTTGGTTAGAGCACC
>Ga0182004_10004608_pt1 | contig 11140 bp, 4 predicted proteins | sample Sormic07211540_1_FD_120479 | JGI IMG/M metagenome (GOLD analysis project Ga0182004, IMG submission 120479) | Endophyte microbial communities from Sorghum bicolor roots, Mead, Nebraska, USA - 072115-40_1 MetaG | ecosystem: Host-associated > Plants > Roots > Unclassified | place: USA: Nebraska...
GCTAGGATCGATCAGTCGCTCGTCGTACGTCGTGGGGTGGCAATGGCATGACATGGCATGGCATGGCATATACAGGGCTGCGACGCGTCCATCTTGATCGACCCGATGTCGAACCAAGCCTCCGAGAAGGAGGCCGGTCCCAACATCTCCGTCAAGGGCTACGACGTGATCGAGGAGATCAAGACGGAGCTGGAGAAGAAGTGCCCCGGCGTGGTGTCGTGCGCGGACATCGTGTCGGTGAGCGCCCGCGACTCGGTGAAGCTGACGGGAGGGCCCGAGTACTCGGTGCCCCTGGGGCGGCGCGACTCGCTCGTGTCCAACCGCGAGGACGCCGACAACCTGCCTGGCCCGGACATCGCGGTGCCCAAGCTCATCGACGAGTTCTCCAAGCAGGGCTTCAACCTCGAGGAGATGGTCGCCATGCTGGGCGGCGGCCACAGCATCGGCATCTGCAGGTGCTTCTTCATCGAGACCGACGCGGCGCCCATCGACCCCGGGTACAAGAAGAAGATCAGCGACGCCTGCGACGGCAAGGACTCGGGCTCCGTCGACATGGACTCCACCTCGCCCAACACCTTCGACGGCAGCTACTTCGGCCTCGTCCTGGAGAAGAAGATGCCGCTCACCATCGACCGCCTCATGGGGATGGACTCCAAGACGGAGCCCGTGGTGCAGGCCATGGCCGACAAGAAGACCGACTTCGTCCCCATCTTCGCCAAGGCCATGGAGAAGCTCAGCAACTTGAAGGTTATCACGGGGAAGGACGGCGAGATCAGGAAGGTGTGCTCCGAGTTCAACAACCCGCAGAACAGCAGCAGCAGCTCGTCGGTGATACGGACCAGCTCCGTCAACGCCGACGAGGTGGCCGGCCTGTCGTCCTCGTCCAGCAGGAAGGTGGGCCCTCCCGACGCGGTGGAAACACCCGCCATGGTGGCGGATGAGGCGGCCGCCAAGGTTCCCGGCGGTGTCGTCGTCAGCGTCGGGGGAGACCAGCAGCAGCCGCCAAACCCGGAAGCCGATAGGCCCGGCCTGAAGCTCCGCGGCAGCCGCGAACCTGTGAACCCGGCGGCCCCGGTGGAGCCCGGCCCCGGCGGCGAGGATGCTGCCAAGCAGCAGGCGGTGGCGGCCCTGGAGGAGAAGAAGAAGAGGAACATGGCCAAACTCCGGGCCGCCCAGGCCAAGATGTAGATGGGTCATCGGAGTAGGCGTTCGGCCGGGGTGCCTGCCTGCCACTGCCATGCCAGTGCCGCCGCCGTGAGCGCCGCCACAGGCCAAGCAGCTGTAGGTCAGGGGACAGGCACGCGCCGCGCTCCCGTCATCATCTTCCCACCCAGATTTTCTTTTGTGTTTCTCACTCTCTGTCTTTCGTTTGCGCTAGAAGAAGGGACGATCGACCAACGTACCGCAGCTGAGTACGCTAGGTCTAATTACGCAACTGTCGTGTCGAGTTTTTAATAGCGACCATGCATCACTTGCAAAACCCCCCAGATCAATTTTTTTTCATTTATTTCTTTCTTTTGATACGATTCGAGGCAAAGTCTGTATGTTGTGTTGTGGCACCGCTTATATTAGGGTGCCAACAAGTATAAAATTGTAATGTACCAATTTTCTGCTCTGCGCAGAGAGATATATATACAGCAAGTTTTTCTTCATAGAACAATTCGCTGGAAAACCCCCGCGATGTACATTATTCATGTTGCAAATGTATCATGCACCTTGTGCTTTTGGCGCGAAATCATGGACTCATCAACTGCTGATGGAAGTGTTTGGATGTGTGCCCTGAGAGCTGGTAAGCCATAATATCGTCCACTCAGCCAAAGTTAAGCAGTCAAATCAGTGGCTGATGGTTCAGCCAAATTTGAGCTGAAATCAACTACACGACGTGACCATGAGTAGAAAAGCTGACGGCAGCTAAATTTATGGCATTCATCCAATCACACCAGCCACGTTGCGCTTGGTCAACGGCAAACTTTTGGTCAGGCCAACAACGGCCGCGCTCCCAAGTTCCAAACGTGCCATGGGCGCGTGACAAATATGCAGACTTCGAAAATCATTACTCCCTCCATACCTATTTTAATTGACGTTGTGGGCTAGTCAACCGATTTCACAAAAGTTGACGTTGTGTAGCCACAGTGTACAATATGGACACAATTGCCACTACGTTCGCACACTGCTCGGCGCACGTTCGCACCCTGCTCGGCGCTGTAATTAATCGCGCTGTCTCCTTGCAGCCCACCTTCAGAGGCACACCCTGCCAGCCAGCTGTACTAGAACGAGGCCGCAAGCCTCGCCGATGCAGCAAAAAAATTGCCTCGCCAATGTTTCGAACCAAGGACCTCTACCCTTCGCCCCACTAGCCTCACTGCAATAGCCATGTGAGTCTTTGTTGCTCCTTGTATAAAGTTTACTCGCAGCATCATTTAATAGAGGCAGACAGGGAAAAATACCCTCTAATTAATGACTCCTTGGTAAGCACAATTATGTCCTAAACGTCAACTAATATGGGTATGGAGGGAGTAGTAATTTATTTACTATACATACAGTATATGTCTAGCTAGAAATGCCAAAGTTCTCGTAATTTAGAAATGCCAAAATATAGTGCATATATATCTAACTCTAAGTACAGTACTAGATATACTGTATATAGGAGAAGGCGACAACTATATATCCAGTAGTTTTGGAAATGAGAATTGGGTTTATGTTACAGCGACATGAAGATTTCGACATGTAATAGTCAACATTGGACCTTAGAAAACAGGGGGAAAAAGGTTATCTAATACTGCAGGGAATAGGCCCAAATCGCATATTCAGTTTTGAGCGGGGACCATATTCAGTTTTCAGCGGGGACAAATGCATATTCAAAACCAGGGGGAAAAATAAGATGGGATGGAATGATGGGTGACTGGCTAAGCTTGTTCTACCTGGACAATGCAAAATGAAAAGCAAAACATATAACAAATAAAACAACAAGCTAGATAAAACAGGTCTTTGGACCTTCACAACAAAATAAACATTTATAGAGAAGTGAGGATGGGATGGGATGATGGGTGAATGGCTAACAGGCACAGATAGTGCGCTCACGGCTAACAGTCAGCCACAGTCCCACAGGTAGTGCGCTGGCTACACAAACTACCAGACAATATTTCTTGATACAACTGTCTGTATGGACTATGGACCAAGAACGTCGACTTATATAGATGAAATATGTGGTGTATGTAAATCAGACCCAATATTCGATACAAGTGACACAACACTGCCATGTATGGCTACTGGGATTGGGGCCAACTGGAGCATATATGTCTCACATATATGATGATATACACGCGCAATGTCTGATGTGTCAAACTGAATGTTTTGCTTGATAAGCTCTGTTCAGCAACAGGTAAACCTTTACGCTCAATTGACAAATTTCCAATCTAGTACTCCCTCTTTTCCAAATTGTAAGTCGTTCTAGCTTCTCTAGATACTTCGTTTTACTATGTATTTAGACATATTGTATATCTAGATGCATAGAAAAAACTATGTATCTAAGAAGGCAGAATAAATTCCAATTTGGAATGGAGGGAGTAGATAGGAGGCAAGCAGTCTTACGAAACAGAAGCTGGTTTGCTATAGCTTGGACGATCTGACTTTAGCGATCAGTTCTCTTCTCAAAATCTTTCCTGAAGCAGATTTTGGTACGCTGTCCACAAAGGTAACCCTCCTCAATTTTTTGTAGTATGCGACCTGTAAGGGAGTTCATGAACAAAATCAGTAATGTATTAACACGGTTGTATAAGTTGATGAAAAATACAGAGTAATGTTAATTCACTCAGGAATTACAAACGTTCCATACTAGAGAGACATGAGAGTTAGACTTGCCGACAGAACAATTAAGCCAAGGTTCCTACACAGGCTCACCTGCTTTTCAATAAATTTCTGGACATCAACTTCAGTCAAAGAACTCACAGGGGACCTTACGACGTAGGCAATAGGAACTTCCCCAGCTTCAGCATCGGGGAACCTTGGGAGCAAGTATATCTTCCCATAAGATACAGAAAAAAAAACAGATTTCAAAAACGCACGCACAAAAGTAGCTATCAACCCCAATGATTAGGTGGCAAAACTTACGGGATAACAACAGCATCCAGAATTTCTGGATGAGACAGAAGTAGCCCTTCAAGCTCAGCGGGTGCAATCTGCCAGAAGAAAAATATGAGATTCCACTAAAGGAAAATGCATGATATAAGATTGAAAAGAGAAAATAACATAGGTGAATAAGGCTGATCCATTTTATGATAGTTAGATTGAATAGTAAAGAAAGAATACACTGATTCAGGCCATTAGGAAAACTCCCAAGCTTCCAAATAGATATTCACAAGACACTGTAGTTTCTAGTTATATCTGACAAAATGATTTAAAAAATTTAACCGTATGAAGTGTTCTAGATGAAAACTAATCAATGTACTGAATAATAATTTGTATGAATGCAAATGCTTAGAACTGCAAACGTTAGCCACAGAAAGGACCCAAATGAGGCTGGACAAAATCTCCTTTCAGTAAGTGCTGTTCAAATTACTAATTTTGATCCCCACGTGATTATAAGTAAAAGTTTGCAGAAACTAAACATTTATTTGTGAAAAAATGAGAATCTTTACCTGAAAACCTTTGTACTTAATCAGTTCTTTAAGTCTATCAACTACAAAAAGCTGACCTCCTTCATCAAAGTATCCAATATCACCAGTATGCAACCACCCTTGCTTGATTGTAAATTCAGTAGCTTGCACATTGTTGAAATATCCTAAAAATAATATACTCCAATGAGTAGCGAGATGTTTTGGCCACAATATCTCTCTAGGACAGAACACAAAGGAAAGATTTGGGAGCTATTATGGGAAAAATAAAATGTAGATAAAAAGGAGCTTTCTAGGTGGATTATCTGAAACATTGGGAGTTTCTTTAATCCAAAACAGTTGCTGCTTAGTACTACCCCTAAATCATACATTGTAAACAACTAATTGCAAACTAAAAACATTACCAACAAATGCTAGAGTCTAATTATAATATTTGTTGACCAAGCTTGGTAATGTTTAATAGTTGACGAACACAGGGAGAAAGAATAAAAACACAAAACAGACAAAGTTTAAACTTTACCTTGCATTATGTTCAGTCCTCGAACACAAATTTCTCCTAGTTGATTTGGCGGCAGACATTTCAATGTTTCTACATCAACAATTTTTGCTTCAACTCCCGAGACAAGTGCTCGAGTTGACCCAAATTGACGAACTTGTCCTTTTTCTGGGTACTCTAAAGATATGATTCCACAAGTTTCAGTCATTCCATAACCCTGCAAGAGGAGCGCCATATTCCATCAAACAAAGGGTGTGGTTGGATCTACTATGGATTACAAGAATCAGCTAAAAAGAGAATGGGATGCAAATACCCCTTATTCTAGTGTGGACAAACAACTATTGAACCACCCAGATTTCAATAATCCATTACATCCTCCAAACCTACTACTTGGATTGTTATAATCCTCAGTAGATCCAAACAGGCCCTTAGGCATGGAAAATATGCTCAGTTTACAGTTGTCATGACTCGGGAGTAAATGGAATGCCAAAAGGAGTGCACGTTTTGAACAGATTCAGCAGCATAGTAAGTGCATGTCTAATCTGAAGAGAAACGGGATGCATCCACAAATCCACAATACTGGATATTCCCATAAGGAGATGAACCTCATTAAGCTAGTTGCTACTATGGTGGTCCCTTAGCTCCTCAGGTGTAGGAATACTGCAGCCATGTTATGGAATGAACTCAACTGCCAAAGGTTAGTTGTGATTTCAAGATAAACCACCCATGTATTTACATTTTGTTTACCACAACACACAGCAGGGGTTTCCTCTGCTGCATTTCCCTAAAAGGAAAACCACCCATGCCTGCAGACCAGGCATATTATATGTTTACAGGTGGACACGTTATTCAGTTCCTTGATGCTACTTTGTTATTATCATGTGGATCACACGTCTGACATCTGATCAGCAGCATCATATATAATAGTGGCAAATAAGTAAGTCACCCTATTTAATATCTCAAAATGACCTGTAGGATAAAACAAATAAAGACAGATCTAGTCACATGCTAAGCAGCACAAACATGCAGTTGAATTAAGAATATCTATATCGTGCTCCATAATTTTGCAGTTTGGAGCAGAACATAGTATGGGAATATGACAACCAATGGCCTAAAATTAAGCAACGGATGCACACCTAGTGGGTATAACCAGAACTGCCAATCTTGTGCCTACTTAAGTTATATGCCGAGTGAATGTCCAAGTATACAGCATTAAAAGTTCACTTTCCTATATAGTTAAAAAAAAATTAACGAAAGAGGGAGAGTCACTTTCTCACTTTCTCTGTTCCAAAAAGCAAAATCAAGCCTATAGCCGTTCATTTGGTATTTCCATCATGGTGGAGCAGTATAAAAAAAATCCAAGTCTATATCCATGGTGGAGCAGTATCAAAAAATATTCGAATTTTGTCGTCTAATCCAACAATTATAGATGAGGACAACAGAATCGAGGTTAGCCTCCTCAGAGACACTGACGGAAAAGATGAAGAATTAGGTCCATTCAGATCCCAGAAAGACCCTTCCATCAGCCCATCATCATGGTTATATGAAACAAGTACTAAAATCTATCAGCATACCACAATCACATTGAAGAGCTGCAAAATCGTGAATGATCAATTACCTGGGCAATCACGGCTTCTGGAAAGTTCTTGGCCACGCCCTCCATCACGTCCTTGCCGAGCGGCGCTGCGCCCGAGCCGATGAACCTGAGCGAGCTGAGGTCGTATTTCCCGACACTCCCGAGCTTGGCGAGCGCTATCATGACCGGCGGCACGCAGAAGAGGTGAGTGACACGGTGCCGCTGCACGGCGGCCATCACAGAGTCCATGTCAAACCGTGACATCACGACGACGGAGTTGCCACGCTGCATCTGCGCGAACGTGAGGACGGACAAGCCGAAGATGTGGAACATGGGCAGGAAGCAGAGGAAGACGTTGGGCCCCTCTCCGAGCTCGTCCTGGTCCGCTGTCATCATGGCCGCCGCCGAGATGAAGTTGCGGTGCGTCAGGATTACGCCCTTGCTCGCCCCCGTCGTGCCGGACGAGTACAGCAGCGCGGCCGTATCGCTCTGCTTCGTCGGCGGGCGGCGGTACTCCGTCTCCCGCACCCCAGAAATGAGGTCTGAGTAGAGCGTGACGCTGGCGCCCTGAGGCTTGGAGGCGGTGACACTGGCCGCGCCGCCGTCGACGTCGAGCAGGATGGTGGGGAGGCGGAGGTCCACGATTTTGGGAAGGAGTTCAGAGACTGTGATTGCGAGCTTGGCGCGCGAGTCGGTGGCCTGCTTGGCGACCTCCCGAGGGGTATAGAGGGGGTTGGCAGTGGTAGCGACGGCGCCGAGGGCGGTGACGGCGAAGAAGCAGACGGGGTAGAGGAAGCAGTTGGGGGCGAAGAAGAGGACGACATCGCCGCGTCGGACGCCCGCGCGCGAGGAGAGCGCGACGGCCGTGGTGAGGACGGCGGAGCGAAAGGCGGCGAAGGTGAGGGATTGGCCGGTGGCGGAGTCGACCAGCGCGAGGGCGGAGGGGCACGCGTCGGCGCGGCGGAAGAGGAGGTCGTTGAGGGAGAGGCCCGGGTCGGACTCGATGCGCACGGCCGGGCGCGGGGAGCGGTACACTCCGTCCGCCCCGTAGCCCGCGGCCGGCGCCGTCGTGCGGGCCATTGTCTCTTGCTGGGCCGATTTGTTCTGTTGCGCCCGAGCTGCTTGTTGTGGCAGAAGAGAGTGGCGTCTGGCGTGCGTGGAGTGGTGCAGCTGCAGCCTTGGAGAAGCTTCCGCTTTGTCCCGCCTCTCCTCTCCCTCCAACGATATATATACGGTGGTCCACACATCCTTATTCTGAATTTGTGTAAACAGTACGGTAAACTTTATTTGTTACATCATTGACCACGACATCTAAAATAAAGTTAAGGAGCTCATCACCCAAATACAATTCTACATATATTGCACACCTCTTCTAGCTAAATTATGGGCTACCTGATTTATCTCTTTATTTCAATATTCAATAAATATATCTTGAAAATCACTCCATAAAATATAACAATCATTATATATTGCAGCTATCCAGTTCACTGAAAAACCTCCATGCTTCATTATTTATACCACCTCCATACAATTAAATTGGATAATCAATCAGTTACACCCTATATATTATGCTAACATCAAACCCTCCCTCAGCAAATAAGCCTATGGTACGTCAACAAAATATAGTACAAAACTATGAGTTGTTGCTAACAAACCTCCAGAACAATCTCTTATAATACAACAAATACTTCCACAACCCACATCTTCTTCAAAGGCTACATAAACTTCACTATAACCTTACCCTCGATCTCGAGGCTTCTTCTATCCTGCCTTAACATTATAAACAGAACAAGGGTGTAAGAATTATAAATTGGCACACTCTTATTCTGTTTAGGTTCTAATGATTTGTGTTTGGTTCGTTACCTCCATAAAGCTATATATATACATGTATTGTCTTTAAAGCAAGTCGAGCTTATGGCCTATTTGGCACAACCTAGCTTCACTATTGAAGCTATTTCATAAGCAAATTTCTAGATGAAGCCGAGTTGTTTTGGAAAAACTGTTTGGCAAAATAGCTTTACCAATAGCTTTATGCATGGATGAAAGAGAGAGAGAGAGTGAGAGAGAGATGAGGGAGGGAAGGAGAGCTAAGATAAGCTATACTTTTTCTAGCTTTATCTAAAATCATGTCTCTGTGAGAGGAGAAAATGTTTTTTTTTGGAAATGAGTGTTTGACAAAAGAAGCAGCTTACAACGGCTCATGAAGTTTTTGTGAGCTATGTCAAACAAGCTCTCATACTTCACTCTGTAGCTCAAGGTTTAGTCCGACCACTTACAGGGGAAACCAATTATAAACATAAAACTAGACAAACCAAATATGTATCTAGCCTATATCTAAGCTTGTGTGATGATGTTGGCTCATGTTTGATTATCTGCATAGGCTTATATACCACAATGGTCAAATAAACCTAATGTTGCATTAGCTAGTATGTCAGATTTAATTGTATTAAACAATACATGTTTGCACAAGCATATACGCACACCCAAATATAGTATATCTAGATACATAATAAAAATTACTTGAATTATAATCTAAAATGGAGAGAATACGTGACATGAACTAATCAACTAACTCTGCACAACAAAAAATCTATTCGGAGATTTTTTTATAGATAAGAGAAAAAAAACCCTTGGCCACAACGATTGCAATTTAAACATGAGTAGGATGTGTGTGGGTGTGTGTGTGTATTATTGGTAAGGAAGAAAAGAGTAAATATGTATGTAGGGATAAAAAGGAGAAAGAATATTTTCCATCTTGTCTGTCCCGAAAGAATAAAAACGTACATGGATAACCCACCTATGACGACATTTTATTTCTATATGCCGTTTCTGAGGTCTTGTTTAGTTTCAAGAAATTTTACAAAATAGATATTGTAGTATTTTTATTTATATTTAATAAATATTGTCCAATCGTATACTATCTAGACTCAAAAGATTCGTCTCACAAATTACAGGCAAACTATTCAATTAATTATTATTTTTTATCTATTTTTAATGTTTCATGCATGCACCGCAAGATTCGTTGTGATAGAGAATCTGATTTTTTTTTTGCAAAAATTTTTAGGAACTAAACAAAGCCTCTAAATACTCAGTAATGGATTTATACATACATGACATGCTCCCTCTGTCTGACTTTTCTGGAAAACAAAGTAGACGATTTAACTCCTATTTGAATACAGGCATCGGTTTGCTATGCAGTACCGCATGCGGAGAAACTGGGCAGCACAAGACGAAGGGTTCAGAACAGCCCCCGTTCGGCATCACAGAAAAAACGGGCATTAGAGACGATCTAGATAAGAGCGGCGCAGAGGCCGCGTGCGCTGACTTTTTGACTCTTTGGAGCAAGTTTTTGTACGTTTTCGCTCGCCCACTCGATCGCGTGAACAAATATCACCAGATGGATGGGCGTACGTATCGTAGTGAGACTTTTCAGTTCATTCACAACTCCGTGGCAGTAAAACGTAGCCATTTTTCTGGCCACACGGATCCGAATGCGATCGCACCGCCCGTGTGACGTGTTGTGCATACGCTACCAATTAACATCTCTTTCCATGGTTTGCCAAGTTGCCACTGGGCATTTAATCATTTATGATATCGAGCACGGTGGACATTTCACATTTGGACAAGCAACCGGCCCGGTCATGAATCGACCTCTGTCTTAGTTTATTAGGCCCTTTGATTTTCTTTTATAAATTTAGTTTTAATCACGTCGAATATTTAAATACTAAAATATTAAATATAGACTAATATTTATAAAATTAAAAACACAGCTTTACGAGATGATTTTTTTAAGTTTAATTAGTTTATAATTAAGCATTATTTATTATAATTACAAATATACTATTGTATCTATTAAATTTTAGTCTCTCAAATCAAACGTTACCTTAATTTATTCTCATCGTCAAGAAGAAAGAGCTTCAACCTGCTGGTCCCGTGCCTGCGTCAGCCACACACCACGCCTACGCGCCGGTCGGCCGGCCTCAGCGAGCTACGGGCTGCGGCGCACACGCGGCCACGCATGCTGGCAAGGCGACGGCGACGGCGACGCGCCTCCACACGTTGACGTCATATAGGAGTATCCGGAGCACCTGTAGCTGCAGTGTCGTCGTCGAGGTCAGAAAAGAAAAATGAGCTCCTGCCTCCGCGGACGTTCACGGCACCCGCTGTCCATTGCCGCCAGTGCCCAGCCTGTTTGGGAATCGAGCACACATTCATCGCACGGAACTGGCTGATTAGGTCTGTTTGTACTCCTCCACGAGCAGCGAAAGCACGCTCAGCCAATCCTCACTCGACGGCTCCGTCCTTGCTCAGGAAAAAGCCGAACCACTCGCGGATGGATCTTTTTTTTCTACCTTTACAGCTCACTCTGTCAGTCCACTAACACCACACATATTCACGTCATGAAAGAATAGATTCCAGATAAAAAGTATACTAGCACATATTCACGTCATGAAA
>Ga0182004_10004609_pt1 | contig 11139 bp, 10 predicted proteins | sample Sormic07211540_1_FD_120479 | JGI IMG/M metagenome (GOLD analysis project Ga0182004, IMG submission 120479) | Endophyte microbial communities from Sorghum bicolor roots, Mead, Nebraska, USA - 072115-40_1 MetaG | ecosystem: Host-associated > Plants > Roots > Unclassified | place: USA: Nebraska...
ATACTGCAACAAAAGGATGCATTACAGCCTCTTTCTTTCCCATCTGTTCCCTTCCCCGGAAAACACGGGGGCGCCGCCAAATCATTGAGCCGGCGCTTTCATTCGGCGCCATGCTGCCATGTGAGCGTGTACGTCCGCGGCGGTCCGCGCGCCATGATTAACCGGGCACTAAAGGTAATTGCTAATTAGGCGGCAGCTTTGTTTCTCGTACTGTCCTGTGAGACTTGTGACAAGCGCTTCAGATAATGCATGTGCCGCGCGCGACACGCAGGTGCTGTGCATATCTCGCTCACAGGCGGGCTGGCCGGGTGCCAAACGCCGCGCGCGGCGGACACCACCACCAAACCCGGCCGTGTGGCCTCGTGTAAAGCTAGCTCTAGCCTGTAGCCGCGCGAGCCAAGCTAAGTGCGTGTCGCGTGGCGCGTAGCCCGCGCGTGTGTGTGTGTGTGGTGTGGCCCTGTCAAATGGTGGTATGGGATGGTACGCCGCGGAACTGCACGTATCCTTCGATCGGCCAGTCGTACGTACATATGACAGTTCAGGCGGGGTGGCTGGGCCGATTGGAGTGGGGGAGCAAGACACTGACGCGTGCGCGCGCGGCAACTGCGGGGGCCGGCCGGTGACCTGCCGACTCCGGGGAAGTTGATGTGTGCATGGCAACCGTAGGTAGCCTGCGCTTCATGGTGGCAGGCCGCAGGCGCAGGCGTGACAGTCCAGAACTCTCCCCTCCCCTGCCGAGCCCTCGTGTTCTTGAGATCGGCTGAGCTGTGCGTGTATGAATGGCCATCCGCCCATCCTGCTGCGCGGTGGAACGCTCGCTCGTCGAGTTTAGGCTTAACTCTAAAAGCCAAAAACTTTTTAAGATTATCTATTATGTCAAATCTTGTGACATATGTATAAAATATTAAATATAAATAAAAATAAAAATTAATTATACAGTTTGCTTGTAAATTGCAAGATAAATCTTTTAAATCTAGTGACTTTATGATTGAACAATGTTTGTTAAATAAAAATAAAAAAATACTACAGTGTCCAAATAAAAAATAGATAACAAGGCCTTAATTTGCCGACCGACGATCGCATTTACTTCAGAGGGGATGCGTCTGGGGTAATGACGATGTGGACTTCACTAGGGTATTAGTAGTAGTGTTTGTTTGCATGGAACGGGGTGGTCGGTGATGTGAGGCGGCGTGTCCGCGTGTGCTATCGAATGAAGAAGATCTTTTGCAGGTGTCAATTAGGAGCGATGATGATGCTAACGGCTCGTCAAGACGTCATATGTCTATCCAAGTTTTGTCCACCCAACGCATCAGACGCCCGTAAACATCATCGGAATCAAGACGGCCTTGTTTACTTCCTAAAAAGTTTTGGCAAAAATTTTAAATTTTCCGTCACATCGAATCTTGCGGTATATGTATTAAATATAGATGAAAAATAAAAACTAATTACACAGTTCATCTATAATTTGTGAGACGAATTGTTTGAGCATTGTTAGTCCATGACTGAATAATATTTGTTAAATACAAACGAAAGTGCTACAGTAACCAAAATCTTAAAAATTTGCCAACTGACAGATGGCGTACGTGTATACTAGATATCGCAACTTCGCAAGAGATATCCAAGATATATGGCGGTAAACTTAACGTCTTCAGCTCCAGTACGATTGTGTGTATCAGTGTGTATAGTTGTGTACTCCGTATATCTATGGCCCTATAGTATAGTTTGGATACGTTCTTTTTGAATATTAGAAGCTTAAAGAGAAATGAAATCATCATATACTGTACGTACGGTAGATATGGAGCCAGCGGACAGAGATTTGATTCGCTGGCACAAAGATACGAGTAGTAATAGCACGTAGAAGCATGGGCCCGCCCTCTTCAGAAGCGTGACACATGCATGTTCGTTCGGTCATGTATAAGTACATAGCTTCGCGCAGGGCTCGCAGTTTAACTTTCCCTATTGACCACGGCATGTCCTACGATGTATGATCACACAACAGAACAACGACGTGGCTATATACGTATATCATCAATCATCAAGTAAGTAAAAACTGTCAAGGTAAAAAAAACGTGCTAACTACACCTGGAGTAGTTAATAACCAAACCACGTCAAACGTCATTGGTCAATGGTCATGGTTTTAACGCCGAATGTTGAAGCACCAAAGACGCAGTCACAAGTGGGGGGGAGTTAGTAAAATCAAAGCGGCACCTGCATTTCCTTTTCAAATTAATTAAAGGTTCTTAGCGGTGAAGGCAGCAGCTCCGGGCCGCCATGTGGCCCGGCCGGCGGGACCGGCCGGGACGCACGCAAGCGACAGCGCGAGAAAGAGCCAGCAGGGTGGTAGTGGTAGCCAGACGATGCGACCAACCTGCAGGCTGCCGCACACGCTGCCGAAGTGGCGCGCGCCACGACGGCGGAACACGGGCGCATGGCCGGATCCGCATGGCTATAGACAGCCTCATTTACATGCCCTCCTGCCCCGGTCATCACGTACGTGGCGGAATCGTTCCGTCGTCCCAAGCTCGGAGGAGCGGCCAAATCGCTTGGGATAATCCAAGATTAACGCAACGCAGCACACATGCATGACGACGTACGAGGCCACATGTAATCGGTACAAAGCAGTAGCGGTCAGTATTAGGCACAGCACACGCACGCACACAGGTTGCATGCTGACGCGTACCGATCGATGGTCGTTTGTCTGAACTCAAACTTTTGCATATATACTAGTACGTGTCTAATAATTAATCAAACCTTTTGAAATAGAAATTGGGTTCCGCTAGCTTTTGATCTCACCGTAATGTATAATATAGTACGGTCGTATATTCTCTCCGACCTGGAAAGGCCACTCACGAACGCACGCGTCCGTCGGCCTAAAGCGAGATTCATTCGGAATCCGAAAGGCCGGCATCTCCGTGCGAATTCCCTGTCAGATCACGGGCACGGGCTGATTATATATACTATACACATGATTAGTACTGCTCTTACGTACCTTAATAACTAGTCGAGAGAGTGTACTGTACGTGCGAGGCTTGCTTGATTGTTTTCGTGCATGCGCCAGCATATTTGTTGCGGCCCATGTGATTGCCGGGCCCCCGCCCGGCTGAAACAACTCGCGTATCCATCCACCCATGAGCCCCCATCCATCCATAGTACGATTGCGATGGCACAGCGGTCGGTCTCTCTTCTTGCACATTGTGTGGCCAATGCCCATGCCGGTGCCGTTTTCGACACCAGCTAGCCTCTCCCGTTCCATCGAGAGCGAGAGAGAGTTAACGGATCCTATCCTACAGAACAGTTAAAAAAGATGCGAGGAACTCAGGACCACTCTTCCAGTCGTCGTCCTTTTGTACGTGCTGCCTTTCCGAACCCTCCACGACACCTCAGATCAGTTTACTGAAGACGAATTGCATGGTGAACCCTCCGCTACGTATCTCCGTTGATTACACGAATTCGCAATACCGGAATTTCGCAACGAAGAGTTGAAATCCATCCAAAAAGGCACTGAAAGGGAGGCGAGCCAATCCCACTGGTACGTTTGGTATATGTTCCCATAATCTCGCAGCCAGGAGTAGCTAATTGGAGAGCAAGCAGTCCCTTAACCTACCTGAGGGAAAAGAAAGGCACCCTTTAATTTGGCGTGTGGCGTGGGATCTATGCAAAGAAATCGAAAGCCAGCAACCAATGCAAACAGCGAAGCAACAGTTTGGTTGGTGTTTCTATACGAAGTAGCTTTCCAAATCCCACTTGCTTCCGCGAGTTAAAAAAAAAAAAACACTCCACCTGCTTGCCTGCCTAATTTATCCGTCCCTGGGCTTATAATAATTAAAAAAAAATCCATCAATGATCAATCATCGTGGTCTGATTCTATCTGAGACTGCAGCTCTTTCCTCACCAATCACCATCTTTGGTTGCATCAATAAACAAGGGGGCAGGATAGCATGTAATGTGGGCTGTGGTTTGCATCTTTTGAGCTCAGCTTATGCATGGCATGATTCAGCAGGGCCCCCTCCTTTTGGCAGCCTGGTCTGGACTCCACACAGAGCCCACTTTGAGCTGTACTGTAGCTGGGTTCTGAAGACTAGTTCTTCCTCACAGGGAGTCCATGCATGATTTGCAGCACTAAGCAGCTGCAAGAACTCACTGACGCGTGGAGCCGGTGAAGGAGACCGTTGGTGCCTATTGTGCATTCCGTAGATGCGTCGTTTTGCCGATGAGGAAATGAGCTTAGCGCGCACGCTTACGTGGGTATGTGCCGTGCCAGACAGGTAACGAACGGTCGGTGTGCCTGTGTGTGGCTGTGTCGTGTCGATGGCTGAAATGGATATGGCAATTTGGCATGGTGTTCCGCCGTTTCGGTGCTACTTGTACCACTAATTGGGCTTAAAGGTTAGGCGATCAGATATTACTACATTATTAGGCCCAAGACACACTCCCGGCCTACAAGTCCATAGACACACAAGTAGATAGGCCCATATGTCTGAACGTCGACGTTAGCCATAATCACCTTGCCGGACAAAAGTTAGAACGGAATCGGAGTAGAGTTACAGAAGAGAGCGCCCGGCGCCTCCGAGAAATGCAGTTCAGTACCGAAGCACGAAGGTCAGTGATTATACCGTCCATGTTTTTTTTACGGGATTCGTCCATGTTTTTTTTTTTTGACGGGATTCGTCCATGTTTGACAGGTGTACGGTCATGCATTTGAAGCTACAATACGAGTAAGCTCTTGTTTCTACAAGACAACTCAACACGACACCCTACCTTTCGAGGTCTCATCACGCTTACTAATACACAACAAAGCACGTACGCACACGCACTGCGAGACGCACTGATCGATCAACACAGCACAGGTAACCCAAGCGCACAGTACTACTCATCACTCATCAGGTTCGAGGACAGCAGCATCAGCCTACTCTTCGTCCTCGCCGATGATGAACCTGCCGTTGCCAGGGTTGATGGCGGCGACGAAGAAGAAGAGGACGTTGAAGATGACGAGCGGCTCGATCTCGTTGATGGGCACCCCTGTCTCGATGTTGAGCTGCGCCAGCGCGCCCTTCCCCGTGATGATCTCGCCGATGATGGAGAAGGCCACGCCCAGCTGCGCCAGCCGCCCCACGAACAGCTCGTTCGACTTGGTGAACCCAAACAGCGGCCCTGCATTGCATGCGCCGCAGGCACACCACCACCATATAAGAATAAGAAAAATGTTCAAATCGATCGACAAACAAGCGACAGAATGTCTTCTTTTTTACCTCCCTCGCTGAGGCCGAGGGCGCCGCGGAAGCCCTTGCCGGGTTGGATGACGGCCTTGTCGAGGCCGGTGACCTCCTCGTCGACGAAGCGACCACGGTCACCGAGAGCGCCAATGGCGCCAAGGAGGGTGAAGAGGATGAAGAACAGGAGGAGGGGCTCCGCCTCGTAGATGGGGATGCCCGTCTCCAGGTTCAGCTGGGCAAGGATGCCCTTCCCGGTGATGGCCTCTCCAAGCAGCGATGCCTGCCATGCATGTTCAAGACCAGTGCTAATAATTAAAATCCTCGTTTGAACTTATAGAGCTACCTTTTGGCTTCAAATCAAACAATAATGCATACACGTACTAGTAGCTTTCCATATAACAAAAATGATGCATGAATTAGACAATCTATATAATTTATTTTTTGGGGAGATTGCTAACTAGCAGGAGTAATTGAGTATTTTATTTCGGGTCCAAAATAAGTGAGTAAATCTTTTATTTTGAGCGTTAACAATTTTCTTTCACCTATCATTCCTTTTCTTTTTCCCTACTGAAATTTCATCTGGAGCGGAAACATGTGAAGATGCAAACTTCACGGGTAACAGCGACCGCCATATCCTGCTACGGCAGTAGCAGCTATCACAAATATTGAATGGCTATGCTTTATTGCCAAACTATACTATATTATTTTTGCTAATAATATATATAATACCAGAGATCGATGGTGTGCATTACTACTCTAATTATTTCGGTCAATTTGAAAGACGATATTGCTTCTGTTAACTCTAAAAGATATACTATCTCCATTTTAAATGTAATGTTTAAGACAAAGCTAATTAGCTAAAAAAACTAACTAGCTTAATCTAAACGTCATATATATATATTTAAATACGGAGAGTATATTTTCCACGGGAAGACAAATACGGAGAGTATATAAGAACAATCTTCTTCTACTACTTCCTATATAAGCTTGCATGAATGATGAATACACTCCATGCAGATGCAGATGCAGACGCAGATGCAGCTGCAAAACAGGGGCGTCAGTGTCTTTTGAATACTCACGGCAAAACCAAGCATGGCAACACGGCCGACGAACAGCTCGTTCTCCTTGGTGAAACCGATCCCGCCGGACGTGCCGAAGATACCATCCTCAACCTTGGGCTTGGGCTTGGGCGCAGCAGCCTGTACATACAACAACGGATTGACACCATCATACACAAACACACATGACAGGGAACAGAATAAAACTAGGAGCATGCGTCGTGGACACAGCATGCACACGGCACAGCAGCAATAGTGTACGTGTTTCTACTTTCTAGATAGCCACGGTACGTCCACGGACCTTCTTCGACGGCGCGGTCTTGACCTTGGATTTGCCGAACAGGGCGAGGGTCTTCACGGAGACGGACTTGGAGTGCCTGTAGCCCGACGACGACGACGGCAGCGGTAGCCGCGGGTATGGCGCCGGCCTGCCAGCCTGCAGCGACGGCAGCGCGCGGCCGCCGTTGACGCTGGTCGACATGAGCATGGACTGCGCCATATGTGCTGACCGCGCCTACTCACGAACACCGAACACGCGAACACAGAGAAAGATAGGAATTCGCAGCAGCCACGTACTCGCGCGCGCTGAGGATCGAAGCTGTGTACTCGTAGTCGTATAGGCGAGCGCGCGCGGCTGCGAGCTGCGTGGTCGTGGGCTCCCGTGTCTACTGGCTCCGAGGCCGCGTGTCCCGTTCTTATGAAAGGGGGCATTGGGGTCACAGGCGCGGGCAGCGTGAAGCTGGAGTGGCGCCAACTGGAGGTGTCGATTGGCGACTGGCGAGCGGCGAGGCGGAGGATAGGGTGCGCCGTTGCGGGATGGGTTGCCAGGAGGCCACGTCGCCGAGAATCCAATCTATGGCCGCGCCGCGCCGAGGCCAGGGAGCCCAGGAGCCAGCGTGCGTGCGGCTCCTGTCCTGCGACCTCCGTACGGCTGGAGACGCAGGCATTGGGGGAGGGCGTCAGGCGCTGCAACAAACTGATGGCGCTGGTCGGTCGGTGAGATACACGCGTCAAGCAAAAAGTGTTCTGTTCTGCCCCTCCAGCCTTGAGGCATGTGTGAATGAAGTTGCTAGGAGTCCATTCTACTGTCTGTTAGTGACGGTTGTCATGTATGGAGCAGATCGTAGCATCGTGCTCTTTCGTTTCTCTCAAGTCGATGAATTGGATCTTGCTAAGAAATTTCAACCTCCACTGCAAAGTAAGTATATTTTTGTATCTGAAGTTCTGAACCTTGAAGGTCTATTTTGAAGGAAAACTCTTCACCAAGTAAAAAACCCGCTGTGGCAATGTTGCTGTAAGGCCTTGTTTAGTTCGCAAAAATTTTCAAGATTCTCCGTCACATCAAATCTTTGATCGCATGCATGGAGCATTAAATATAGATAAAAATAAAAACTAATTGCACAGTTTAACTGTAATTTGTGAGATGAATCTTTTGAGCCTAGTTACTCCATGATTGGACAATGTTTGTCAAATAAAAACGAAAGTGCTACAGTAGGCAGAAACCAAAGTTTTTGCCAACTAAACAAGGCCTAAGTTAGATTTATTTTCATTCCCTTTGCCAAAAAAAAAGAAGAAGAGGATTTACTATTTCATAGCGGTACAATTACAAGGGATTCGTTGGATATTCCGGTGTTCCATTCTGTTCTTTAGAGCAAATGGTTCCGGACCAATGGACGGTCCATGTGCTGGTTGTTCATGATAGAGATAAATATCACCATCAGCACATCAGTCTCAACAAATGGTTCCATAGTGTAGTGGTTAGCACTCCAGACTTTGAATCTGGCGACCTGGGTTCGAATCACGGTGGGACCTTTTTTTTTTTTTGAAGTTTTCCGTTGTGGGCCGACCCAAAACACGTCAATATGAAAAAAGCATAAGATCCATATACAAATGCTTGCTTTCCGTTGTGGGTGGACCCAGAACACGTCAAAATGAATCAGTCCAGGTTTAAGGCAAGAAAATGGGGCAGTACCTTCTTCCTTCCCTAACCGTAATACAGTAGAGCCAATGCATATAAACAAAAAAAAACACACACACACACACACACACACAATATTTGCTTTGCAAATCAAATATTTAAATAAATAAGAGCATTGTAGCCTCACAGGGCCAATCCACAAGTTGCTTCGGGGTTTACTTTAGATGAGGTTTGCGAGTTGGGACCAAAGGGAAGGAATGTATGTAAAATCCTGCATCCAGGTACCCGCCTGCATTCTCCTAATGAACAGTAATGTTATCTACATGGATGCACATGCTGGCAACAACCCTTTCTGGTAGAGATCTTAGCATTAGCATGTGTTGGTATACATAAAGAATGCATACATAAATAGCCTCTAGTGTAGTTGCTAATTAAGACTTTAAACATACCTCTCTATCCCTACAGGAACGGAACTACGGCCTTCTCAAAATTTAGAGTACACCACAGTCAAGAAAGGTGCATTCAGTCCTGATGGTTTTGCTGATTTCTTTCTCGTGTGAATGCTTTCAGTAGATCAAGCCCTAGAAATATGTTGAGCAGATTCATTCCTGCCATACCAAGAAGAGCTAGCGGAAGCTCAATGCCCTTCCCAAATTTGTGGGCATCAGCTATGAGCTTGTAAGTTATCAAGATATGGCATATCACCCTTGCTGTCACAAAGGTAGTCCAGTTGAGTACCCATTCCAGCTTCACCATTGTTCTGTGGAAATCCCGAAATCCAACCATTCGCCTCACTTTCCTTACATGCAAAAATATGGAGTGCAGCTGCAATCATAAATGTTGTCATTTTTCTGCTCTGTGAACACAAGTTAGCAATTTAGATAAATCACAACAACTACGGGGAACCCTAATAAAATAATTATCAAGCAAAGGCATAAACTTTTCACAGTGGAGATGACATTGACTACTTATTCTGGGAGACCTTTATTTATATACATGAATGAACAGTTGAACACATCGAAATTCTCTTGCAGCAAGATGAAGAAAGAGCCTGTATTAATTCAACTGACAATAAGTTGCCAAAAAAAGGGGTCTAAGATGCATTCATATGTGCCGCCAATTCAATCTCAGTAAAAGCGCTATAGTGAAAACGAAGATGCAACTACGCAGGCTAGTGGTCGAAAGCCTAAGTGGGCCGGCAAAATAGTTACTCCCTCCGTTCTGAAATGTAGTTCACTAGGTCATTTTAACTTTATCTTAAGTCAAACTTCTCTAACTTAGATCAAGTTTCGAGAAAAAATGTATTAATATATACAATACCTCATGGTAGATTTAGTGAAATTAATTTGATGTTGCAGATATTAGTGCAGATTTATATAACTTAGTCAAAGTTAGGAAGTTTGACTTAGTACAAAACTAAAAGAACTACATTTTGGAATGGGCTAACCATATTATTTGTTATGCATTGATATTGTAGGGTAAAGTGAAATGTTCCTCTAGTCATATCATCATCCGGGCAACCATATAGAGGGACAAAGTTGACATGTATTTCAGGTTCATTGCAACAAAGTTGGGGTTAAAATTGGTGCACACAACTATGTACTGGCTAAGGTTATACTTTGTGACAAAATTACAATAGTTCCCAGTCTGGAGGCTTGAAAACAAATTAGGGTCAATGGCTCAAAAAATTCTATGGCCAGCATTCCCTTTTGCTGTGCATGTGTTTCTTCAATGAAGAGTGAGTAAAAAAAGTCAATGCTTGAAAAAAAATGATAAAAGAAAGGACATATCAAGCATGAAAATTAAATGCCTCCCCAGAATGAGAAGAGATAGATGTACCTCGCATACAAGGGAGAGAATTAGGTAGTTGATTGTGACATTCCTATACAGAGCTAGTGTAAAGCAAATGAGTAGGATCAAGTGATGCATGAGAATTCCAGGAATCCATCCACTGTACAGCCGGTAACGGAGCATGTCCAGTTGGTCATACGCAAAGTAGCCACAAGAAAAGCACAGAGCAGAATATGCTCCAATCCAACTGCCACCAAATAGTTCTTCATGCTCAAACATGGTCTCAAAGCCCTTATTACGCCATTGATGGACAAGAACAAAGATAACTGCAAGGGCAATGGCATCAATTTTAATTCAAAGATGAACTAATGCAATAGAGCATATGAACAAGCCTTAAAGACATGATGTAACTGATGGTGCTTTGTATAACATCTTTACAGCTTGCACATTATAAGAATGTGTTAAGAAGTGTTAGTGGAAAGTGCCTGTCTGTTAACAAGCCCCATATGCATTGTTATTAACATCTTTGCACATTAGTTCTTTGTTTCGCTGGCCCCAAATTTAAGAGTACTAGAGTAGATAATAGAATGTCATACAGCTTAAAGGAGCATATATTCGATCAGTACTAAAGCTTAGGAGCATTTTTTACATCAATACTTTTGAACAAACTTGGCAGCGCATTTGCCTGCAACGCCATTGTTCTGAACCACGGTATGCCAACCATAACAAGCTACTATGGAGAATCCTGCGCCAATAGGGAATTTCGGTATTCTCGCACAACTTCAACCAAGCAAAGCTCACACCAGACAAACGACATTGCCACCATGGAAGCAGCAAGTGACAAAACCAACAGTAATTAAATCAACGCTGCTCCCCGTCCACCAACAAGGAACCCAGACGTTATGTATCACCTGCTTTGTCTATTGTTAATTTTCTGTGCGCTTCTATTTCCCAAACTCATCTGAAGCTGGAATCGAATTAATCGTATGTTTCCTTGCAGTCGACGCATACCGAGCACCAAAACTAAGGTACGGGTGGGGGTTGGGGGAGGAGGGGGGGGGGGGAATCTGTACCGGGGACGGGGGGGGGGGGGGGGGGGAGGGGGGATACGGGGGGGTTGAGGAAGAGGGGGGGGCGGGGGACCGAGCCGCGGCCCGCG
>Ga0182004_10004610_pt1 | contig 11139 bp, 8 predicted proteins | sample Sormic07211540_1_FD_120479 | JGI IMG/M metagenome (GOLD analysis project Ga0182004, IMG submission 120479) | Endophyte microbial communities from Sorghum bicolor roots, Mead, Nebraska, USA - 072115-40_1 MetaG | ecosystem: Host-associated > Plants > Roots > Unclassified | place: USA: Nebraska...
CTTGTGATCAACCAGTCAGTTGGATCATGTAGAGTGAAGTTAACACCCGAAGTTTGGAGTTCTCTTCCGTGGTTTGCTGTCAAAGGTTGTTTCTGGTTTATTATGTACGCTATATAATTTATGTGTTGTCCTTTTATATTACCCCTTATTTGTAGCTATATGTGAGGCTTGTCTTCTAAAACTCACATATGGTGCATATCTGATTTTGTTCTTAAAATCGGGTGTTACATAATCCCTCTCACGTTCACCTATCTAAGAAAATGGTAAGTCAATTTTCATTTTTCACCCACACCATTACCAGTGGTGACCGGTTAAATATCCCTCTTAAAAGGGTGGTGTGTGGCCTTATCTTGTTCTGGCTAGTACAGAAGGACTTTGCAGTGGTACAAACCATTCATTTAACAAGATCGGATCATCTATTACTTCTTATGATGTATTTGTTAAAATATATATTTATTTAATTTTTAATTCAGTAAGATAGGATAAATAAGGAAAGTTTTATGTATAAAATCTTTCTTCCAGATCTAACTGATATATGCTTGACTTATTTGATACGTATATCTTTTTTTTATTTTCTAACTTTAGACATGACATGATAGATAATTAATATGTGTGATATAATTAGATCCCAATAGATGACTCTCTAGCCATCGTCCTACTTTGGTCAAGTCCGCAAGCCGACACTTCCATCTCCACCTGAGCGTCGGATGCTTCACCGAAGGGGCCAGTTGTCAAAGTGCCAGCCAACACCAAGCTGCTCCCGCCTAGGGGGAACGAGGTGCTCATCTCATCCCACCTAGACAGATAGGCTTGGCTAAATTATCTGTGCCAAGTACTCATCTCATCCAGTCGTCGAAGGAGCGGACGCCAACCCATCTAAAGTCAAGTTCCTGCCACCTAAGGAGGCATCACAGAAGGCACCGCCACAAGAGAGGAGGAAGCGCCAACGGACTACAATATCATCACTTGAGGAGCAAGTGAAATTCCTTAGCCAACTTGTAAAATCCATAGAACAGGATCATAAGCTTCTTAGAAAGTCGGTGACGACGACCAATGATAGGATAGACCTAGAGAAGATAGAGCGTAAGAAATTAGAATCCAAGGTCGATAACTTCGCTAGCGACGTCGGTGGTGAGGATAAAAAGTAGAGAAAAAAATAGTTTCACGTCTAGGGCACATTCATCATTGTAATAAAGTGCCCATGAGCAATGAAATAAAGTTGACATTATTATACTCTCTATTTCTTGATATATGTGTGCTTTTGTTTCCACTTGCTGTGCTTGAAAGATAACAGAAAACAAATATGAGGAAGGTGCACCACTACATCAGAAACGATTACAAAATTTAGAATTAAAGCTACAGTTAGGTATGAACCAAACATACTCTATCTCCATATATGTCGCTCCCTGTTTCGAATTAAATTGGAAATTCTTTAATAAAATACTTTAAATATCAAATAAAATATTGTTACTGTCATGATTTGAGGATAGATCCACATAACACTTTTTCTAGAAACCTTGCTATTGTTGGGAACTTATTTTAGGGACCCTGTGTCATTTAAGTTGTCGTGAAATGTGAGATAGCAAGAATAATGAGAACCTGATTCTTGATATCTAGTCATTGGAGAATTTAATTTCAAAATTTAAAATTAATGGCTATGTTTCTCCTCTGTAGTAAAATTTATCCCACTAGAGCCATACATAATTTACATATTGAAAACTAGCTCATAAGCTACTTGCTTTGTGTTGAGTTTTGTCAAACCTTGTTGACCTGTGTTGAGAGGTTTATCATGCTCCTAAGATCAAGATCACATAAACGAATATATATCTGCTGCTCCTACATTGGGAGTACGCAAAAACATACCTTTTTCATCCACTTAATGTTTTACTTCTATACCAGAAGAAAACAGAAAAAATAGAAATAAATGCTTTGAGTTCTTGTAATTGTCTTTCTCAAAAGTTTTCTAGTTGCAGAGAGGAGGTATATGACTATGCAAAAAGAAAAAATATTGAAAAATAAAAAAGAAAAAAGAAAAAGGAACAAGTGTCCAAAGAAAATAATTGAAAATAAAGAAAAGAGAAGAAAAAGATAGCCCATATTCTCTAAGCAAAGTGCTTTAATATTTCAATGTAGGAAGACATGTTAACAAGGAGCAAAGTAGAATTAGGATTCCACACACATGCACATTTTGATCTAAGACTATGACATTCCCCTCTATGGATTCAAGTTTTGATTTAGCAACATATGTAAGGTAAGTATGCTACATCCTTGAATTACCTATAAACTCCATATAAGCTTATTAGAGTTAGGATGAAAAGAAGGCATAATCGTTCAATGCCTTAGTGAGGATCCAAAAATACTACATATATAAGTGATTTGCGAGTACTACATGGAGGATAAGGTAAGCTATGTTTATTTTCAAAACTTATGCAAATTCTCCAACTGATATGGTTGAAGGAAAAAGGTAATCTATTTCAACCTGTTCGATTTTTCAACCACCTAAAGCTTCATAGTAGACACATTGAATCCCACAACATACGTATGACTAGGAATGGTTTTATGTTGATAACTTGTCCTAAAAGTTATATTTATATAGAACCAACCTTTTCTCGAGGACGAGTAAAAGCCTAAATGTGGGGGAGCTTGTTGACGGTTGTTAAGTGTGTTACTTTTAACACCCAACTAAACATGAATAAATGCCCATAATGAAATATATGCATATGATAAGGGTTAAATTGACAGAGTTCCGCGAGTTTTGGTATATCTATGTTTTTTAGAGATTAAACAGGAAAATAGGAGAAGAATATGGTGGATGTCAGTGTAAAAAGCATATTCCAATGCAACTCTAAAAGAAGAAGATTCTAGAGAATACCATAGGCGAGACCCTTCAAGGTGGGGCCCACCTAGCATTGGGCCAGGTCAGCCAACCTAGGGGCTTAGGTGGCTGACCCAACTTGGCCCCACCTAGCAGCGGCCTTCTCTCACATTGCTCCATCAACCTCAAGGCTTAATCTCCACCGTTGTTTAAATCAGTTTGATCTAATGGCCATGTTTATTTCACAGGGCTATAAATATCGAGCCCCCTAGCTCAGATGAAAGCATTCTCCTCTAGGTTGAAACCCTAATTTCACTTCTACATCAAGAGTTCCTAGAGAGAATCAAGAGAAGCATTGAGAGAAGATTAGTTTTATAGTCCACAAGAGATTAGGACTAGTCTTATTTAGAAATAGAGAGATATAGTGTTGAGGAAGAGTTGAGGGAAGCTTCGGCCTGTCGGTGGCTCCTTTTCGGCTTGTACCTGCGGGATCAAGTTCCACTAACCCTAGAGCTTGCTTCTAAGAGTCTTTTGGTATTCAACTTCTAATTCAAGTAAGTTTATTGTTATTATTATTCATCTAGTTTACCACTCTCTTTTGAGTGCTCTAATCTTGGTAGCTCCTAGATTAGGGTAGTATACTCGTGGTGCTTAGACTATCATTGCTCGTAGATGCACCCTACATTCTAGATTGGTGGTAGTTCATGAGGTTGACTTTATAGCCTTGTTGATTCTTATATAGTCCACCTCTCGTCTGTAGTAGAACGTAGGACGCGGTTGCCAAGTTAAGATAATCTTATTGGTGCTTTCTCTTGAGTAATGTCCTCAACCTGAGTAGTAATATACATAGCTTATAAGGTTAGAACTAGGTGACCCTAGTGACCTCCTTTATTATCCCTATCGTCTCTGTTCTTTTTGCTATCTCAAGGGTTAAGTATAGACTTAGAATCACACGTCTTCCTTGTGGTAAAATATAAATAATGATACTCTCGAATACTCTTGAGTGAAGTGCTACATTAGTATACTATCTGTGCGTTTGCAGATACTTTATTTTCTTATGTGCATTTAATTTATACCAACAATATGTCTAACTCAAATCACTTTAAGACAAATGGCACTAGCAACTTGGTGTCAATAATTACTAAAACCAAACTTGGGCTTTCAAGTCTTCATGAGTTGTTGGCCTATGTCAGTCACCTTCGTTAGTGAACAACCTTCATCAGTTATTGGCCTTCATTAGTGAAAAACCTTTGTCAGCTTTTGACCTTTGTTAGTAACGTTTGTTAGTTATTAACCTTCGTTAGTGAATAACCTTTGTGGACCTTCGTCAGTTATTTGCCTTCATTGTTGAACAACCTTCATCAACTATGCCTACTCAGTAATAACCTTTGTCACTCAGTGGCCTTCGTCATTCAGTGGCCTTCGCCAATTATTGCTTTTGACATTTGTCAATGATCTTCATCTATAATTGATTATCATCGGTCAACAGCTTTCATCGGTTATTGGCTTTCGAAGTCGGCCTTCAAAGTCAGTGGCTTTCATTAGTCAGTAGTTGTTGTCAGTTAGTAGTCGGCCTTCGAGTGCCTGTAGCTTAAGAGTTTTAAAAAACTAATAACCAGAATTTTTTATAAAGATTTTGATAAAAAAATTCAATGTTTGCCGAGTGCCTTTGATCTGGCAAATATTTTAAACCATACGTTTGTAATTGATTTTTTAAGTAAAAAGAAAAGAAAACACTTTACTGAGTGTCACATGCAATCGGCAAAGACGATAGCAGCCCACGGCAGCCCGCAAACATAGCAGACCAAATCGCATTTTTGTTGTAAATTTGTATCCTCCGGGCCTGTTTGGAACAAGAGAATTTTTTTTTGTGTTCCAGCATTTTTCATGTAAAATTGAATTGATTTTTTTTATTCCTGTATTTTTTATGTGAAACTGAACTGATTCCTGTGAAATTTGTATGTGATTCTTGCGAAATTCCATGGTTCCAAATAGGCCCCGAAAATGTGCATCCAAAGGTGTAGGTGCACAGTGCACTGATCAAGTCAAGTAAAAAGCAATGGATGCGGTAAGTTCGGAGAAAAGATGCTAAAGCCGGCATTTAAGAACAAAAACTGAGTAAGGCGTTTTAGGGTAAATTAGCCAACGAAAATACCAAAATATTTATAGCGGTAATAATTCAAAGATAGATCTCACGTCCTCATTTGCACTAGGGCCTTGTTTAGTTCTAATTTTTTTTTGCAAAATAGATACTAAAGCACTTTTGTTTGTATTTGACAAATATTGTCTAATTATGGATTAACTAGGCTCAAAATATGTGTCTTCCAAATTAGCAAACTGTATAATTATTTTTTTATTTTCATCTATATTTAATGTTTTATGTATGTGTCTAAAAATTCGATGTGACGAGAAATCTAAAAAATTTTATAAATTTTTTTGGAACTAAACAAGGCTTAGATAGACCGGAAAGACTTAAACAGACCAAACTATTTTTAAGGATGGACTAGGGACTGCCGCTTCTAAACAAGCACTTCGTCATGCTGCTGGCTGCCGTTTACGCTACCAAGCCGAGCCCTCCCTTGCCACTGGATCCTCCATCGCCGCCACGCGCTCCATTGTCGCCGGGACCTCCAGGTCCTCTGGGTTCTAGTGGAAAGTCAGGGCCTCTGTCGCCGCCAGGACCTCCTGCGCCGCTGCGCTCTGTTGGGACAATCCAGGTCCTCCGGGCCCTCCTGGACCTCCCGGGCAGCTGGGCGCTTCCTTGCTGTTGGGCCCTCCGTTACCGTCAGGCAATCCTGCGCCGCCGCGCGTGTTGTGCATTTTTAACGTTATCATCAAAAATAGACTTAGTTTTCTATTTCTGATAACGGCGCCAAAGATGTCGAACCATCCCTCATGCCACTTAAGCCAAATTGTCATCCCCAGCATGTCATGAGAGACGCGGTATTGAAATATGCAACTGCTCGTCTAGATAAATAATAAATGGGATATGCGAGCGCACAGATTAATACTGATGTAGCATTTTAACCGGAAAATATATTTTAACCGGAAAGTATTTTAGGTATCGTTATTTATATTTTTACCACTGGGAAGAGATTACTAATAATGATGGAATGAAATATGGAACTGAGTGTCATTGCATGTGTAATAGAGAGCATTCATCTATCTCATCAATACAGGGGTAAATGTCACATAAAATATAGATAAAACATGAATGGTGACAAAGATAACTATTCTTATCAGCATAAAGTCACATATGATAATAATAAGCACATCAACAGATATTCTAGCAAGTCATTAGCATAGAATTAGGATGAACTATAAGAATATTTCCTAAGTTATTCTTAACTATAAAGTCTAGCATATCATAGTTAGTGCAATTATACTTGGCAATCATTGTGAGACAAGATTACGCTCATGCATAGTGATATTATCAAGGAAGATGAGAAACATAGCAATCACTCCCTTGTAATAATATTGCTCTGCCCTGCCCTATACACGGGAGGGGGACTATATAAAAATCAACGAAGCCACCACCGTGAACCACCCCACGATCCGGCGTATAGGGTACAATCGCAGATAAATAAGGTATAGGCATCACACCTACACAATACTTATTATTTACCCACATGTACATGGATAAACGCTATACGATCCTAAGCATGTATATAATTCCAATCTAACTAAGCCAAGCATATAACCATGATAAACTAAGAACGATATAATTACAAATATAAACAAGTAGAGCAAAGTTATAATCAATATATTGAAATAGAGCAAAGTCATATTCATAATATTGAAGAATAATGATGAACAAATGAAGAACAATAGAGAAATTACCAAGAATCCTCTTGACAGATCCGGAAACCAATCGAAGATTGTTGACAGATCCGAAAACCAATCGAAGATTGACTCCTTCTAGTTCTAATCTTATGTAGCTATGCTAAACTAGAGATCTAGTTGATGTGGTGGCTCTAGGGCTTGATCAGAGGCTCTTCTCCTTAGATGAATGAATGAATTAAGGTTTGAGAGTTGCTCTCCTCCAGGGGCCTTACTTATATAGCCCTCCCAAATAAACGTGGGCGGTCAGATCAAACCAACCTTAATCGCGTGGTTTTCCTTGATCTCTTAGGTCGGTGGAGCAAAATCCTCGAGGCAGAGCCTGATTGGCTCTCAGGCCAGGGCGGGCGCCCTAGGAGGGAGGGCGGGCGCCCTGCCCCCGGGCCCGCTCGTTTCCGTGGCTTCTGGAGTCTTCTAGATGATGGAAAATTGCCGCATACATTAATATCTCTATGTAAACCCGATGTGTGGGCCTTTCCTCCATATTTTCTGATAACCCCCTATAGAAATAGATAAACACCAAAACTCGTAGAATTCTGTCAGATAAAACCCTAAGTCTGGGTGTTGGTTGCATTTAGATCCTTTTCTTTATTTATTCAATGATTAAATTTGATACTTAAGACCGTCAACAGCGCCCCGCTGGGATGCTGGGTAATCCGAGTCCTCTCGGACATCCTGGGCAGCTGAACCCTCCATGGGCGCCTAGACCTCCGGCCCCTCGGGTGCCCGGACCTACGAAGCCGAGCCCTTCGGGAGAGCCGAGCAATCCCAGTACAGCTTAGTGTTGCCTGGAGCCGCCGTGGCTTCCTTGGCCGCCAGAGCCGCCGCGCCCACCAACGCCACCGTGTCCGCCCATGCCGCCAGGACCGCTGCTCCCGCCGTGGCGGCCGATCCCATGCTCGCGGGAATCGCCTGGCTCGCTAGGCTCACCGAGCAATGAAACCCATCCTTCAGGTCCATTGTCGGCCATTGTAGGTGCACGAGAGAAGTTTGAGGGAAACTGGCTGGGGTTGGGAAAATTGCTATTATAGGATGCGAAACAATGGGCTTCATTGTTATAGGAATTCAAACATTGACTTCGCTAAAACTCCCTTTGACATGTTGACACTTTATTATATATGACATTTAGCTTTTTTTAATCATATTTCTCAACTCAAATACATATATTTTGTCTCCATGTGACCGTATTGCTCTTGTACACTTGAAGGAACGTGGGATAAGGCTGCTGCTACGGATGAAAATGATAGAAATATTTTTCGATCGTATTTTAGACTGAATTCGTTTAGAGAGATTTAGATCTGTTCATATCCAGGTCCGAACATTCAACATCCGATACCGTATCCGTATCTGAATACTTAAATTGTATATTTATGATGTCAACATCTAATCCTATCTTATCCAACATGGTTGACATTATCCGTATTCGAATCCGAATTCGACTAAAAACTTTTTGGCTTTTGAGGTGAACTAAACAAGGCCTAAATAAGCTCATCTCAACCTAGTCTTAGTAGAGTTTGATGCACATTAAATATGCTGATATGACACGTAGTGTCACCAGTAAAACCGTCCTCAAAGCCGGCGCCTCGGCTCTTTTTATACCACATGCGGTTTTAGTTACGATGCACCTGTGGTATAAAAGGACGGTGTCATAGTTCCCAGTCACCTGTGAAAATCGTTTTCCACAGGCAACTTGTTTAAGTCAACCGTCTATGTAAATGCTCCGTTTACACAAGCGGTTGACTTAAGCCAGCCGTTTGTGATAATTTGTTTTTCATAGGCGGCTAGCTTAAGTCAACCGCCTATGAAAAAGGTTTCCACAGGCGGTTGGCTTAACCAACCGCCTATGGTATCTTCTGTATAAATACCCTTTCTTTCTCCTCGAGCAGAACAGTATCTCGTACCCACCTGCCATTGGGGGCGATTTTAGAGGTCTAGATTTCACAAAATACAAAGGGGGAGATTTTGATCTTAATTTCTTGAAAGGAGGTTGCTAAAAAAGGTTAGTTTATGTCCCTATTGCCTCAATTTGCTCATTCTTGCTCAATTTGAGCCACTTTTGGATCTAGGGTTTCACCATGGGTGAGAGAGAAGAATAGCTAGCTTCTTGTCTTTATTTCTTAAGATGGTTAGATGAGGTTGTTCAAGAAACCGTCCATTTACACAGGCGGTTGGCTAAGTGAACCGCCTGTACAAATGCAATTTGTTCAAGCGGTTCCTAAAAAACCATCTGTGTTGTGGTACCATTTCTACAGTCCTCGACGCACAGGTGACACTAGAATCCGGCTGTACAAATTGCTCTGGGACCGCTTGTACAGTGGTGTTCTGTACTAGTGTGTATTAATGAAGAGAGAGATGATAAGAGTTTTATGGGGATAAAACTCTTCTGCACTGTTTTCAAAATATGGATGTGTTGAAAACTGGGTCATGAAACCCCATTGAAGATGACCTCAAAGATGATCCATACAGAAACAAGCTGATCTCATAAAACCATAATTATAGCAAAAATAAGTTTGTCTCAAAAGACTATAATTTAGTTCCAAACGAGATCCATGTCATATAAAATGAAACATGTGTTTACATCTCATTACAAATGAAATAATTTATAGAATGTGAAGTTTTCTCTTTAGAGTCATCTTTTTAGTTGGAGCCGCCATAGGCATCCTCACACGACTAGTAGTGTCGGTTTAAGAAAAGATGCCCTTTCTTAATAATATTGCAAGCTTGCTGTACATAAATACGATACGAGTGAGTTTTAAAAGTTTGGAACATTGACCACTAAGATGCATACTCCCTCCATACCTGTTTTAGTTGACGTTTTAGACCACTCAAGTGTTTTTATAAAGCTTGACGTTCTGGCCACATAAGGTTCCTAATGGACTTTTTTACCCCTGCCCACCCACACTGTCCACCGCTGGCTGCGCCGCTAGCATTCAATGCGCTGGCCGCTGCCGCCTCGCATCGCATGCACGCCCGCTGCCGCATCGCTGCTGTAGGGAAACGCGCCGGGTATTCATTGAGTGGCCACCAGGGCTCGAACTCGCAACACAATACTCTAGAATCTATGCACTAACCAGCTGAACTGGTTTGTTTTTATGTATAGAGAACACTCGCAAGCTTATTTATTAAGGGTAGACATGGAAAACTAACCTCCAATTAATCACTCCTTGGCTACCACAATCATGTCCTAAACATCAAGAATTATGAGTATGGAGAGAGTATCTATTTATTAAAATGCTCATGCATAGAAAAAAATTAATATATAGTGCGCCTTGGGCACAGGCTGCCGCGCGTAGCATATAGGTGCCCTGGCTAGGGCCAGCCAGCGTGACAAGGGCAGAGGCATGCAGAGGCCCTTCTAGTGGTGGGGCGAGGTCCTCGCCTCCATGGGCGGTGCGTCGAGAAGATTGGGCGGGCGGCGGCGGCCAACGTTAAAAGAGTTAATCTATCTTCTTCTTCTCTCTACGACTCTACTACTCCCTCCATACCATAAAAGCTGACGTTTAGACAAGAATTGTGCTAATCAAGGAGTGATTAATTAGAGGGTAATCTTCAAACTTGGCCCTTATTAAATAACGCCGCGGGTATCCTATAATCAGGAAACATTTGTAGCTTGGTTGATCTGTCTTGAGCAGTTTGAGGCAGGTGGGCGGGGTTCGATTCCTCTGGCCCCTAAATTTTTCCCTACACTCACGATTGCATGGCCCTGTCAATTTTGCATTGCGCTGAGGGCGGCAGCGTGTGTTGTTGCGTTTTTTTGGCTTGCCGACGTTTTTTTCGCTGCCTGGCGCAAGCATGCGAGAACCGAGACTACATGCAGGAGTAATTTCAGCGGGTAGTTGCAAGCAGGAAGAGCCGAGACTGCATGCAGGTGTGGGGACCAAGGTTGCATGCAGGAGTAATTTCAGCAAGGCCTTGTTTACTTCCCAAATTTTTGGGCCGAAAAGCAAAAAAAATTGCAATTCGGCCTTTTGGAAGTAAACGGGCCCGAAATATTTGGGTACCAGTTTGACAGGCCGAAATGCGAGATGGGTGGCAGCCCAAACATCGACGCCCGGCCGCGTGAGCGGTGTTATACGCGGCCACCCGCTCTAACCCTAACCCTATGAAAGGTCCTAACATGGCTAGAGGGGGGGGTGAATAGCCTATTTAAAAAATCTACAAGGCACTAGAGCAAAGGATTAATATAACAAAAGGCGTAAAGCAAATTTGCTGTAGCTCTACAAGAGTTGCAAGCCACCTATATAAAAATTCTAGTTGTTATAATCACTAGGCACAAGCAATGACTATGTCACTAATCTCTACAACTAGTTACAACTAGTTACTACAACCAAAACTAGGAACTACTAGTTACAACTAATTTACAAGAAAGTAAAGAGGTGAGTGATAATTATACCGATATGTAGAGGATGAACCAATCACAATGTATATCAATATATTCACCGGGAGAATACCAATCACAATATTGACACTTGTATTTTTCTCCC
>Ga0182004_10004611_pt1 | contig 11139 bp, 7 predicted proteins | sample Sormic07211540_1_FD_120479 | JGI IMG/M metagenome (GOLD analysis project Ga0182004, IMG submission 120479) | Endophyte microbial communities from Sorghum bicolor roots, Mead, Nebraska, USA - 072115-40_1 MetaG | ecosystem: Host-associated > Plants > Roots > Unclassified | place: USA: Nebraska...
AATTATTTTGCTAACAATCAATTTGGAACATATTTTTGGAATTGCTAACAATCACACAAAAATTTGTTATACACGAAAGCAATCTATATAGGAGATATCTGTCAACGCCATTGTGGTTGGATAGTTCATGATTGAACCCAACTGTGTCAACTTAGGTGTGTCTGTAAGGTTGACCAAGAGTTTCAGTGTTAGCGTCGAATCTTCGTGCTAGGCGCCTTTCTTAGCGATCACAAGTGATTCTTGGTATCAAAATCAAGGGGTGACCTAGTTCTCCACACCAAGCAAACATGCGCGCTTAGAAGCATGGCTGACCAAGTGGTGGGCGCTGTGGCCAGCCTCATCTCCAGGCTCTATGAGCTGCTCAAGGAGGAGTACAACCTGCAGACTCATCTGAAGAAGCACATTAGGACCTTCTCCCAGGAGCACGAGCGCAAGTGATTGATTACATGTTACCTGAAAATGTAGAGACACAAATGAGAGTGAATGGATGATTAATTGTATATTGATCTTGGGACTTGTGTATACTATAGCAGGCTGTAAGCCAGCTAAATACTAAGGTGGAGGAGAAAGAAGAGGAGAGAGAGTAAAAGCGGGCTGTAAGCTTACAGCCAGCTCAGACACAAAAACCAAGAAAGTCTGTGAGACAGACATATGGGGTCATGTATTAATAGTGATGAGCTAACCATTATATAAGTGAGCTGCAAGAAGGCTATAAAAAAATCTTACAGCCAGCAGCTGGCTGTATTATAATACTTGCTCTAAGGAGTATATATGTGATGGTAGCTTTGTAGTGCGGGCGAGACACTATTACACCAATATAAATAAAACATTGTAAGAAAATTAACAACGCACAGTAACAAAAGATCATTAACCACCACAGCCCTGCCACGACAAGGCACAATTTTTGACTGACAACCTGTTCTGTGATGAAGTCTTTTAATTATTCACTTGTAACAACAACAGAAATATATATAACTTCCTCAAATTTTTAGGCCTGATAAGTAAATCTGAAATCAACACAAATGGAAAACTGTTGAATTAGTCATCAACTCTGCCTTTCAAGAGAAAGAGCAAGGAAAACCATAGGATTCTTGGTAAGTTCATTTTGTAAGAGAGCTTGGCTGTTGAACTTCTCTGCTGTGTTGGTAAATTCATCCATAAGATCTTCCGACGAGCCAAAATGGTCCAGTATTATTGGCTCAATGGCAGCCCTAAGCGCATATGCCTTTATCTTGGGGCTGATCATTGCTTTGTTCACACCAGCTATAGGGTCATGAACTTGAAGTTTATTAATGGAGAAAGAACCTTGCTCTTCTATTATCTCCTTTACTTCTTTCTCAGACGGCGAATATAATGGTATGTAGAAAGCCTTCAATTTTTGCTTATCAAGCACACCCTGCAGCAAGAAACCTAGGAATAATTAAACATTGAATTTCCTGTAGCAAGGTCCAAAAATCCTATATAGGATATATAAACCAGCAAATTCATACCCTTGATGCCATGTCGTCTAAAATACGGGCTATGAACTCCAACATTTGTTGAGCTGATCCATTGCTGGCAGTAGCCGGAGATTGTGTTCCAGTCAAGGAAACAATTAACCTTCCTCCAGGAACCATCTCTTGCGCCCTGCACTCCAAAAACCAAAGGAGGTCCTTTCTAAATTGCTGGGCATAAGCATCAAGCACAACGGGCCATGTTTTCCGCCTTAGTTGCTCGTCGCTATGGTACATCGGAATGCCATTCTTCAGTAGGTCTTCAGGTACCTACCAGTTACCGCATCTTAAACATTAAGCTCAAATAAAAGTAGTTGATACTACCGTAACGGAACAGACAATATGTGTGATTAAGTTTGTAGGAACAAAAATGTGGATAGTACCTTTGAAAGCCAGTGCAAGCTATTTGATGAGAGGACAAGATGCACGGATCCAGTAGTGAACAGTCTTCCATAGAAGGACCCAGGCACAATACTAGTCATGACAAATGGAGAGAAACCATGCTGACCCTTGTCGATGTTTTTCCTTTCTTGGAACTCTACCAAGTGCTTGATTGTAGTGTTGAAATCATTGCTGGGAAGGTCGTTGAGGAGTAGACTCAGCTCAGGCGGTGGCTGTTGGAGTTCAAGACACTGGCGATGAATGGCATCAACAGCAGCAGAGACCATGGTGAGTGCATTGGGGCCACAAGAGCAGCCAAGGTCCGCGATCACCATGCTTCTGGGAAGGGGTGTGGAGTTGCCACACAGTTCCATGATGGCCTCTTCGATCTGTGGCTTCATTCTCATCTGCTCTGCACTCTGTATGCACACGAGTTGTTACCTTGGTCAAGTTTTTCTATTCCATCTTTTGCTTATCAGAATCAGCGAGTTAATTGCTTGTTCTGTCTAAATCAGTTTACGAACAGGTCGAAATTAAACTGTTTGTTATCAACCAGGGAATTCGAAAAAAGATTGTATTAATACCAAATCTCCATGTGTCAAAAGTCCAACCCAAGCATCTCAAGAAACCAAACCATTAATGATACCAACTGTACATTGAAGACCATCAAATAAAAATGGCAGAATTATGAACACTGATTTAGGAAAGGGAGAACCTAGATCAATTCACCTCTAACCTTAAGAAATCGATCAAGTTGAAGAATAGTCTTACCCAGTTCTACTTACTGCTGACATATTAACTGACCTCTAACCTTAAGATTTGGTATTATGACAAACAAGTTCAGTCAACAAACGCACCTGAAATGTGGAGTTACGAGCATAGCTTGTTTCTCCTTCTCCTGGATTCATACGCACAGTTTGTTGGGCATCCATCTGTTCGAGTTCTTCACCAACGAAGAATAGTCTCGCAGCTGACAAGAACTTTGGGCTGAAGAACCAATGCGTCGAAGTCTAGTTTATACGTGTTCTTGTCAACTGCTACTCTACTTTGTATTAGTTAGTGATGCCATATTAGTTTATCTGGTCCTATGGATGAATTTAGTTTCATTATCACGATTATTGTAGTGGACGGAAGCTACAGATTCATGCATCTCGCAGCTGACAAAGAACTTTGTGCTAAAGAACCTATGCGTCGGAGTCTAGTTTAATTATACGCGTTCTGTCAACTACTACTCTACTTCGTATTAGTTAGTGATACCGTATTAGTTTATCTGATCCTGTGGATGAATTTAGTTTCATTATCACTGTTATATTGTAGTGGACCGAAGCTACAGATTTGGGTAATGGGTGAACAACCTTCAGATCTCAACTAGAGAACCAGGACCATGCCCCTGTCACAGCCATTAGTCAACGGCTGGCTGCAAGCAATTATATAGAGCTAATCAAGTTGCCAGGGCAACATGTTATTAGCAATAGCACGGTTAACAACAAAGCCTGTCGTACATACAAATCAGTGCTAATTAACCATCCTCTGTATGTTAATCATTATGTGTATATGATTTACTGATTACAATACTTAAAAATGATTTTCAGCAACAGAAGCTTTCTTAAAAAGAGGCAGCTCAATTTTCAGCTACCTCTACAAATCAGTTTGAATCGAGCTGCCTCTAGAAATACATTTGTAAAGGCGGCTGCCCCTATTTTAGAGGCGGCTCTATTTCCAACCGTCTCTAAAAAAATTGATTTCTAGAGATGGCAGAAAAAAGAGTGCTGCATCAAGAAATCAATGTTTAGAGATGGCTACAAATAGAGCCACCTCAAAAGATAGGTGTAGCACAATAAAATTTGAATTTTTCAAACAACCTCAGATCAAAAAAGCTACCAAAACAAAAGTTGTAGATCTAAATAAGTAAGGTCCCTCAGATAGAACAACATACCACAAATAAATTTATGAATACACATGGTTTAGTGGCACCTCAAAATAAATTTACGAATACACATGCTAATAATAGTGGCACGACAGGATTTTATAGTAAAGACTAAATAAGGAAAACAAGCAATTAGCTAGTAGAAGAGAAAACACAAGGTGTTCTCCGTTGTCCTAACCTGGATCTCCCCTGCAGTGCTTAGGAGGCTAAGGTTGCATTCTAGGCCGAGAGCAACCTGTCTACCGGTGCACATGGCATGACATTGTCTGCCTAGCCACAGTCCGAACCACCCCTACACGATGTCGATAGTCGCAGTAACTTCCCCCAAAGAAAGGAGTACCACATGATATTTAGAGGGGAATAGGCCCACAAGTGTTAGTGGCAATAGAAACTAGCCGAGCAGGATGTGAGCGTGGTTGGAGGCATGGTACCCCAACGCCTACGGTGGTTAGAGGTAGCGATTACCTTTGGCCAGGACAACTACCCTGACCATGTCCCGAGCTCGGGTTGTTTCCCACTTATTGTTAGCCTAGTCGTCGGATGCACTTGTCTCTCAAAGGTCCTCATGGACGGTGGAAGTGGGATAAACATCCTCTATGCTGACATCCTGGACCGGATTAAGATCCCAAGGAGCACCTTCACCCAAGAGAGGAATCCTTCTACAGGATCATCCCAAGGATGCAGGCCCTGCCCCTCTAGAGCATCTAGCTCTCCATCATGTTTGGGGTTCCATAAGGAGCTACTCAACTTTGAGGTGTTAGGCTCCTATAGCACTTACCATGTGATGCTTGAGTGATCTTGTTACATGAAGTTCATGGTCATCGCCCACTATGCCGGTCTCAAACTTAAGATGCTTAGGCCCCATGGATTCATAATTGGGCATTCTCTAGCCAAGGAGGCCTACCAATGCGAAGAGGGAGGCACAACTCATGTGGCCATGGCAGTCCCCATAGCCCACCTTGTCGATTGAAGGAGGAAGCTCCACATAGCAAGAGGGAAAGCCCAATGAGTTCCTTCAAATGAGCAGACAACACCAAGGTGATTAGGATTGACCCTGAATGCCTTGACAAGGTCGTACACATCGGCACCAACCTACCGCCGGAGATAGAAGCATCCCTTGCACATTTCCTATCAAAAATGTTGACCTCTTCGAATGGAAGGCCTCGAACATGGTGAGCGTACCGAGCAAAGTGGTCGGGCAAAACCTCAATGTCAAGCCAAAGGCTAGGCTAGTCCAGTAGGGACTTCACACCTCAATAAGGAGAAGCAAAGAGCAACCAGGGATGAGCTCACTAGACTACTGGTAGCAAGCTTTATTAGGAAGGTATAGCACCCTGAGTGGCTGGCCAAACCGTGTTGTTATCAATAAAAAGAATGGTCAATGGAGGATGTGTGTCAACTACATGAGCCTCAACAAGGCATGCCCAATGGATCCTTTTCCTTTGCCACGCATCAATCAAGTGCTCGATTCGACAGCTAGGCAAACCCTATGCTTTCAAGATGCATATTCTAGTACAACCAGATTGTGATTAACCCATCTGACTAGCTTGTAACTTCCTTCATCACCCCTTTTGGCTCTTTCTACTATGTATCGATGACTTTTGGCCTGGGTAATGCCGGAGTGATCTTTCAACAATGCATGAGAAGTGTAAAGAGCAATTTGATCAAAACTTCAAGGTGTATGTTGATGACATTGTTGTCAAGTCCCCAAAGGCTATGTAACTTCTTGTCGACCTCAAAGAAACCTTCTGGAACCTCTGAGCTAAGCAGATCAAGCTCAACCACTAGAAATGTGTCTTTGGGGTTCCTTTCGAGAAGTTTCTCAGGTTCATCATGTCTGAGCGTGGCATCGAAGCCAATCCTGAGAACATATTGACCATCATAAAAATGGGGCCTGTTAGGAACCTGGGGGCCTAGAGGCTCAGTGCGTGCTTGGCGGCCCTCCGTCGCTACCTCGGTGAGCATGGGATGCCACTCAAGAAGCTCCTAAGAAGTCTGAGTAATTCTAGTGGACCGAGGACTTTTATAATCTCAGTTTGGGCCTTTGCTGAGTATCAGAAGATGAGCAAGGTACACTAACCTTGTTGGAAAGATTTCATAGTCAATCACAAGGACATGTTTACCCTACCAAAACTACCAGCTAATAAATAGTGTGGATTCTATGTGATGTTAGCAATGCATTGGTACACCGATAACAATTCATTAGCTAGAGAGTTACTTATGTGTATAATTTTGATTCTATGTATATTCATTAATTTAGCATAAAACTTTTGCATTTCAATACCTTTTTGCTTCAATTACAATGAACAGATCCTAGTTCTCATGAGCTGCTATGTAGGGAGATTATAAGAATGCAAGAACAACTAGCTAAGTCCAATACTACACAAACATTGTCATTGTTGGTTTGTAAACCCTCATCACTGTCAGTTTCATGCCGCAGCGATGAAAGTGGGTGGTGATAATCATCTTCAGCACCATGGGATAAAACCCAATCATAAAAGTTGATTAAAAACAAAGAAAATACGGCCACCTACCACTATTGCTGTAGTTGTTGCGCTACCACCCGTGCTATGCTACAGGCCACATAATGTCGGAACCAATGAAAGGAGAGGATGGGGGGTGGGCCTCCGCCCAATGCGGCTCCATCCATCGCCATCGCACAAGTAGACCACCACACTGGGCCTAACCGTGCCAGGTCCACACCATGCCAAGGGCTACCATGGGCTATGCTCTAGGGTTAGCTGTCGAATCACAGGGAGGAAGAGGGAACGAGGCAAGAGAGAGGAGGCAGTGGGGGCAAGGACCCAGTTGCTCCACAGGCAACCATTCACTAGGCAACACTTGGGTCCCACCTGTCAGCCACCTAAAGAAAACACATGCGGTGGGAGAGAGATTGATGCATAAGCTCCTTCGGGTCTCACTATCAGCTTTTCTCCCCAACTAATAATGAAAATGATTTCCATCGTTGGTTCTTGTCCCCGAATAATCATCATTCTTCTTGTTCGTCTTGCACACTAAGCATATGTTGTCTTTACGATACAGGATACAGCTAGTTGTTCAGACATGAGTCTATTTTGTTCATGCCTCTTAGAATAAATAGTAATACTTCAAAAGTTAATAACTTTTTGTCCACGCTTGTCTCTAGGAGCCTAAATGGATTGGGGAATATCTTGATTTATATAGCTTTGTTTGAATTGTCAACTAAGCATGGTTCGGTTGGTTAAATTCTAAGAACATACAGTAGAGTTGATATGTACACATGTTATTACAAGTAATGAGAGATTGTCAGGGAAATGATTGAGCTTTTAGTTTAGTATATGTTGGACATACCGAGGTATGAGTTGGCGTTATGCAACATGTCTCTTGGCTTAATACTAGGGATCGATGGGGATTGACAAAGTCAAGCAAGGACTTCATGCACGATGCATGGACCAATCGAGATTAATGAACGATGGGTGAGAAGGTTTGGAAAAGGATATCAAAGGCTGAAGGACAGACCATGGACGGCTGGTATTTGGGCACGAAGACATACAAGTAGAAGTATCACGCTACCAAAAAAACATTTTAGGAGACATGTACTTTGATTAACAGAGGCGATAAGACAATACTCCTGCAACCTTGGCGGGCACTGGGCTGGGGTCGGACAAGGCGTAGCGTGCTGCCGACTTTGATCAGCATGGGCTCGTTGGATGATTGTCTTGGGCCTGGCGGGCCAATTCCTTCTTGCAATAGGGCTCGACTTTTTTGTTGCTATGTAGGCCTAGCGGGCCATTTTACAATGCTAAAGGATTGTAACTAGCCTATGGGGCATTCTCTGTATGGATCTACCGAGCATCGTGCTACTCCAAGGATGAGACTACCCATCAGATATTACAATGTTTATTAGTTAGAGACAGGGAAAAACAAAATAAAGAAGTATATATTCAATGATCTTAGTATTTATTTATAATAAAAAATCCTTTACAAGCTCTAAAAATTACCATGTTAATTAGAAAGAAAAAAGCATCGCTCTAAACATTGATAAATTATTATCACTAGTATTATTATCTTAGAGGGTGGTGTTTGGTACTGTTCCGTTCCACGTTTTTCAGCTTCACTATACATTTTTAGTCAAACGTTTCTAGCTCCACTCACTCCATTTAAGAAAAAAAAAATGAAACTATGAGAGCACCTAAGAGGTACTCTACAAGCTTCAGTTTTTCGTGGAACTGCTCCACGGTGAGCAGTCCCAAACACCCCTCATCAGTATTGGGAAAAACTCTCCATGATAATGCTCGAGGGCTTTAAAAAACATGGAATTTTCAGGACCACCAAGGCACAAACACGATAAACCAAAGGAGCCAGATCGATTTGACAAGTTTGCAACAGCTTTAGTTTTAAGACGGTTACAGTAAGTTTGATCCGATGCCCTCACCTGCGTCAGTTACAACTCTGCAAAACTGAACATCAAAAAGGATTTAGAGCTTTCTGAAACAGATGAAAATGGCACTCTTCTTGATCATTCCATAAGCTTTCTTCCTCTTGGTCACCTGCTGATCAGGTGTTGGGACAGTTTGTCCCTCATCTTGACTCCATTCTCATCGGCTAGCTGACATACCTGCTGCCTGTACTTAGCGTCATGGTCGCTCGACCACGTTCGTGCCTCGTCCACCGCTGCCTCCTGAAGGTCTATGATTATGTTGTGCAGCAAACAGCAGACATGGATTATCCGGGGCAGCTTGTGCTTGTCCGGACGCCACATCTCCCCCTGCAGGAACTTCCATGTGTCTTTGAACTTGGCCAGTGTCCTTGGAGCGACTATTCGCGCAGCAGAGTGCCTACTGTTGAACTCAGTACTCGACTCTGTGAGCTCCTTCTCTTGGTAAGGTGTAAGCAGCCAGGGAAGAAGGGGGTAGCCCGAGTCTCCAATCAAGTATTCCCCGATCTCTGATCCATCTGATACCTTAAACTTGCTGCCATTCAACCGCTCACCTTTCTCCCAGAGCTTGAAAAGGCCAGAGCTGTGCAAAATGCTCGACTCTTTCATGCTACCAGGCCAACCAGTCACAATGTCTATGAACCTCGTATCCAGATCAACAACAGCTTGCAATACCATGCTGTAATTCTTCTCCTGATCGAGCCAGACCTTGCAGTTTGGCTCAGCTGATGAAAGGCACATTGTGATGTGTGTTGTGTCCACAACACCGCAGCAGTTTGGCAGACCATGGATCTTCTGAAACTTGGACTTGATTTTCTCCATTTCACTAGAGTCTGGCCAGCGCAAGTGGTGGCTCGCTCGCTCCTCCATAGCCTCAATGAACCTCCAAGTTATCAGTGACACGGTTGAGTGGTTCACTCCAACAGAGGATCCTACAGTCACCAGTGACCCACCAGAGTTCAGCCTCCGCAGAGCAATGGCCACTCGATCTTCCAAACAGAGCATTGTGCCATCAAGAAAGGTATAGCTGCTGGACCTCACCATCATTTCATCTTTTACCAAGTTGCAGACATAGTCAAAGGCTCTTCTTGGCATTTTGAACACAGACTCAAATCTCTGTGCATCCTCGACAGAAGATAAGGTTCCTATAAGAAGAAAGCATAAGACTAGTTATAAGTGTGTAACTTCCATAATTGGTACGTGGTAAGCAAGAACAGATGAATTACACTAGAGCATTCCATCTAGCTTTATTAAACTTGGCAGGAGTACCAAAGAAGGAAACATGATATTTACGAACATAAAAAGTAATCACATATGAATTAGACTAGAGCTAGAGTATTGGTCTGGTACAGATCAAATTACAATCTACATAATTTCCATCAATGACAAGGTAACCTATCATATATATGAACATGCCAGAATGCACCCACTCAGAAAGTCATAATAATCAGTAAAATAAGCATAACAAACATTTCAGGTCATAATTGCTAAGTTAGTTCCATGTTGAGCAGTCCAGCACTAAAAGAAAACAGTAATATTGAAACCAGCGTCAGTTATCTATGTGACATGTATAAATAAAAACTGTCACTTTTTATATACTTGTTTGAAGTTATCTCAGTAAAACTGGGACGAGTAAGGTTAGCTTATGAATAATAGTTCAGAAATAAGTTTGGAGGTGATCATGTTTAATTAGGAGGGTCATCTCTTAATTCCTCAAAATATTCTCAGATAGAGCATCACTGCCCTTTACGTACAACTTCCATCATGCTCTGTTACTCCCTCACCAAATTAGGATTGAGAAGTTCTTCAACTTCTAAGAAATTAATTGTAAAGAAAAAAAATAAATGAAGCCCAGTGTACTGTGCAAAAATAGAATGATTGATACAGGTGTTGCTACAAGTACAAGGCTGAATCACATGGCAAACTGAATCACAAAACTAATACCCCGTGCTAACAAAGCAAGAAAACAGCTATCATATCTGTAGGCCGTAGCTATCAGTCCAATGGACTGATCAAGACCATTGCCATAGTCAAACCACATGAGTAAAGCTGCGTTAATTTCAGACCACCTGCAATTTTAGCCATTCAGCAAAAACAGAACTTTTCGATCCTGCCAGCTTAATAATCACAACGGGGATACAGAATCCAGTGCTCTGTTCTTGGCAACCTAGTTCAATTCGAAAAATGGAATCACACCTAAAACTGGAATGTTCACTGTTGACAGTTGACACCTAAAACTGAACACGACTCAGGCCAGCGGCATTGCTCCAACTCCAGCATTACCACCATGCTAATCACGACCACTCCGTACCACGATCGACAGACACTCAAGATTACCGGCGCAATTCCTCCCTGACGCGACACAGATCTACCAATCGCCGCCCGAGCAACCACCGCGCAATACGCAACAAATCTTAATAACGGAGACAGACGCACGGCCACCAGCGAGCACCACAGGCAGCCAGCCAGAGGCGGACGGTGGGGAGGGAGACGCACCTGACATCCGCATGCAGAAGGCGTCCCACCAGTCGCTGGGCGCGTCGCCCGCGGCGGCAGCCGCCATTGCGGCCGCGGCCGCCTTCTTCTCCAACGCCGCCTTCCGGCGGCGCTTGGCCCCACGCAGCGGCGGCATGGCGTGGGCGAGGAGGAATTCGGGAGGAGCGACCCGGAGGCGCGGGATGAATCAGGAAGCCGGGGCGGCGTGCATGGACGGCGTGGCGTGGCCGCGGTGGCGTTGGGGGCTCGGCGGCATGCGGCGGAGGATGCAGCGCATGAGGAGCGCGGCTGGGTGGATAGACGTCGGCGCAAGTTCCTGCGCTGCGGATTGGGATGTTTGAGAGGGGAAGGGAAGGGGAGAAGCGACGGCGAGGGGGAGGAGGTGGAGCACGGCGAGGTGGAGAGGGCGGAGAGGGAGAAGCCTC
>Ga0182004_10004612_pt1 | contig 11138 bp, 5 predicted proteins | sample Sormic07211540_1_FD_120479 | JGI IMG/M metagenome (GOLD analysis project Ga0182004, IMG submission 120479) | Endophyte microbial communities from Sorghum bicolor roots, Mead, Nebraska, USA - 072115-40_1 MetaG | ecosystem: Host-associated > Plants > Roots > Unclassified | place: USA: Nebraska...
CAGTCAAACTTTTTTAAGTTTAACCAACTTTATAAAAAAGACATTAATATCTATGACAATCAACTTTATAAAAAAGAGCATCAATATCTATGACATAAAATGAGTATGTTATAAAAATATATTTTATAACACTAATGCTATTAATTTAATACTATAAATCTTAACATTTTTTTAGAAATTTGGTTGGTTAAAGTGTTAAAAGTTTGACTTGGGACAACTTTACAAATTGAAGCTTAGACAAAGGAAGTATATCCATTGCAAGCTCAACATTATTGGGCTTCTGGGCTGTAACCGTAAAAGGAATGATGGACCATGCACCGCCGAACTGAAGTAGAGCAATCAATGAACGTGTTGTTTAGGCCTTGTTTAGTTGGTGAGTGCAAATTTTTTTAATGTTACATCGGATGTTTTATAGGATGTTAAAAAGAGTATTTGGATAGTAATAAAAAATTAATTACATAACTCGTTTAGAAACCGCGAGATGAATTTATTAAGTCTAATTAATCTCTTATTAGCACATGTGGGTTACTGTAGCACTTAAGGCTAATTATGAACTAATTAGACTTAAAAGATTCATCTCGCAATTTCTAACTAAACTGTGTAATTAATTTATCTTTTTACCTATATTTAATAATTCATGCATGTGTCCAAATATTCGATGTGATGGGTGAAATTTTTTTGGTTTGGGAACTAAACAAGCCCTTATTTTTATGACAACAGAAATATTCCAAAAGAATCGGTTTTGCAAAACTATAGGAATTTCTATGATTTGGTCGTTTCACTTGTCGACTTTGTTGTTTTTTTTAATATAACAGGAGGATGAACTATCCTCACCTGATTTTATTACCACAGATCTCATGAAAACCGGGTGGGTGTGCGGGCAAGGCCCGGGTTTGGCATGGCGCCACGCTTAACAGAGATATATAGCGAGGGAGGGAAGGATAGGATTACATGTCACTAATAGAACTCCAATAGCTAGACAGATATATAGCGAGAGGTTGTGTGTTCCATCCTCTGTAGTACCATGGCCGGTAGTTTCATATGAATTTATCCTATGTTAGTGTATAACTCGTTGAGTTATGGCGTTTCTCTGGGGTTTTTTTTTGTTTGTTTTTGCTGTCACTATTAGTTAGCATTAGAGATGGACGAATTTTCACCGAACCCGGTTAACCAAAAAATTCATGATTTATTTGGTAAAGGCTTTGGCACAATTCATTTAACCAAAATTTATTTAGTTTTAAGCTATCATTAATGGATTTAACCAAAACTCTTTCAAACTATTATATTAAACGTTAAAACTATGCCCATTTGCAAATTTAATCATATCTCTATGCGATTATTTGAATCATTCTTTGTTTCTTTTCCTTGTTTCTTCTTAGTTGGTTTTCACTGAAATTATGTTGTTGAACTATAGAAGTACAATCTGTACTGTGGTTAATCGATCTAGGTCATTCATTGATTTTTTTTCATAAAAAATTGGTTACGACTTTTTTAAAATCAAAATTCTTGATACTCGATTTAACCAGTCGCAAAAAAAAAGATAATCGATTTAACCGATTGATTTCACCAAAATAACCAAATGTCCAAGCCTACTTAGTACTTACGATGGAGGGGGGGACCGGGGGAGGGGGGGGCGTGGATTCATGGCGCATAGCGGCGGCAGGAAAGAAAAAGGGAGCACACTCATGTTTCCTGTTGCTCTATTTTTGGCCTCCAGTCTCCTATGCGTCAGTAGAAAACGAATTCCTCCTCTCATTGCTCATTGCACCAGCATTCCCTTCATCTTGTCTCGATATATGTTCCGTGTCCTTCAAATAATCCTCTCACTAAGGGCTTGTTTAGATGCAAAAAGTTTTTGGATTTTGACACTGTAGCATTTTCGTTTTTATTTGACAAACATTGTCTAATTATGGAGTAACTAGGCTTAGAAGATTCGTCTCGTGATTTACAGCTAAACTGTGCAATTAGTTATTATTTTTATCTATATTTAATACTTCATGCATATGCCGTAAGATTCGATGTGACGGGAAATCTTATAAAATTTTGGGTGTATCTAAACAAGGCCTAACCTTCAAATTCGGTTTGTGCGGACCTAACATTAGAGGCGAGAGGGACAGCACCATGATGCTGGTGGAATGCGAGCCATCTGAGTCGTAGTTGTTGACCCATGCAAAACTGTTAGGTGCCAAATGATCTGAGTTACTGTACATCCAAACGGTATAGGGGCACGTAATTCAGTTTCGAGGAAAAAAAAAGAATGTAAATCAGACACAACAGAGCACCAGGATGCAAGAGATCAGAAAGTACAAAAAGAAAATGGATAGATTATGGCAGCCAAAATCTTGCTGCAAGTACATTTCATCCATCCATCCATACGGTCAGGCAGAAAGTACAGGTTAGAAGCATCCAAGATTCCAAGTGAACAAGGTTTACGAGCGGAGCATGCAAGGGTTCTATCTCCTGGTACTGATGTCAAAAATATTAATAGCAAAGTTAAGAAGGATGGTTAACAACCACTACAGTATCTCTATCCAGTATCCTATTGTTCATCCAATATCTACTGTGGAACAACATTTCCCAATACTTCGTTCAACTAACGGTACCACTATCTGGACCGGAGCAACCATCCAAAAGGCTCAAAACTACAAGTCTGAAGTCTCTAAAAACTACTGGCACATAGGCAAAGTTTGCATCATAGCTCATCCGAGCAGCAAAAGCAGTCTCAAACGCAGAATCACCTTGGGTATTTCTGCAAGTAGAGATCGTATGGAGCATATCCAGCATGCACAGTTCTGTTCCCGAAGCGCCGTCCATGCAAGGAATGTGCAGCTATGCATGCAGCTTCCTTCCGCATGAACTCCACAAGCACAGAACCAGGTTCAAACACGAAACCAGTATCACTGGTCTCAACAGCTGGGACTTTTTCTGGACGATTTTCAGTCACATCATCAGCACTTCCAGGTTTCTCCACTTTGTCTGTAGGTTCAGCAGGACTACAGGTCTCTGAGGTTCTTGGGTCTTGATGACTCTTTTCTACTGCATCATCGTCCATTACAGTAGCAGTAACCTCCCCTGCTCCCGTATGTTTATTCTCATCCACAGCTGCTTCAGTATGACCAACTTCAGCATGTTGTGATGTGGGGAGAGCAGCTCTAGACTGAGTTTCATCAAGCTCTGCATCCTCATCAGCTACAGGCGCTTTACACTCACAAAGTGCTGCATTTGATGGCAAGTGTTTGTCCTTATGATCTTGGCTCTCTGGAATAGGATCTACATCTTTAGTTTCCGAAGCTTCAGAATGATTTAGAACATCTATGCTCTGATTGATCGGTACAGAATATTCTGATACAGCCTTTGCGATGTTTTCAGTATCAGCAAATTCAGTGCATTCAATCTTGAGCTCAACTGTGTTATCCTCTGCAGCACTACCACCACCAGCAGGATACTCAACTACATGTACAGATTTGACTGCTCCAAACCTGTGAATCTTGTCCACATTGTAAGTTGAAATCCACCAAAATCAATAACACAAAAAATGTAAAAGAATTGTACACACCTCGTACATTCAACACGTACATCTTCCAAAGTTTCTTCCAGCTCAGATTTTGAAAGTAGCATATACTCTTCTCGTTCAAACTACATATGTTGCACAGTTATTTTAAAAACCTCAAATATGTGAAAACAAGTGATAGGTTGAATTTTTTGTTCAATGGTATGCATTCAGAGTTCAAGATTGCTGCAACATTTATCTATAATTTGAACTCATGAGATCTAAAAACAAACAACAATACTTAGGAAACATATGAAGCCATAAATTGTTTTGATTTGGAGAGCATTGTTGATTTAACTACAAACTTGAAGTGAGAAGAGATAAAACTACAACATACCGTATTTTTTAGCTGCAGGACCTTTGTTGGTTCTTTCAGAAGAGATTTGGCGTTTTCAGGAATACCATAAAATGGGGACGCCTCATTAGCAGCCTGAAAAATCAACTAGAACTTGGATAAAAAATCAACTAGAACACCATGCTATTTCAAATGATGGAATATATACAGGCCAGTAGATGAATAGGTCAAAATGGTTATACCTCCACAGGAGGATTAGGAAACACATGCACAGCAGTGAGTACACATCCACCAAGCATCATCCCATTGAGGCCAGCACATGCCTTAGAAGTAATGGAGCGATCGGCATACTGTCCATATCAAATTGATCAGAAGTGACTATGATGACCATATACTCTAGCAAATGCACACAGCACTCATACCTCAAGAAATGCACAGGGTCCACCGAGCTCACTGTTAAAAAGAAAGCGGTACGCAGCCAATGGGCCAAATGCACTAACAATCTCCATTAGCTAAAAGAAAGGGGAATGCAGTAACTTGTCAGGAACATAAGCTATAATATCCTCACAAAGAACCAAACAAAAAGACTTAATATATAAAGCACAGATACTGATGGCCTATCGTATTACCATCTCAGATGAGATCACTCCAGCAATCCCCGCTATGAAAATCTGTAAAATTCAAAGGAATCAGAAACCTATACATTCTTTTTAAAACTAAGCAGTCAAATATTCTTATGCTTAACTATTCTGAATCAGTTAATTCTTTTTTCCACAAAAAGATGTGACATGGCTTTCACTGAATATACAACATTGTCCCTAAGTGAAAACAGCGGTTGAAGGAATTCTGACACGACTACAGAGTAACTTCATAGCTGTCAACAACCAATCCTACTTCAACTGAAAATAGTGATTGAAGAAATTCTGACACGGCACCAGAGTAACTTCATAGCTGTCAACAGCCAATTCTACTTCAACTGAGTTCTCACAGAACAACCAAGAAACTACAACAGGCAGGAAACCAAGAATGTCTGGAAATTTGAGACAGCTTTCTCTTTGAAAAAATCTAACAAGCTGAAACCAATTATATATGTTACCTTGTGTGGTGAATCTGCAACAACGTCAGATATTAAAGCAGTCTCTTCAGCAGGCTTCTTAGGGGTTACATTCTGCAAGGAAAAAAAAATGAACTAACATTTAAAATAAAATATTAAAAATCTTAATGTCCTGGCATTTAAAATGTAGATCTCAAAAAAAAAACAATGTCGTAACACTCTAAATATAATACAGAAAAATCAAAAGGGTTTACATTCTGCAAGGAAAAAAATATCTAAAAACTGTAACACTCTATATAATACAGAAAAATCAATGCGGTTCCTTCTGCTGTGGACTATCCCAGATATGATGGACAGCTAATAGTGATGGAAAATAATCATTGTGGATTATTGTTATGTGCAGAGTAAAGCCTGGTCCTTGAGTTGCCATGTCAGATATTTGCATGATCCTATTGTTCAGCTATTCATGTCGGTGTAGTGATACAGCACAAAAACAAGGCAATCTAGCCAAGCACACCAAGCTGAACCAGACTAATAACCTATCTACTTCTATCTAACTGGTATTTGTCTGTGATATATATCCCGTTATTGGCTATGGGTGTAACGACTAACCATATCTGCCTATAAATGTAAAGGAACTAATCTTGTCTTTTAGAAGTAAATAGACCAAGTTGAGGTCACAGATAAAAATAGAGGAACTAAGATGTAAGGCAATATCCATGAAATAAGCTGAACAGGAAAATGTTAGAAATTGAACACAAAAAAGAGAAAAAGTAAATTCAAAGTTTGTTAAACTAAATGCAGAATAACTTTGAAGTTGTCAATGTCTAAATGACAGCCCTTGCTGCCAAATTGCACTCGGCTGTAGATATTTGCAGAATTAAGGTTAGCACTTAGCAACCATCATACTCAAATCTTTGCTAGTATTACATTTATTTACTTGAACCATGCTGTACAAGCTGTCTTCCTAATGTTTCCATGAACTGGGCACCATAAGGACCCTCTGCCTGTCTGCAGTATTGTAATCAGCCAATGAATTCTGAAGTAGCAGCAGTCACATATGCACTACACCAGGAAGCCTGCTTTACAATTCCTTTGCTTCACGAAGCTGCTGAACGTGAATTATGACACACCCAATTAAAATACCCTATTTGAGAGATTTCAATATGACCGTCAGACAGGAACTTGTCGAATGATAGAAATATATGCCATTAACAAATCCAAAATTAGCAACTCTATTACATTTTGCACCATGAATAAATCTAAATATAGCTAATTTTAACTCATAGAAGATACAATGGAGTGTATATATTTCAAGGTTCACCATGCCAAAAAAAAAAAGAAAGAAAGGCACCAATTGCTAACCAATCAATTCCAGGATTCTCACTGCATGAGGACAAGAGTTAAACATGGCATATTTTATGCAAATATGCAAACTTCAAACTGCACCCATAATCATTAAATGAACTAAAATTTGTGGAAATAAAAAGATAATGTTATTTTCACTATGATTATCATTACTGAGCCATTAGGATGCAAAACAGGTCAGGTGATAAAAGGAACCGATGGAGAAATCTTTCCATTTCTTATAAGCACAAACAGCAGTTAAAGATAGTCAACCAGTAATATTATGCCAGTCTTACAACTAATAGTATGACAATCATTATTGCTAAACAAACATTTCTTTCAAAAGAGGAATAAATCTTTTGCAGCAAAACAGGTTGCATATATGCACGAAACAGAAAGGTTTGATGATCTCGTTCTCGCTTAACCAAATATAAACCAGAGGCGCATAACTATCATTAGTAGTATACTAAAATAACAAAACATTCAGCTTCACAAATTGAAAAATTCAAATATTTAGAAGAACTACATATACAAGTCAATGGCATGTCCACAGCAAAGAAAGACACTTGTCAGAAAATTGATACACCGGGACCAACTCGTAGCGCTGTTGTAGCCACGCAAGTTTGTGGGCTGCTGGTCGGCAGTTAGACTCCCGGTTCGCACCTAAATTAAGGCTCCACAAGGGCAACCCAGAAGTATGGGTGGGCTCCGGCCTGGTGTTGCCTAGCTGCCCATTGTGTCAGCCCAGTGCCTGACTGACTATAGTGCCACCCCAAGCCACAACGCATTATACAGGTAAAGCTAGGGTTCAGGGCATTTTATTGACCAGCATGGTTGAGGTCGTACCTATATGCAATACCCCGGGAAAGCTTTCCATGGCTGGTTGAGTGTTTTTTTAGAAAAATGATAGACCAACAAGGCCATGCCAGATCAGTTACAGGATATCTTAATTCAAAACCTAAATCAAAACATCAATTTCAAAATGACTAGGTCACCCAATACACAGAAAAGAACTACAGGATCCAAATTAGGTGTCAATTCTGTACCAAAGTATTATTTAAACAAAAGCTTTTACAGAGACGAACAGAAATAGTTCTTTTGTAAAACAACATTGCCACCTAATTTATTCATTAACAATAGTTCTTTTAGTAATTGTTAAATTCTCAAAATAAAATGGGAAAATAATGAGGTCGTTTTGGCAATAAGCCAAGAACCAAAGCACAAAATTCAAAGGTCATTAACATACATCAATAAAGAAAAACTAAAACGTATATAATTGCAACAACATTGATGTGGAAGGACGGAAATCTTACCACCGTTTCAACATATTCTTTGGGGCGTCGAATTCTCAAAGTAGATCCGTTTAGAGACCTTCCATCAAAAGAAAGAGCTGCTGTAGCATCCTCTGGTGTAAGAAATTCCACGAATGCCTGACGTTTTTCTCTGTTTATCTGCATCGAACCAAAGAGGATATCAATATATATATTAATAAAAAAATGTGATATGGTGCGAACAAAAGGTGGAATTCAAGTTTGCTCACCGTACAACTGAGGCATGGTTTAGACCGCTGGGGTTTAATGCCAGTAGGCAATAAGAAGTCATTCAAGCAGTCAATCAACTTATCCTCCGTAGCTGAATCGGGCAAATTTTCAATGTGCAACCTCCTGAGCGGGCGTGTTGCTTGTGTAAGCTGGACAGAATCTGCAGTCAAACTATTACCCACCAACATTGTCTCAACTGTAGTTGAAGGGTCCTTCTTTATCGTGCTGAAACTGAATGGAATAGGAGCCATCTGGCCAACAGTTGGCAGGAAAGTGGTAGGGAAGTTAGATTGGTTTGCTTTAACAGGAGGCTGGTCCCATGTGGCTGATTTCTTTTCTGGGGACTGAATGACCTTGGAAGGAGTCTTGGTAGTTGCCTGCTCAGCTTGCAGTGATGTTTTCTTTTTCCTCGGTGAGTATCCACCAAGACGGCTTTCATATTTCTGGTGCGACCCACCAATGTATCCTCCACTCCCAGACAATTTTTGTTTATCAACTTCAGCATACTTCCTCCTTGATTTCTCCATAGAGTAGTGTGGAGGATAATTGCCAAAATCACGCCCACGGTAGTTATACCTTTCTTCCCTTAGTGGTGGTGAGATAGACCTGCCGTATCTTTCTCGATCATGATCCCTGCTTCTGGACCTTCTCCTTTTAAACCCGGGTTCTCCATGGTATGGTTTTGCATACTCATTCCTTCCAGCATATCTATCAGAATGCTTGGAATCTTGGAACCATGCAGAATCCTGTTTCTTCGACATTGGTCGATCTACCTCTGGACTCCTCTCATTATCAAAGCTACGGTCTTTTCTCTTTGTCTCATTTCGAAGCTTCTCGCTCTTAAACTTTATTTTATCATCACCAACAGCTTCATCATTCCATCTTTTTCCAGGTTCCTTTTGATACTCAGATCTCATTACATCACCCTTTCTTTCTCTGATCTCACTAAGATTTCTATCTTTGCTTTCATCAGCCCGACCACTCATGTTTGTGACAAGTTTCTGAGAATGATGAATGTCTTTGTCTTTCCTAACTGAATGATTATCGTCTCCTGAGGGCCTCTGTTTCTTGGAAGCCTTCTTTGGTGCATCTCCCAGGCCTTCCTTCTCCAGGACCTTTGGTGCATCTTTCAAGTCATCCATCTTCGCACCAGTGTTTGGCCTATCTCTAGAGTTGTCCTTCTTGGATACCTCCTTTGGTGCATATCTCGTGTCCTCCTTTTTTGGATTTTCCCTTGGTATATGTCTTGGTTTTTCTTTCTTGGAGCCCTCTCTTGTTGCATCTCTACTCTTCTCCTTTCTTGAACCCTCCACAGGCATATCTCTGGCATCCTTTCTGCTTTTATGTTCTCTTCCTTGTTCCAAGTGAGTAGATTTTCCCTTACCATTTTCTAGCCCTTCCTTGGCTTTCTTAGATTCTGATGCAGCCTTCTTTTCACGCCGTAGCATAATGTCCTTAATGCTTAGAGGTCTTGTGCGGGCAGCTGTCCCTTCACTAGTGATTCTCTCAGAGTCATTTTCACCATGTATTTTTCTACTCATCTTGATCCTTGACCCAGAATTTTTTGTCAAAAACAATGATATCTTATCTAACCTAGCCTACTCAAAGAGTCTAACAGATAACAGCACTAGACACCATGTGGCTTCCTGCAAAGAATAAAAACAGAGGCATGAAAATATTGCAACATATTTTTCACCATAGGCAAGCTGATGTGATGTAATTTCACCAGAATCACAAAACCCTAATAGAAGCAGCTAGTTCCAAATAATGTGAAGGAACTGATCCTAGCTCAGTTGGCTGTGGGTGTGGAAGTATGCCCAGACCAGACCATCCAAATTCAAGTCCTCAGCAAGGCGAATTTGGGTGTCTTACTCTTCTTAATTAAAAAGCCACCTAGTTACTCATAGGTTGGTGGAGTTTTTTTAATTCCAAAGAATGTGCCATATATTTGGTTTTGATCAAGCATGAGGAACCTGGCTAATCACATGCCTCTAGAAACTGGAAGTATGGAAAATGGGACATCTCAGTATTACTTGCCTAATCCTTGCTGCACTGGACTGGGAATGCAAATGGTAAGACAGTTTCATTTTAGTAGATAGTCCATAAATTGAGTATAATAGCACAGCACTAAAGAACCCCATCCAGTCTACGGATGGACCGAGTACAGGACATGAGTGTTCACATGCACACCTGATAATTTAAGCAAAATCATGAAGTTAATATGTATCGCAGTGGCGGAGCTAGTGAAAATCTCACATAAGTGCCTAACAACCCGTATTATGCCAACATACCCATAGTTCATAGAAGCAAGGATAAAATCCATAATTTAGAAGATATCCCAATTGCATGCTTTATTATACAAGAAATTTGATAAAAAAATAAGGCTAGCAGGACCAGGATAAGAAGTAACATTCATGTCATCTAGGTTGGAACTAAGACATAACCAGATACAGTATCTAAGCAGTAGCTGGAACGCTGAGTAAATTGGATAACAGAATATAGATTACCATATATTGCTACGGATTTCTAAGTGTAAGCAGAAATTATCACATATGTCATCTGAAGTTTACAGAAAATAGGACAGTAGGTAAGGACACCAGCTCAGGGGAACTGAAAACTTTTGGGGCTACATAATAACTGATCAAAAGGATCACTCATGCACATATTGTGCACAAATGAGAACTTGAGCTTCTTAAGAAACTCTGTTCGACTGCTGCAGTTTGCAGCTTGCTTACAAACAATTGATGAATGAACAATGGAGGATTCGAAATTTGGAACAACCTGCTGTAGCTGAGTGTTGTCTGCCTCTGCTCCTCTGCACTTATACAGAACTGCGCAGCAAGCAGGAGGCGCCGAGCGTTCGTGCGCCCAGGCCGCAGGCACGCGGCGGTAGTCGCACTGTGCAAGAGCGGCTGCCAGCTAGCCACACCGTCGCAGCCTCGCAGCACCGCCCTCCTCTCGCCTGCCTCCTGAATTTGGTACCACCCGTGCGCAGTGAAGATGCTGGCCGCGCCGCCGCCCAACTCCTTCCTCGATTTGGCTGCACGCTGGTCGCACCACTGGCCCCCCGCGGCTAGGGTTAGCTTCGCACGCCGCGGTGCCGCAAGCGATGAGATGCACGCCGCTTGAAAGGGAGGACGTCACGCGACGGGGAGATGCGAGAGAGGCAGCCGGTGTGAAGTTCTCCTTTTTCCCAGGCCGGCGACTGGGCCACTTTGGGTTGGGCCGAAAAAAGCGTGGTACTCACGTTTTGGATGAAGTCCATTTGCTCCAACTTTAACAAAGTTTGTTTGCTTGAGTATGCCTGCAGCCTGCTCTGTCAGTCATTCAGCACTGTTTTCTTTCATAATA
>Ga0182004_10004613_pt1 | contig 11138 bp, 5 predicted proteins | sample Sormic07211540_1_FD_120479 | JGI IMG/M metagenome (GOLD analysis project Ga0182004, IMG submission 120479) | Endophyte microbial communities from Sorghum bicolor roots, Mead, Nebraska, USA - 072115-40_1 MetaG | ecosystem: Host-associated > Plants > Roots > Unclassified | place: USA: Nebraska...
ACACTGGGACCTGATTAGAATAACACCTGAGCAGATAAGAGATGTTTTTTGATAAGGTTGAGACTACAATATATCTGTGTCACTGTGTGCCATTCGTAACAGAGAACCTAATTGATAACTATGATCACATCAGATATATCGGATAACTAAAGACGGGCTATCTATCTTGTGTTGTGTCTTCTTGAACTGAAAAGCTTCGCTTGTCCAGGGTAGATAGAGAGCAAGTTTAATTTGGTCTGTCTGTGTTGTTGCGTATATATGTTTCTACTTTTTTTTAGAGCTAGCATGGGCGAAAATGGGAAAAAGAAAACCCACCAGGATCACGCTTTGGATTGGTCTTTGTCCCCCAACAACATTCACAGCTCCAAATGGTGCTTTGCTTTCAATCACGAACCGCGTGTGTGTGCATCTCATTCCATCTATCTTTTGCTTTAATTTCCTTTCGCCATTGTTTCAGGCTTTGAGCTTGGGAGGAGGAACCTACGTGAAGCTTTGCAGGAGTGGCTAGCTAGAGCAGGATGAGGTGGTCGCATGGATCCACTTGACACTGTGACCAAGCACTCAGCGGATCCCTGACTGGTGAATTCATTTTTTTTTATTCCCTCCATACAGAAGAACAGACATTCCTCCGTTGCTTTTTCTCCCACTTCAGAAATAAAATTTTGGTCGGCCTTAGCGTATGGAGAGAAAATTCTGGATTCTTGGGGTCATTTTCCTCATTGTGCTTTTGATCGTCGCTGCAGGTGTTTCTTGACTAAACGATGACTGATGTGATAGTAGCACTGACTTTTACCCCGCGTGTCCTTGGAGTTTATCGAGCATTAAATAAGTTACCAACATGATAAATATACTAATAACTTGGCACAACATTGATGGAAAAAGAAAACAATGTTTCATGAGAGTAAAGGTTTTATAGGGATAAAACCAGTCCACGTTGTTTCTAACACATAGAGAACCTTGAAAATTAGGACATAAAACTCCCACAGAGACCGGCCTAATGACACATTTATATAGTGATTTCATATTTCTTAGTTAAGCAATGATAAGTCAATCTCAGTAAGAGTTCCATCCGTACTCAATAGGTTGCTTGTCACATAAGCAAATTTGATGACACGGAAACATTTCTAAAAAGATAGAAGAATTGAGTTTCATGTAGATAAAGCTCTCTTGCATCGGTTTCCAACTATATATTAATCATGCAATTAAATATATATAGAAAAATAGAATGAAACCATCCATTGTGGGGTGTTGTTTCATCCGCATGTTCTATTATATTTCATCCAACGTGTCATTTTTAGGAATAACGCTATAAAACTTTGCACCATGAATGGCCTTAGACTATGAAACTATAGAGCGGACCCTTGCCTGATCATTTGAAAGCAATCAATATTATAGAGGAACTTTTTCTCAAAAGAGATTTACCTAGAACTAAACTAAAACTAGCCCATCTGAAAGAAGCTAAGCTGTAAGGTCACCTGCAATGGAGCGATCAAGCTCTCCATATGACAGTCCACCTAGAAGAGAGAAAGCAACAAAGAGAAGAGGATGTCATCACAGTTAATGAGACCCGCTAGGCACATCTCTAAAAATGAGCATCTTTCTCCATCTCCTCTCACGGACACATGTCAAGTTAAGCTTGTTGTACACAGACAGGTCCGATATGATCTGGCTTGCACTGTGATTTTTAGTCTTTCTCCATTAATTTCTTGGCCATGCTCTCTCTCGAGAAAATTTTATTTGGCTCCCGTTCGGTCCTTCATCTGGGTTCACGCCAGTTAGTTTCCTGTTTTTTTATGGTTCTTGAATTTAACATGATTCTTAATCATCTTAATTAAATCTGGGAAAGAACTGTCTGTGACTGACATCCAGAACCACTACTTTACAGTCCAATGCTTTTTCTCCACAGGTACCCTTATCATGATAGTCCTTTCTCAATCACTTGAATGCTCTATTCTACGAATCTGTCAACAACAAAAAGACAATAGATCAATGCAGATTCTAGCATATAGTATATAAAAACTGAATTCCACCACTATTTATTAAGGTCTTTGCATATCCTTTTTCGTTGTCCAAACTACCACCCATATATGCATATCACCTTTTTGGTGATGTATGTATTTGTTTTTTTATATATAAAGCTATATGGTGCATCACGCACCAAATGATTGGGGAATAAGAACCAAAAAAAAGGGTACTATAATTCTAGTGGCCTCTTTGCTATGCTCTCCAAATCTCGGACGGATCATGATTGTAGGCTTGGGAAAGTTTGTGCCCTTTCCTTCTACGGACTACAATATCCGCTCCGTATGACACTTATTTCCTAAAACGGGTTATAATAATCTTGTACTTGATTCCCAAACGGGTTTAAACAATCTAAAGGATCCGCCGCTACATTTGAACTCTAACCTTTTTCTCTGAGGACGTGATTGAGGTCACATGATATATGTTGCTTTTAAAAATTTGGAAGTGGCTCATGCATGATGTCAGGCTAACTCAGCGCACAGATCAAAATATGTTTAAATAAACAAAAGATGTATGAAGACCGGCAAAATATATGGTGAAAACCATGTATCAAGGGGTGTTTGGTTTGGGTGGTAAAGTTTAAAAGGTAATGTAGTAGCAGTTTCGTCTTATTTGACAATTAATATTCAATCATGAACTAATTAGGCTTAAAAGATCCGTCTCTCAAATTACTCTCCAGCTGTGTTTTTAGTTTCGTAAATAGTCTATATTTAGTACTTCATGCATGTGTCGAAACATTCGATGTGACGGAATGTAAAAAGTTTAACGGGGCAAACCAAACACCCCCTTAGATGGAGGTTTGTCTTTTAGTGGATATATACCTGAAATTTGTCCTTTTTGTATAGATTTTTCTAGTTTCAGATTGCATCTCAGCTTATGCACATGAGTACGTATTTGTGTGCACTATGGATGTACCAAAAAAAATGACCGACATACATTTTTTTAATTGGCTTCAAATTTCGACTTGGTATGTGGTTTTCACCACATGTTTTGCCATGAAGACTTGGATGTCAACATACTGAACTTAGTAGTCCATTTTAAGCTTTGAACTCAATTAATGATGGTAGAATGGTACGGAAAAGGGCACTTACTGTGTTACCTATATTGAACGCATTTGACTGAAAATTCTTGTGTATAATAATAAATAGGCTCCTCTTTTTTCCCCTAAGTGAATCCCTTCATTTATTCTTCCATAGTGTATTTAGTCACAAACATACTTACAGTCGAACTTTAAAACTTTGTAGGTTTCCCCAAGGGCATTAATTGTGCATGCATCTATCATGATTTTAAAGGAGTCAAGTAATGCACTATAAATGGAGAATAATTTGTCATCCTTTTGAGCAGATTTATGTAGTGCCAGTGATTTGTCGGTTCTACTTATATATATACGGTATGCTTACAGTCCATATTGAAAACAGAAACCTGTGATCTAATTTGCAGATATGATCAAAAGGACTAAGTTGCTTGTTTCTATAACCTTTTCTATAGCTGATCAAACAATGAAAAATGAATGAACAAGTAAAATTCTTGCAAGCTTAACAATTGATTGAGAGAACAAGAGGAGTGAGTCAAATCGAGCCAAACGGCATCTCAGACGTACAACGTGATATGGATCTAATTTTCTAAGTATTATAATGGTATGGTTCTAAATAGATGAATACTAATGGTAAGATAAGGCGGGATTACGAATGGATGGTTCTGAGATACTCTACTTAACACTCTGTCCAGGGAGCCTTGTTATTTTGGCGCAAATGGTATCTTACTGCAAACATTGTTATGCGATGCGATATATCTAGATGTTCTTTTCCGTCAAACGTAGAAAATGACCATGCAAACTCGAGAATGTAACTTTTCGATCCAGCCGTGCAAAATTACTGGAGCTCTACTCCAGTTTGCTCCTGATCAAAACAGTAGATAGTCTTCACAAGTGAATTTTCAGATAAGCAACACTTTTCCATGCATGTTCAGATCAACACAACCAATGACGTCTGAAAAATGAGATGATGGAACGCTCAAGCTCAACTTTCTCCTGATCCAAACATGAATATGATCTCCTTTCTGAAAAATCAATCTCTTTTCCAAAAAAAAAGTTCATATCAAGCACGCAGTAAGTAAGAAACACTCTGTAATACTGAAACACACTTTCCATATATATAGTTTCTCATCAGGCGTTTTTCACATATTTCTGGTACTCCTAACAAATGGAGCACTGTGAACACTCTTCACCTAATCCCATCAATCACAAACAGAAACAATAACATAGACAAAACCACTTATGCAGATTGAACACCGATCCACTCGACTCAGAAGAAACAAATTATGCGGCGTAATGAAACGCTAGTAATAGTAACATGATCATGCATTGGAACTCGGTTGTGCTTTCAGGGATCACCACCTCGGCGTGGGCTTGCACACGAGCGGCTTCTCCATCTCCAGCGACATGCCGAGGCGCTCCGCCAGGTCGACGCCGCCGTCTGCCGGCGCCCACTGGAAGCGGTGCAGCAGCTGCGCGAGCCAGAGGTGGACGGTGGCGAGCGCCAGCGTCTTGCCGGGGCACACGCGCCGCCCGGCGCCGAACGGCGCGAGCCGGAGGTCCCCGCCCAGCACGCTCACGTCCTCCTCCTCGAACCGCTCGGGCCGGAACGCGGTGGGGTCCGCCCACACCGCGGGGTCGCGCGCGATGGCCCACATGTTGACCATGGCCGTGGTGCCCGCCGGGACGAGGTGGCCGCCGACCACCGCGTCGTGCACGGCGAGGCGCGCCCACGACAGCAGCGGGCCCGGCGGGTGCACGCGGAGCGTCTCCTTCACGACGCGCTGCAGGTAGGGCAGCCGGGACACGTCGGCGTCGGAGACGGCGCCGCCGCGGCCCACGACGGCGTCCAGCTCCGCCTGCGCCTTGGACTGGATCCCCGGGTGCAGCACCATCCGCGCCATCACCCACTCCAGCAGGATCGCCACCGTGTCGGTCCCTCGAAAGATCATCTCCTGTGTGTTTTGTGCAATATATTATTGTTTGCAGGAACAAATTTTTACTTAGAACAAATGAAACGCATGATGCATTTCGCAACGGATCGAAATCGATGTTAGAAATGCAATGTTCATGAATGTCACAATAATTCAGCAGCTGTTCTTGGTAACGTAAAGAAAGTGTTTAGTATTTCTTACCCAGAGGACAGCGATCATGTCGGAGTCCGACAGCTTCTCCTCGCCCTCCAGTCCGAGCAAGACGTCGACGAAGTCTCCGGCGGCCGACTCGCCATTGTTGGCGACGTCGTCCTTCTTCTTCTGCCTGTGCTCTTCGATGATCCTCGCCACGAACACGTTCACCCTGCTCACCAGGCTCCTGCACCGCCGCCTCACGCCTTGCAGGTCCAGCCACCGGAGCAACGGCAGGTGGTCACCCCAGTTGAACAAGCCGAGCAGGTCGTACCCTTCCTTCACCATCTCCTCCAGCTCCTTGCCCTCCGCGCTGTCGGCGTCGTACCGCGAGCCGAACACGGTGGCCATGACGTGGTCCAGGGAGGCCGCGTGGAGCACGCGCCGCATGACGACCTCGCCGCCGCCGCCGCCTCCGGCGGCCGCGGCGGCGGAGAGGTCACGCAGCATGCGCTCGCCGATGGCGACGCGTCGGGGTGCCGTGGCGGACACGCTGCGCGGGCTGAAGAGGTAGGCGGAGCTGATGCGGCGCAGCGCGCGCCAGTAGTCGCCGGAGGGTGCGAAGCCCATGGCGCGGTGGAAGAGGAGCCCCCGGGCCGCGTCCTTGACGGGGCGGTCGGCGAAGGCGGCGCTGGCCAGGAGCTCCCGCGCCGTGTCCGGCTGGCTGGCAACGACGAGGCGCGTGAGTCCGACGGAGAACGCCGACAGCGCGGCGCCGCCGGGAAGCGACCGCGACAGGGACGCCAGGGCGCGGTGCGCTGCGGGGCCCGAGAGCGCGGTGACCACGCCCGGCGCGCCCGGCGGCGGGGTCGCGCGGGACCTGGAGGTGGAGATGAGCGCCCACGCGGGCCCGCCTGGGACGAGCCAGAGCAGCGAGAGCGCTACGAGGAGCACGGCGAGGAGCGGGGAGAGGAAGGTGGCGGCGGCCGGGAAGAGGAAGAGGAGGGAGTCCTGGGTGGTGGCGTCCATGGCGACGGCGTGGGGGAGGGAGGTGAGAAGGCTGGATGGTGTGGGTTTTGGAGAGGGGGGCGGAGAGGGGTTTAAATAGAGGAAGGCAAGGAGGCATGGCATTAAAAAAGGGCTTTTTCATATGTAATAACGGCGGGAGGAGAAATGGAAACGCATTGTACCGGTTCCCCTGATTAAAGGAGAAAAATGTATCAACTTTTGCAACTGACCTTCAGCTTTTAGGAACAAGTGCTACAACATGAAGTTTTAGGCCTTATTTAGTTTCAAAAAAAAAATTAAAATTCTCCATCATATCGAATTTTTAGACGTATGTGTAGAGCATTAAATATAGATGAAAAATAACTAATTGCATAACCAAAATCTAAAATTTTTTGCGAAGGCCTTAACAAAAAGAATACTCCTTATCTCATGTATACAACCATGTACTCCCTCTGTCCCTGAAAGCTACAACTTATAGAGTTGTCCTAAGTCAAACTTTTAAAACTTTGACTAAATTTATAGAAAAAAACACTAAGATTTATAGTACCAAATTAATACCATTAGATTTATCATTGAATATATCTTCATAAGATACTCATTTTATGTTATACATATTGATGCTCTTTTCTATAAAGTTGGTCAAAGTTAAACAAGTTTGACTGGGACGGATTCTAGGAATTGAAGCTTTTAGGGACAGAGGGAGTATATAACAAATCATAGGTAAATTGCAATACTTAACTGTTGTCATATAGCGTTGCTCTTCGAATCATTCCAAGCCTATAGTTTGGGGAAAGAATGTACAATTTGGCATGCCATCCTTAACCTGTTCAGTTAAGCTTATCTACCGAATCTATCAAATTTAATAATATTTTTTTCTTACAATAAATCAGCAAAATGTACTCCATGACTTATAAACCAAACGAATAGCTGTCTTTGACAAATGACAAGCATTGCATGTGCTAGCATTCCGATTCATTTACGGTAGGCCTTCAAAAAAAAATAAACCATTCGATCTTAGTATATTTTTATGCGGCACAACTTGAGTTGTCAAATTTAGCATGCAATACTTGCAGGGTTTTCTTTTAATTAATGCTTTTGATAGCTAATGAATAACGATCGACCAGCAGATGACTGACTGTATATATCTAAATTAGAATACACACATACATTTTCTGGAGGCGTAGATCACAACAACGACCTTTGTTGCCTCCGGTCATAGGATTAACATGATCATATCGCCCGCGCTTGTAATGATGATCATAGCTCTCCTTGATTGTGAAGCCGTTTCCAGTAGAGCTGGAGCTACTAGTATTTGACAGGGCTTTACATCGAGCTGTGATGAAATTAAAGATGAGCCTCTCAAAACGCTATCAAGTTAGGGCCTTGTTTAGATGTGAAAAAATTTTGAATTTTGCTACTGTAGTACTTTTGTTTGTTTGTGGCAAATATTATCTAATCATAGACTAACTAGGATTAAAAGATTTATCTCGCTATTTACAGGCAAACTGTATAATTAATTTTTTATTTTCGTCTATATCTAATGTTTCATGTATGTATCGTAAGATTTGATGTGACAAAAAATCTTGAAAACTTTTTGATTTTCAGGATGAACTAGAAAAGCATTTTACTCGCAGCGTTAACCGTGAGGCTGTCCGCTGTGCAGGTGGGCCCCGACAGACGAGCGCCAGGCGGCTGCATGCATGCGCCCCCCCGCGGCGCGCCCTCGCTGGCTCGGCCCCGGCCCGCCGTCCGCCGCCACGCCCGTGTACGCCGCCGCCACCTACACGACACGACGGAAGCGCGGCGCGAGCGCCAGACACCTACACGCGCGGCGCGGTACGGTACTTGCGCCGACCGGGGCCGTAGCTACTCTGCTCGTCGCTTATTAGCTCGGCTTCCGCCGCCCGCCGCTGCGGCTCCACTCCATCCAACAGCTCGATCTCACTGGTAGACTAGCCTTTTTCCATCGCATCGCATCGCATGCAAAGATCGCATGAGAATACAAACCGGGACCGCGAGGCTATTTTATAATCTGTATAGTAAAAAGTTAGCTTCAATAGATATATTATTTAGTTTTATAAAATAGAAAATTAGATATTCTTTGATTTTCGGTAGCTATAAATAACCAACTATTAACCCTAGCTATTTAGTTTTATAAAATAGCAAAACTGTTGTGGAACTTTTTTTTAACAAGTTTTTGATTTTACAAAATGGCTAAACAATAAAATTTGGCTACTCATTTTAGCATTTTAGCTAACTCTTGGAGTTGCTCACATTTTTTCTTTCGGCCGGTATCATGACACCAAATGTTATCGGCCTTAGGGAGTGTCTACTCTACTCTAAAACTCGTTTTAAAAGGCGTTTCATTTTGAAAAAGAAAACGTTTCGCAAACATTTCTAGTGGCAGTTTCATTGTAATTTATGCGTTCCTCTAGAAGCCGTTTGGCCTCTCAAGCCGTTCTAAAAACTAATAAGACCTCACTCGGTTCAATTTTGATCAAACTAGAATGGTTCCTACATTCCTGACCTGTAGACGGCTAACCGAACGTATCCTAAGCAAGCAAAAACGTTTAGCAAACATCTCTACTTTCCAGGACTTCTTCGCCAGAACGGTTTCTTGGATGACCATTTGGCAAAGCCTTAGCCATAGCTGAAGCTGCTTCAGAAGCCCAGTCAAGCTGCACTCTCTATGCTCTGCCAGGCGAGTAAACACGCAAAAACACTTCACCAGACGAAATGAACGAACAAGAGTACATTTCAAAGGGAAATGCAAAAGTATAGACAGATAGATCCAGTGGGCAGCAACCAAGCCATACCATCACAGAGGTGTAAACGAAACAAGCTTGGTACAACGACGACTTATGATGAGGGTTCAGGCACACGATTTGCCCTGAAATTTAGAGACAGATTACGGCCCCATGCGGGTCGGGAGGTTTGCCACAGAGAAATCAACCATGCGCACAAAGCATTGCACGGGGGCACACACACACATGAAACGACAACACCAGTTGTTCATGATTCAGACATGGCATAACATGCAGCGGGGCAGGGGAGGATAACTTGGTGAGCTCCGACGTGGGCATCAATTGCCACCAAACAGGTAGCCCAGGGAAGAGCCACCGCCAGGAGCAGCGTGGACCTTCGTCGAAGGACGATCCTGCAACCATTCACAAATAACAACACTATCAGTTAACCAGGTCCAAGAATTAGTATGACACGGTTGCATTTGCATAACTGGTAAATGAAGAAACAAGGTTTGGTTTCTGGGGAGTGATTAGGTAAACCAGGTTCACCTGCTTTCTCTGTTATATATTTAGTTTGCAACAATGTTTCATATATGAATCTGTAGTTTTGAATGAAACTGCAATAGGATTCATAATTCAGTATTCCCTGGAATGAGGATGAGGATTCCTAATTTGCACTCTTGTATTGCCCAATCAGATTCTGTGTCATGACACAACTATGGGAATGTTTGGTTCAGCAGGTTCTAGCCAATGGTTTATGGAAAGACATGGTCTGACTATTTTCTTAGGGGCATTAAATTTTTTGCCACTAACAAGGTGTTAGCATTTAGTGTTGGCGATAAAATGGTACATGGCTCATGATCATAGTTTTAAATCTCTCGCTATTGCTGCCGCTATAGCCTTTTGAGGCAGGGTACCGCTATTTATGTTTATGTACAATTTAGCCGCTATATCCCGCTATAGCCCGATTTAGCTCCGCTATTAGCTGTTTTAGACATAGACTGCTAAACACCTTAGCCCGCTATTTAAAACCTTGCTCATGATTGATGGTCCAAACATTCAAGAATTCAGGATGTAGCACAACAGGTCAACAACCCCACAAGAATCAAGACTCAGTACGATTTAAAGAGCAATATACGTGATTGGAAGTCTTTCCATCAACATAATTCTAGCAGGTTGTTAGAATAAGTACATACATTATGTGACAACACAACACAAACTACCATACTGCTTTCTCATAACATGATTACACCTCATCTAAACATCTCACAAACTATGACATCATTTCTAAGCATATCAACAGATGATGGCAACAAATATGTAAAACAAAGTCTTATGTGAAATGAAAGAAGGTAAACTAGCATACCGTAAGGAAGTTCCCGGTGTTCTGGCCATCAGCCCTGTGGTAGTTATTGGTTTGGCTGGTGACCCCAGCAGCAACCTGTTTGGTGGCATCAGGCTTTGCAGCCGATGGTTTCTCAGCAGGTGGAGCACATGCAGCTGGTGGTGCCACTGCTGGTTTGGGGGGCTCACCGCTTCCAAAGAGGTATCCCAGAGAACTTTGACCACCGCCGGCGCTACCACCACGGCTCATCTTGATTATTGAAAAGAGAAACTATACAAGGATTTAATCAGGTATCAAGCATTATTCCAACACACATTGTACAAAGGAACAAGAGAGACAATGCAAATCGATTTAATTTCGAGGACTAACGGACAAATACTGAAAAATATCTAAGTCTGTTTGGATCTGCCAACAACATTTCGTAAAAGATATAGATTCTTCAAGATTCAGAGAAAGATTTAGATCCGCCGCACCCAGGGGCCCTGAGGAGGGGATACCCTGCGGATCGACGGCGGTGGTTCACAAACGCAACAGATCCGCGTCTACCGACAGGCAGCGGACGCTCGGAGGCCAGAAATGGACGCGGATCTCGCATCGCGGGTAGATTCAGGCGCTTCCGGCGCAAATCGGGGCAGGGAAACGGGACGACGGAACGATGCTAGAGCGGGCAAAGGAGGGGGACCTTACCGAGAGGCAGCGGCGAGGAGATGAGGGCGACCGGCGGCGGGATCGGCGGGGGTCGGTGGGACTGCGGCTGCTCCGGCTCCCTCTCTCGCTTCTGCGCTCGAAATGGAGGCCCGCGGCTGGTTTTGTATAGAAAAGGGGGGGGGGGGGGGGGGGGGGGGCCGGGGCCCCCGGGGGGGGGGGGGCCCCGCCCCCCCCGCCGCCGGCCGGCCTCCCCCCCCGCGGGGGGGGGGGGC